>Ga0114956_1004335_pt1 | contig 10800 bp, 7 predicted proteins | sample MaitaG_FD_87304 | JGI IMG/M metagenome (GOLD analysis project Ga0114956, IMG submission 87304) | Marine algal microbial communities from Maine, USA - Maine_Asex2 metaG | ecosystem: Host-associated > Algae > Red algae > Unclassified | place: Maine, USA | collected 2015-01-05 | reverse complement strand
CGGGAGCCTTAGAGCCACCAATTGTATTAATGGGTACAATCAACTACTACAGTTTTGCAAAGAAGAAGATATTAAGCATGAAGTTTGCGGAAAAATAATTGTAGCAACTAAAGAAAGCGACTTGGTTCATCTTAAAGAAGTTTTTAGAAAAGGTGAAGCCAATGGACTAACGGGGCTAAAATTGATTGGTAAGGCAGAAATGCTAGAAATTGAGCCACATGTTAATGGCATTGAAGCAATTTATGTTCCACAAGCAGGCATTTGCGACTACCCAGGTGTTGCAAAAAGATTAAAAGAGAAATTTATTGCCGCAGGTGGCACAATTAAATTTGGTGAAAAAGTTATTGATGCCTCATTGGGTAAATGCACAAATATTGTAACCCCAAAAGACAATTATGAGTGCAAGCTAGCCATTAATTGTGCTGGGCTATATGCCGACAAAGTAGCCAAACTAACTGTTAACAAAGTTGGTCTTAAGATATTGCCGTTTAGAGGAGAATATTACGAACTAAAAGAAGAAAAAAGACATTTGGTAAATCACCTAATTTATCCAAGCCCCGACCCTGCCTTTCCATGGCTTGGGGTGCACTTTACCCGCAGGGTAGATGGAGCAATTGAAGCTGGCCCAAATGCTGTACTGGCCTTTAGAAGAGAGGGTTACAAAAAATCTGATATTCATTTAGGAGAATTTGCGGAAACCATCACTTACTCTGGGTTTTTAAAACTAGCTGGCAAATATTGGAAGCAAGGTTACGGTGAGTTTAAAAGGTCATTTTCAAAAAGCGCGTTTACCAAGGCGCTGCAAGCGCTTATGCCTGAAATAACTGAAGATGACTTAGTGCCTGGCGGTGCCGGTGTGCGCGCATTATGTTGCTATCCTGACGGCTCTTTGGTAGATGATTACATATTTGCTGATGCAAAAGGAGTAATAAACGTGCTCAATGCCCCTTCTCCAGCAGCTACATCATCACTATCAATTGGCGATACAATTTGCGAAATGGCATTGAATAAAATGAAATAAAGCAAATTTTCGCTAACTTTATCTCAAATCATTCCCCTTTAGATGAAGAAAGCCTTTATAATTGCCATTGCCTTAATTGCCATTACCTCTCTTTATTTTCTTACTAGCAACTGCTTTAAGGCAGCTAAGCCAGTACCTAAAACAAAGAACATTTCACATAAAAAGTTTGTGCCTGATGAGCACTTTTTTAATTTGCGAACCCATCCTAGCGAGCCTTTTGGGTTTGCAGCATACCAAAATGGTATTAAGCAAGCTGTAAACGGTGTAAGTAAACAAAAAGCCCAAAGAAGCGCTGCCGGTGGTAATTGGCAAGTTGAAGGCCCTACCAATATTGGAGGAAGAATTAACACTGTTGCGGTAAATCCAGATAATGACAGCATCATTTTTGTTGGCTGTTCTCGTGGAGGCGTTTTTCGCTCAACTGACAAAGCCAATTCTTGGAAACCTGTTTTTGATGATCAACCATTTTTAGCCATTGGAGATATTGTTTTTGACCCCAACAACTCAAACACAATTTGGGTTGGAACTGGTGATCCTAATATTTCAGGATACACTTACATAGGTGATGGAATTTATAAGAGTGATGATGGTGGTGATACTTGGACTAACATGGGCTTAACTAATCAGAGAATAATTTCAAAAATTGAAATTAACCCCCTCAACTCCAACACCATTTATGTGGGCACTATGGGTTTGCCATTTGAAAAAAATAACGATAGGGGTTTATATAAATCTATGGATGGTGGAGTTACTTGGAATCAAGTTTTATTTGTAAACGATTCAACCGGAATTATTGATTTAATAGTTGACCCTGTAGACACCAACGTTGTTTACACAGCAGCATGGAATAGAATTAGAAACAACAAACAAAGTATGATTGCTGGGCCAGATGCTAGAGTACATAAATCTACTGATGGTGGAGCAACTTGGACAATATTAACGGGTGGTTTACCAACTTTTGATGCAAGTAGAATTACGTTGCAAATGCACCCAACTGATCACGATACAATTTTTGCCTCTTATGTTGATACAACTTTAGAAATTGGAGCTATTTACTACAGCTTTGACGCAGGTGCCAATTGGGATACATTAGAAGTAACCGATTTAAAGGCAAACGGAGCATTAGGCGGTTTTGGATGGTACTTTGATCATTTACGAATTAACCCATACAACCCAAATGAAATGTTTGTTTTGGGCGTACAACTTTGGAGTACAACCAATGGTGGGGTTTCTTGGAATATGGTTGACCCTCCTTGGCAATCATATAGTGTACATGCTGATAAGCACGACTTAGTTTATTATGCACCTGGTAGTTTCTACCTAGCAACTGATGGTGGCTTATATAGATCAACCAATAATGGCTTTAGCTTTGATGATGTTGAAGATTTGCCAAATTCACAATTTTACCATGTTGCAGTAAACCCACATGTTGCAAACGATTATTGGGGGGGCATGCAAGACAATGGGACTTCTCATGGAAATATTACCAATTCAAACAATTGGCCAAGAAGCCATGGCGGTGATGGGTTTAACGTTGATTTTCATACTAGTGACCCCAACATTGTATATGCCGAAACTCAAAATGGAGGAATTGCAGTTTCAACAATTGCAGGAGCGGCAGGAACATTTTCTAATGCCACCAATGGCATTCCTCCGGCTGGCATTGATAGAAGAAGTTGGGACATGCCTTTTATAGTTAGTGTTCACAACCCAGAACACACCTATGCAGGAACTTATCGTTTATTTAAAAACACCGGTGGTGCTGGATTTATAAATTATCAATCCATAAGCAATGATTTAACTGATGGCGTAATTTATAGAAGGGGCTACCATGTTATAACCACTATTAGAGAAAGTAACCATGATGCCAATACAATTTTTGTAGGTACTGCTGATGGGAATGTGCAAAGAACAACCAATGGCGGTAGCAACTGGACAAACATAAGTTTAGGATTACCTGATAGATATATTACTGATATTGAAGCTTCTCACTTAGATTCAGCAACCCTTTATGTAACTAGTTCTGGTTACAGAGATAATGATTTTACTCCATACCTACACAAGTCAACTGACAATGGAGCTACTTGGACTTCAATAAGCGGCAACTTGCCTATGCTTGGCATTAACGATATGGAGGTTTACCCTTGCAATGAAGATTACATGTTTGTTGCCAATGATGCTGGTATTTATCATACAGAAGATGGCGGAGCAACCTGGAATAGAACCGGAACCAACATGCCAATAATTTTAGTTTTTGATGTTGAGTTAGACTTGGTTAGTAAGCGCGTTGTGGCTGGAACATTTGCAAGGTCATTACAGACATTTCCGTTAGATTCGATTATACCTCAATCTAATCCTATAGTTGCAAGTGCAGGAGCTAATGACACCATTTGTTTGAACGATACCACGCAGTTAACTGCAACAACATTAAATGCTACTCAAATTCAATGGGCGCCTACAACTGGCTTAAGTTGCAGCGATTGTCTAAGCCCAACGATAATAGGCCTAACTAGCAATACTACATATACTATAACTGCAAGTGATAATTGCGGTAATGTTGCCAGCAGCTCGGTTACCGTTGTGGTAAATCCTTTACCTATGGCACCAACAATTACCCAAACGGGTGATACTTTGTTAGTTAGCAATCCCGCTCCAACTAGCACTTATCAATGGTATAAAAATAATGTGCCTATTTTAATAGCTGATACAATAATAATTATTCCTGATATGGATACTGCTTCTTATACTGTGGTGGTTACCAATTCAAATGGATGCGTTAATTCGTCTTTATCATACACTTATAATTACTTCAACAACATTGGTAAAGCATTGCTACCTTCATTTAACTTTTACCCTAACCCAGCAAGCAGTAAAGTATTTATTGATTTGGATGAAGATTACGCTGCTTATGAATTAGAAGTTTATTCTTTAGATGGAAGAAAAGTTTTGGCTTTTAAAGAATTGCCAAAACAAATGGATGTTTCAACTTTAGTTAAAGGCGAATATTTAATGACCATTACCCAAAGCGGTAAAGTGGTAAGAGGTGAAAAGTTAATTATAAACTAATTACAGCTTCTCTAACAATTGCTTAGATTCTGCTTGGAATTTTCCCGGTTGAACGGATATGTCTTCCAATATTTTTTTAGCTTTTCTATTATCACCGTTTCTTAGATAAAGTTTTGACAAGAAGAATTTTGAAGAATAGCTATAGGTGCCATCACGATTAGCCAAGTTTTTTAAATTAGAAATAGCTTCTTTATCATTCCCAACATTGTAGTATGACATTCCGCCATAATACAGCGCTTTCCGGTTATTAGATTGAGACTTTAATGTGCTTTCAAAATGATTGGCCGCATTGGTATAATCACCAGCATTAAAGCGTTCCATACCCATGTTTAATGATGTTTCAGCTGAAGAGCCCGAGCCTGTTGCTACGGCAGCAACATCCTTTTCTGCTCTTTTAGCTTTCTTTTTACCACGAGATGAAGCCCTAGCTTCAATTGCGCTTAAGTTCTGAACCGACTCTTCCTGTACTGCATTTGTAGCAATTTTTGCCGCTGATGCTTTTGTTACAGCCGTCTTGTTTAAGTCTTCAATATATTTTTCATCACCGGTTTCTATAACCAAACTTTTGTCCGCTGTTTCGTCATCTATCATACGATTTGCGCTTGCAGGTTCTTCCTCTTCCAACTCTACATCTTCAACCACTAAGTCCATTACCTCTTCTACTTCTTCTATTATAGGCACTGCATCTGCATCTCGCGGCTCATTAGAAGCAGGTTTTTTCAATTCATTTTTGCTTTCGCCAGTCTTTCCGAAAAAGTCATTGACAGATTTACCCCCCTTTTCAGATGCTTTAGCAGTGGCATTATTATTTTTCTCCGCAAAACCCAATGTTTTTTCATCTTCTAAGTCTTGCTTTTCAGCATCTTCTTTTTTAAACTCTTTGGTTTGACTTTTCTGTGCGGGAGCTGTCTTATAGTCCTCCTTAACTTCCGAAACGGTTGGTTGATTGCCTTGCAAGCCTTGCATTAAAAACCAACCCACACTTACAAGCAACACAACTGAAGCTGCAAAAGCAATATATCTTAAGGCGCCAAGTGGCTTAATGGCCGACTTGTCTTTTGCCACAACACTGTCAATGTCTGCATTTATATCAGCAACTATTCCCTCTAACTTTCCTTTTTTAGAAAGCTTAATTCCCTCTAGCGCATCTTGGTAAAACTCATCTCCTTCAATAATGGACTCAATATGCTTACGCTCTTTTGGGCCCACCTTGTAATTAAGATAGCGTTCCAATTGCTCTAATGAAAGAACATTGTCATTTGTTATTATATTTTTATTTTCCTCACTCATTTTGGCTTTCCTTCATTTTAATTTGAAGGTTTCTTTTTCCGTTTTGAATGTAACTCTTAACTTCCTTTAAACTGTAGCCTGTTTTTTCAGCAACTTCCGTATAGCTTTTGTCCTCTAAATAAAAAAGCTCAATGCATTTTCGCTGTTCATCCTTCAACTGCTTAATTGCATCTTCAAGGCTCGTAAGTTGCTCTTCTTTTACCTCACTATTGTTTAGATGAAATATTTTATCTGATTCCACAAGCCCACCATCAATTTTTTTCAAAGCCTCCTCTGATTCTATTTTTGGTTTCGACTTTCTTAAAATCATTAAGCAGTAGTTTCTGCTCACTTGCCACAACCAGCCCTTAAAATTTTGAACCTCATGTTGCTTTAAATCAACCATCAATTTTTCAAAAATCCCCATAGTGGCATCCTTTGCCTCCTCAGTGTTTTTAAAGTACTTCATGCACACACCAAAAACCAAATGTGTGTAGCGTTTGTATAGCTCACCAACATGCACACTTTTTCCAGTCTCCTTATACTGGTCAATTAAAGCAATATCGCTCAATGTTGAAAGGTCTTTACGTTGGTTGTTGGCCATTAATGCCCAAAGTTAACCTATTTCGTGTTTTACCTTTACATAAGCCGTAAATTCGTTACGTAAAACATTCAATCTTTTAATTTGTTAAATCAACCTTCACCTTAATCAAGCTTTTGGAAAACGAACAAACAGCAGATAACCGAAAAAAAGACCACATAAACTTGGCATTGGCCTCTCAAATTGCTGAAACTGACAAGCGATTTTACTATGAACCCTTAATAGGTTCTATGAGTGATATTGATGTTGGTGTAAATTTTTTGGGCAAAAAACTAAGCGCTCCAATATGGATCTCTAGTATGACGGGAGGAACAGCTATGGCTTATGACATTAATCATAAATTGGCAAAAGCCTGCAAGCAATATGGCTTAGGCATGGGCCTAGGCTCTTGCAGGTCGTTACTTGATAGCAATGCTCGATTTAAAGATTTTGATTTGCGAGAATCCATTGGCAGCCAACCCTTGTTTGCCAACATTGGTATTGCGCAAGTTGAAAAATTACTTGCTGACAACCAACATAAAAAGTTAGTAAATTTAGTTTCGAGCTTACAGGCAGATGGCCTAATTGTACACATTAACCCATTACAAGAATGGCTTCAGCCAGAAGGAGACAAAATTTTAAATACACCTATTGAAACGCTAACAAAGCTCTTAGGTTTTGTAGACTTTTCAATAATTGTGAAAGAAGTTGGACAAGGCTTTGGGCCTAAAAGCATGCAGGCATTATTGGAATTGCCTTTGGCTGCTATTGATTTTGCCGCTCATGGTGGCACCAATTTTTCGAAAGTAGAGTTGGCTCGATCTAAAAACGAAAAAATTAATCCTTATAATGGAATTTCTCAAATAGGACATCAGGCAATTGAAATGATTGGGTTTGCAAATGAAGCTTTAAGCACTGCGAGCAACGTTGCCTGCAACAATTTCATTATTTCAGGTGGTGTTTCTGGATTTTTAGATGGGCATTACTTAATGGCCAAATTAAATGCACCTTGTATTTATGGGCAAGGCAACGCGTTTTTACAAGCAGCCATTAAAGGTTATGATGAACTGTGCGCTTACATTGAAACCCAAATTGAAGGACTAAAAATGGCCAAAAGCTATTTAACAGTTAAATAAATTACTTTTACATAACAGTGGGTAAGCAAAAAAACAAACAGATCAAAGGTTTCAGCAAATTAAACAAAGCTGAAAAAATCTCGTGGTTGCTAAAAAACTTTTTTACCAGCGACCCTATTGGAGTTGCTAAAGAATTTGCTGGTTTTTGGCATACAAATGTTGAATCTCAAAAAATGTTTGATGAGATAAGCGAAAATACCCTAACCAATTTTTACATGCCCTATGGCGTTGCGCCAAACTTTGTAATAAATGGCAAAGAATATGTGGTGCCCATGGTTATTGAAGAAAGCTCAGTTGTTGCTGCGGCTTCCGCTGCTGCAAAATACTGGCAAAATAAGGGTGGGTTTAAGGCTCAAGTTTTATCTACAACCAAAGTTGGTCACGTACATTTTAACTGGAAAGGAGAGCCTGTAAAATTGTTAAGCACTTTTAACAAATTGAAGCCTCAACTTTTAGCTGATGTTAAGCACCTTACCCAAAATATGGAAAAAAGAGGTGGCGGAGTTAACAACCTTGAATTGGTTGGTTTTAATGACATTAAAGAAGGCTACTATCAGTTAAAAGTTGATTTTGAAACCTGTGATGCAATGGGGGCCAACTTTATCAATTCTGTACTTGAAGAATTTGCAGTAAAACTGACAGAGCATATTTCATTAAACGAAAACTTTGATGAAACTGAACAAATTGAAGTTATAATGGCAATCCTCTCAAACTATACGCCTGAATGCGTAGTAAGGGCTTGGGTTGACTGTAAAATTGAAGACTTGGGAATGTTTGGAGAAATGAATGCTAAAGAATTTGCCTACAAGTTTGAGCAAGCAATACACATTGCAAAAAACGACCCTTACCGAGCAACAACACATAATAAAGGCATTTACAATGGTATTGATTCTGTTATCATTGCCACTGGTAATGATTTTAGAGCAATAGAAGCATGCGGCCATGCCTATGCTTCTCGGAGCGGTAAATACAGTTCATTGTCAGACTGTGAAATTATTAATGGCCGATTTAAGTTTAGCATAGAAATTCCTTTGGCCGTGGGAACGGTTGGAGGATTAACAACGCTGCACCCTTTAGCTAAACGCTCATTAGAATTATTGGGCAACCCTAGCGCAAAAGAATTGATGGAAGTAGTTGCTTGCACTGGTTTAGCGCAAAACTTTTCTGCAATTAAGGCATTGGTAACATCTGGAATACAAAAAGGTCATATGAAAATGCACCTCAACAACATTCTAAACCACTTTAACACTACCTTAAGTGAACGTGAGCAGGTTGCTATTCACTTCAAAGAAAACACGGTGTCTTTTACTGCTATCAGAAACTTTCTAGAAAAAATTAGAGGTAACGATCAAGTTGCAAATAGCTAAACATTGAATAAACAATTTTACTCAAACGGCAAGCTGCTATTAACTGCTGAATATTTTGTTACTCAAGGTTCGCTTGCTTTGGCTATACCAACCAAGTTTGGGCAAAGTTTAAATGTTAACGAACAACCATTTAATGAATCTGAATTGTGGTGGAAAAGCAGAGCAAATGATAGCAGCATTTGGTATTCGGGTACATGGAATTTACCAGAAATTAAAAATATGGGTTTGGAAGATTCTATTACTAAAAAGCTCAATCAAGTTTTGCTTTACGCCAAAAGTAAAAACCCTAATTTTTTAGCCGAAAACAAAAGATATGAGGTTGAAACAACGCTCGGTTTTAATAGAAGTTGGGGCTTAGGAAGCAGCTCAACCCTAATCAATAACATTGCACAATGGGCAGAAATTGACGCTTTTGATTTGCAGTTTAATTGTTTTGGAGGTTCGGGCTACGATATTGCCTGCGCCCAAAATGAAAACCCAATTTGGTATCAACTAAACAGCAAAAAGCCTTGGTATGAGCAAGTTAACTACAATCCGCCTTTTGCCAGGCAGCTGTATTTTATTTACCTCAACAAAAAGCAAAAAACTGAAGAAGCTTTAAAGCAATTAGGTGATTTAAAAATTGCCCCCAATGCCATTGATGCAATGAGCGATCTAACCAAATCATTTACATTTCAATACAACTTGGTCGACTTTGAAAAATTATTGTTTGAGCATGAGAAGTTGGTCTCAAAAACTTTAGGCCTAAATATGGTTAAGCCAAAATATTTTAATGACTTTTGGGGTGAAATTAAATCGCTTGGCGCTTGGGGGGGAGACTTTGTTTTGGCCACTTCTAACAGAGATGAAGTAACCACCAAAAAGTATTTTGAAGAGCTAGGATATAATACAATAATCAATTTTAATCAAATGATAAAAAGTGGAGTTTAATACTGAAAAATTAAATCTAAGCAGCGAGCATGATTTAGCGCAGCAAGTTGGTTGGAAGTGTCCATCAAATATTGCCATTGTTAAATATTGGGGTAAGTATGGAATGCAGTTGCCTAAAAATCCTTCCATCAGTTTTACGCTTAACAATGCACATACCACTACACAAGTTAAAACAACTCCAAAATCATCAACTGCCAATTTCAGTTTTGAGTTTAGTTACAACAATGAGCCAAAGCCTGAATTTCATCCAAAAATTGAATCTTTCTTTGAGCGCATACTTCCTTTTTGCCCTTACGTTTCACAAGTCCATTTTATAATTAACTCGCTTAACTCTTTTCCTCATAGCACTGGCATTGCCTCATCAGCATCAGCAATGAGCGCCTTGGCAATTTGCATGGTTGACTTGGAAGATAAATGGTTTCAACCATTTAGCAATGAAACTCAAAAACTTAGAAAAGCTTCATTTTTAGCACGTCTTGGATCGGGCAGCGCTTGCAGGTCTTTATATCCTCACGCAGCACTTTGGGGCCAAACTGCAGAAATAGAAAGCTCAAGTAATGAATTTGCCATTCCTATTACCGTGCATGAAAACTTCAAAAACTATTGTGATCACATATTAATTGTGAGTAGTGAGGAAAAAGAAGTTTCTTCAACAGCAGGGCATAGTTTAATGAATAATCATCCAGAAGCTGACAACAGATACAAAACCGCAAATGAAAACATTAAGTCTTTGTTAGACATTTTAAAAGGTGGTGATTTTGAAAGCTTTTGTCAACTTAGTGAAGCTGAAGCCGACCAACTGCATTTGCTTATGCGCACATCTAACCCCCCTTACAACTTATTGCATGAAAATACTTTGATAATTTTAGAAAAAATTAAGCAGTATCGCAAAGAGAGTGATGTTCCTATTTGTTACACATTAGATGCTGGTCCAAATGTGCACGTAATGTTTCCGAACAAGTTTAAAAGCGAATGTGAAAGATTTATCAATAATGAGCTAAAAAGTTTATGCGAAAACGGAAGAATTATTGAAGATTATATGGGCCTTGGCCCTAAAAACATGTTTACTTAATTGAAAAGCTTCAACAGTAAAATATTATTGTTTGGTGAATATGCTGTTATCAATGGTGGGCAAGCACTGGCCATGCCATTCAATCAACTATCTGGAAAGTTAAGCTATTCTCAAAATAATGACCTACACCCCTTGCTTATAAAGTTTGCCCAATATTTAAAAGGCAGTGTTCCACAAATTGATGGAACCAAGTTCTTAAATGAGCTTAACAACGGCCTTACTTTTGAAACAAACATTCCTTTAGGATATGGTGCAGGTAGCTCGGGGGTTTTGGTTTCGTGCATTTTTGATGCTTTCAAAACAGAAGATTATAGTAAAGGTGAATCTATTGCAATATTTAAAAAAATGGAAGATTACTT
>Ga0114956_1004334_pt1 | contig 10804 bp, 7 predicted proteins | sample MaitaG_FD_87304 | JGI IMG/M metagenome (GOLD analysis project Ga0114956, IMG submission 87304) | Marine algal microbial communities from Maine, USA - Maine_Asex2 metaG | ecosystem: Host-associated > Algae > Red algae > Unclassified | place: Maine, USA | collected 2015-01-05 | reverse complement strand
CATATACATGTCAACGCCAGCTTCGAGAGCTTCAGGACAATCTGTGTTCGTACATCCCGGAACTTCCCCGTGACCATTCCAGTCACCGACAACAAAACCCGTAAAGCCCATGTCTCCGCGCAGTACATCCGTCAAAAGTTGTTTGGATCCGTGCATTTTTTTACCATTGATACTCGAAAAAGACGCCATGACGGTTTGAACGCCCGCCTCAATAGCAGGTTGGTATCCTGCGCCGTGAATTGAGATGATTTCGTCCAGGCTGCCAAGTGTATCCCCTTTGTCGATACCCAATTGCGTGCCCCCGTCGCCGATAAAGTGCTTAGCCGTTGCCATGACATGCTCACCGACGAGGAAATTCTCGGACCCTTGTTTACCCTGAAGGCCCTCAACCATAGCTTTGGAATAGGCGGCCACGATGTCGGGATTTTCAGAATAACTCTCATAAGCGCGGCCCCAGCGGTCATCGAGGGCGACGGCGAGGGTCGGAGCAAATGTCCAATCAATACCTGTTGCCCGTATCTCGCGGGCCGTAATGCTGCCAATTTCCTTCATCAGGGCCGGATCATTTGCCGCCCCTAGCGCTGAATTGCGGGGGAACATGGTTGCTGATTGTCAATTATTGTGACCATGTACGGCATCCGTGCCCCAAATGGCCGGAATGCCGAGGCCGCCGTCTGATGTGTCGGTAGAGGCTATCCAAAACGCATCTGCGAGTGCGATCCAGTCTTCAGGCGGAGCGACTTTACCGCCGCCGGGCGCAGAGTTGCCGCCGTTCAGCACGGATCCAAGATTGTATTTTTTAACCTCCTCAGGCGTCACAGCCGAAATATCGGCTTGAATGACTTGGCCGATTTTCTCTTCAATTGTCATCTTTGATAAAATTTCAGCCGCGCGTTTGTCGATAGACGCTTCGCTAGAAATATCTGTGTCTATAGAGCCAACTGCGTCCGCGTTGTTCGTGCAAGACGACATTGCGATGGCTAATATTGAGAGGCTTGTTGCTGCAAATTTGTTCATTGTTTTCCCGTTAGTCTATATTTTTTGCCCTAAATGACTTGCGTACAAGACAATTTTTGTCCACTTATTGTCTTGTTAAGGACAATGTCAATATATATTTATAAAAATCGAACCTATGACTGGGCGGCCAAACGGCCTATTCAGGGCGGGCTATCGGAATTTGAGGACAGGAAATGGCTACAATAACTGAGGTTGCTGAGCGCGCAGGTGTTTCCATCAAGACCGTCTCCCGGGTCATGAATAATTATCAGCACATTAGCTCGAAGACGCGAGACAAGGTTCAGCTCGCGATGCAGGAGCTGAATTACGCCCCGAGTTCGATTGCCCGGCAAATGCGGACGGGGGATCAGCTGAGCATCGGCATGTTATATGGGGATCCGAGTTCTGGTTACCAAGCGCGGCTCAATCACGCTGTTTTGAAAGCCTGTTCTGATGCCCGGCGTTATCTGGCGGTCGAACTTTTTGATGAGACGAGTTCGGATTGGCGACCGCAGGTCGAGGCTTTTTTGAATCGTACGAAAGTTAAAAATATTATCCTGGTTCCGCCGATGTGCGATTCGTCCGATCTCCATGATTTGCTGAATGAAAGAAACGTCAAATTCGCCCTTATATCCCCCTCACGCGCGGTTTCTGGGGCCAGTTCCATCGCCATGGATGACAGGCTAGCCGCTAAGGAAATGACGAGGCATCTCATAGAGTTAGGGCATAAACGTATCGGGCACATTAGCGGAGATGCGGCTCATGTTGCCACGCTCCTTCGTCGGCAGGGTTATGAAGAGGCCTTAACACGTGCAGGACTTGGACGCCCCGATCCTTCGCTTATTGCGTCCGGGAGCTTTAGTTTTAAAGCTGCCTTGGATTGCGCTGACCGGATGCTAACGGCGGAAAACCGCCCAACAGCTATCTTCGCAGCTAACGATGAAATGGCTGCGGCTGTTGTCATGACAGCCAACCGGCTAGGCCTATCCGTTCCTGGTGACCTCTCAGTTGCGGGATTTGATGACACGCCGATCTCGCAAACGATTTGGCCGGAGCTGACAACCGTTGCTCAGCCTTTTGAAGCAATTGCGCATGAAGCGGTTAAAATGATCAGCAATGGCACCAAAGACGAATCGGGTATGTCAGCGACTCGCGTGCTTCCGCATGAGCTCGTTATCCGCGGTTCTACCGGGCCCGCACCCCAATAATCTCCTATTGAACGCTTATCCCTGTGGCTTTTTTGCCACTATTGTCCATTATTTTGTCCTTTTAAAGACTCTTACTTGACAACGATGGACAATTTTGCGAGAGGCAGAGGATAAATTGTGCCGAAATGCACAAAAAGTGCATAAATGCTCAAAGTTCTAGGGGAACATTATGACCGAAATTCAAGATCGCTGGATCAAAAAATTAATGCTAGGTGCGTCTGTGATTGCCATTGCGGGCACATCAACTGTCGCTTTTGCGCAGGATGCGGAAGAGTTCGGCGAAGCAGACGAAATTGTCGTGACAGGTATTCGGCAGTCTTTGAAGCAATCCATGGATGTGAAGAAAAATGCGACGGGTATCGTCGACGCCATCACGGCGGAAGATATTGGTAAATTCCCAGATACCAACCTCGCAGAATCACTACAGCGTATTCCGGGGGTGTCGATTGATCGGCAAAACGGCGAAGGCGCGACCGTTACTGTACGAGGTTGGGGGGCCGACTATAACCTCGTGACATTTAATGGTCGCGTCATGCCAACGTCATCAATCGGCGATGCGGCTGGCCGCTCTTTTGACTTCGGCAATTTGGCGTCTGAAGCCATTGCGTCTGTTGAAGTTTTCAAAACGGCTGACGTATCAACGGCCAGCGGCGGTGCCGGGGCCACAATTAACATCATTACGGCCAAACCTCTGGAGACGACTGAACGCGTCGCCAGTATCGGTGTTAAGGGCGTATATGATACAAGCCAGATAGATTCTAACAAAATAACACCGGAAGTTTCCGGGATTTATATCGATAAGTTTGCTAATGACCGCTTGGGTGTGGCCCTCACAGGGAGCTACCAACTGCGCGAAGGCGGTGTCACACAGTCTAATGTCGGCTGGCGTGATGGTTATCTTGGCAGTGATGACTTTGAAAACGAGTGGGGTCGTCTCCCGCGTCCAGGATCATGGAACTTTATTGATGGTGTGACAAATTCACCTGGGCCGAATGATGTTTACGAGGTTCCGCAAAATGCTGATTATGCTCTGACAGACTACAGGCGTGAACGCATCAATGGTCAACTTGTCATGCAGTATGACATTTCTGATAATTTACGCGCGACGGGTGACTTTACCTATTCATCGAATGAGGCTGAGTCGAATACGAGTTCTGCAGGCGTTTGGTTTAACCACGCGTTCACAAATAGTGCCTGGACAGACGGGCCTGTTGCAGGGCCGCTATTCTACACGGAATTTTTTGGCGACCCGACAGATTTATCCTACAGCGGCTCTCTATCAGCCTCTAAAAACGAAAATATTTCGACAGGGTTCAATCTTGCTTGGCAAGCGACTGACCGTCTAAATCTCGAACTCGACTATAATAGAGCGACGGCTGAATCGAAGCCGGGCAACAGGTTCGGGTCTGGCATGTCTGTGGGGACAACGGTTTTCGGGATTGCTGAGCAATCCATTAATTTTGAAAACGACCTACCTGTAATCTCCTACGTTGACTCTGGCATTGGCGCCGAGGATGCGGCTAATCGCGAGCATTCTGGGAGTACCTTCTCGAATAATTATATGAAGTCAAAAGTCCAACAGCTACAACTCAATGGTAGCTATGACATTGACCGCGATATTATTGACAGTGTCGATTTTGGTCTGTCATGGCTCGACAACGACACTCACTCCGAAAGCGGTTTCATACAGACTGATTCATGGGGCGGCGAGCTTGGCGGGCCTGAGGATATCCCTGACGATATCTTTGAATGGGTAACATTGCCGGATAAATTCGAAGGCGTATCGGGCGCAGATGATCCGAATATGCTTCAGGGTCTTTACCGCTTTGATTTCGCGCAGATGGTTGATTTGCTTGAAGACCGTTTCGGTATTTGCTCATCGCCTTGGGTAGGTTCAACGTCTGACAATCCGGGGACATGTCTTGCTAACCGAACAAACTTCCGTGACGTTAGGGAAGAAACACTTAGCGCCTATGCAAAATTCAATACTTCCTTTAACTGGGGAAGTTCAGATGTGAATGTAACAGCCGGAGCCCGTTATATACATACTGATGTGACCGCGCCGGCCAGTGTTCAAGTGCCAACCGGGACGTCTTGGCCCGGCGGAAACGAGTTTTTCTTGACGTTTGATGGAACTGAAGAGGTCACAGACTTTGAAGGGAGTTACGATTTCTTCCTGCCGGCCGTCGATTTTGATTTGACATTTACCAACAATGTCAAACTTCGGGGCTCTTACAGTAAAACCATTGGTCGTCACAGATATGATGTTATTCAAGGTGGTCTGAATCTCGACTCATTGTTCCGAGCGACAAACGGAACAGGCCGGACGGGTAATCCTTCTATAGAACCCTTTACGTCCGATAATTATGATGTGTCAGCAGAATGGTATTATGGCGATAACAGCTATATTTCAGTTGGGTACTTTAAAAAGAAAATCAATAATTTTGTGGGCCAAGGTGTTTTCTCTGATAATTACTACGGATTGACGCATCCGGGCTTGGGGGCTCGTGCAGCAGAGGCCCGCGCCGCGGGCGCCAACTCAGCGGCGGATCTTGTGGCTTATTATGAAGCCAACTATCCTGAGCTTGTAGTCAACGGCGCTATTATCGGGGCTGCGGATGACCCACTTCTCCAATTCAATGTCACAGAACCTGTTATCAGTGACCAAACGGATGCCTTCGATGGATGGGAATTTGCCGTTCAGCATACATTTGGAGAGAGTGGCTTTGGCGTCATTGCGAACTATACGTTGGCTGATAGTGAACTGTCTTACGATAACACCCAATCGTTCCGGGTAAACCAGCTCGCAATTACAGGTATTAGCGATAGTGCCAACCTTGTAGGTTTCTATGATAAAAATGGCCTTCAGGCACGTGTAGCTTGGAACTGGCGAGATGACTTCTTGTCAGGAAGCGGGACTAATCCATTCTATGTCGAAGCCTATGATCAAATTGATGCCAATGTTAGTTATGATGTTAATGACGCTTTGACTGTCTTCGCAGAAGGTATTGATATCACAGGCAATGATAGACGCGGTCACCGCCGGAGTGAGAACAATGTGTTCTTTATGAACCCGCAAAGTGCTAGATATGCTCTAGGCGCGCGCTATAAATTCTAATTGGCTTCTACGAACGACCAATGAGAAAAGAGCCACCCCAGTCCCCTGGGGTGGTTTTTTATGTTAAAAAGTAAAGATGATGGCCATGTTCCGAACAATTGCATCCCAGCTTGTATTGTGCAGTGCGGCTATGGCGTTCACCGGATGCGGCGGAGGGCAGGCGACATCTGCGCCGCCCGTCGCGACATCACCGGAGGCCACGCCGTCTCCTGCGGTGAAACTACCAGTTCCGCCTGCTGCTCCGAATGGACCTGATTTTCTTCCCGCCGGAAAAGGATGGGTATCGGTATGGGCGGATGAATTTGACGGAACTGAGCTTGACCGCACGAAATGGGAAGTCGAAGAATCGTGTTGGGGCGGGGGTAATGACGAACGCCAATGTTATACAGACCGGCCTGAAAATATCGAAGTCGTCAGTGGCTTACTGAGGTTGATGGCTTATCCCGAAGTCTATACAGGGCTGCAATACCCGTATGAGTGGGGCGGTGGTCGCGGTAATCAGGTCACGCAGCAATACACGTCCGGCAAAGTCCGCACGCGCGAACTTGCTGATTGGACCTATGGCCGCTTTTCCGCCCGCATTAAACTTCCGTCCGGGCAGGGGACTTGGCCAGCTTTCTGGATGCTCCCGGCAGATAATGTCTACGGAGATTGGGCGGCGTCAGGCGAAATTGATATCATGGAGGCCGTTAATCTGGGCGCAAGTTGCAGCGAATGTGAAGGCAATGTTGGTGAAAACCGCTCATCCGGCGCGCTTCATTACGGCGGGGAGTGGCCTGACAATACATTTCAATTCGAGCACAACAAGCTGCAAGGTGGGGTCGATGCCAAAGACCAATATCATGTCTTTGCGGTCGAGTGGGGCGAAGGCCGTATTAACTGGTTTGTGGACGGTGAGAAGTTCTACACACTTGATGCTGACCAGTGGCATTCCGGGGCTGTCAGCAAAGAGACCCACCCCAATGCGCCTTTCGATCAAGACTTTTATATGATGATTAATCTCGCCGTCGGCGGAGGTCTTTCAGAAGAGAATAACGACAAGGGCTTTGTGCCCGCTAGCTTTCCGGCCGAAGTTCTTGTTGATTGGGTGCGTGTCTATCAATGCGAATTTGACGGTACGACGGGTCGAAGCTGCATGGACGGCGATTCTGAATAATTTGGCCTGTTCGCAGCCAGATATTCAGATTAAAAGAGGTAATGTCTAAGCGGATACAAAATATCGTCATTATTGGGGGCGGCACAGCCGGCTGGATTACAGCAGGGCTTTTGGCGGCGCGCCATCCCGACCGTTCACCTCACGGTATTTCCATTACCCTCATTGAATCCCCTGACATCCCTATCATCGGTGTGGGCGAGGGGACTTGGCCAACGATACGTAAAACCTTGAGCCGGATGGGTATTAAAGAAACAGATTTCCTAAGGGACTGTGAGGCTTCATTCAAACAAGGCTCTCGGTTTGATGGCTGGGTGGACGGGTCTGATAGTTATCACCATCCGTTTGAACTTCCTGTCTCGCAAAAGGCGAATGAGCTTTTGCACGCCTGGAAGACATTTGCCCCAGGTAAGTCTTTCGCCGAAGCAGTTTGCGTTCAAGCCGCGCCCGGCCATGACGGAATGGCCCCCCGCCAAAGAACCATGCCGGATTTCGTCGGGGCAATGAATTATGCCTACCATTTAGATGCCGTGAAGTTAAGCGCGCTCTTGCGCGAACACGTCGTCAACAAACTCGGCGTCACCCACATTTTGGATCACGTTACCGAAGTTGTGGGGGCTAAGACCGATGATATTCACAGTGTCAAAACCCGTGAAAATGGTGAAGTCACAGGGGACTTATTTATTGACTGCACAGGGCAAAAATCCTTGCTACTGGGCGAGCATTACGGTGTTGGGTTCGTCGACCAAAGTCACGTTCTTTTCAATGACAGCGCTATCGTATCACAGATCCCGATGTATGACAGCGAACCCATCGTTTCTCAGACTATTTCAACGGCTCACGAGGCCGGGTGGATATGGGATATTGGCTTGACCAAACGCCGCGGAATTGGGTGCGTCTATTCATCAGCTCACATGACAGACACGCGCGCGGAAGATATCATCAGAGACTATATCGAATCGGATACGCTGCCCTTGCGCAAGCTCACATTCACATCCGGCCACCGGGAACATTTTTGGCACCGGAACTGTCTGGCCATCGGACTATCTGCGGGGTTCTTGGAGCCTTTAGAGGCATCAGCGATCGTGCTGGTCGAACTCTCTGCGGAAATGCTGGCCGAGAATTTACCGGTCACCCGGGCAGGCATGGCGCTTGAAGCCGATAAATTTAACGCGGTCTTCAAATATCGCTGGGCGCGGATCGTCGATTTTCTCAAACTACATTATGTGCTCAGCAAACGAACTGAGCCATATTGGGAAGATAATAGAAAAGCTGATACTATCCCTGAGCGACTTCAGGGCTATCTGGACGCCTGGCAGCAACGGCCGCCTAGTGCATCGGACTTCGAGCAAGCGACCGAAATTTTTCCGGCCGCGAGTTATCATTTCATTCTGTATGGCATGGGATCGCCGGCTACCGTTCATCCCACGCTCAAGCCGGTCTTGCTGGGCGCGATGAAAGCGCAGATGCAAAACCTCGTCCGAAAACAAAAGGCCTTTGCCTCAGGGTTGCCGACCAACCGCGCCTTATTGGCAGGCCTGTCCAAACCGTCTACATAAGTTTATCCAAGCTGAAAGTCACTCAATGCCTAATCACGTCGCCGTAAATCCAAAAGATCACAAAGACCTCAGAATCCTCGTAGAGCGATCAGAGGCCATGGGCGACGGGGTGATGGGGTGTATCACATTCCCCGAAGAATTCAGGAACCTGCAGAACCATTACCCTATCCTGTTTCAGCTCAATCAGGAACGAAGCGAGTTTACGTGTCTCGCCGTGTTAGGTTTTGAAAACGGGGAAAACCTTTACTTGAATGACGGAAAGTGGGACGCACGTTACGTTCCGATTGCCATGGATGTTCAGCCTTTCATCATCGGAAAAGCTCCCGGCGACGATGAGGAGCGAAAAGTCGTCGTCGATCTGGATAGCCCCCGGCTAGGGGACGGCGAAGGGCAGCGCGTTTTCGACGAGCACGGCGTCGCGACAACTTACCTTGAAAATATTTCTAAAAAATTGGCTTATCTTGATGACGGTTATCAAAAATCTGGAGCCTATGTTGACTGCCTAAAGAAATACGATTTGCTCGAACCGCTCTCGATAGATGTGACGTTGAAAGATGGTTCCAAAAACCGCTTGATGGGATTTCATACAATCCATGAAGAGCGTTTTCGGAAACTGAACGGCAAGGCGCTCGAAGAGTTTCAGGAAAAGGGCTATCTTATGCCGAGTTTTATGATGCTCGCGTCATTGTCAAATCTCGCTAATTTAATTCAGCGCAAGAACGACCTGATTGTGAATGTCTGATCCGGACGATATATTTTTGGGACTGAAGCCGCTCGCGGACGTATCGGCCACATCGATTGATGAGCTGAAACCCCACCTCGCCAAGCGAAAGCCTTTCGTTGTCCGCGGACTTGTCAAAGATTGGCCTCTTGTTGCGGCGGGAAAACGTTCTGGCAAAGCGGCCCGGGATTATTTGGAGAGCAAAGCTTCTGACCGTTCTTTCGTTGTGAGCATGGGATCAGATGAATTTAACGGCCGTATTTTTTACCGCGATGATATGTCGATGAATTTTCAAATGGGTAAAGCAAAATTGCCCATAATTTTCGAGCGTATTGATAAGGTCGAAAATGACGACGACGTGCCCATCATTTACATGGGGTCAGTCAATATAAAAAACTTCTTCAACGGGCTTCACGAACACAATCATTTTGATATGGGAGACCGGAGCCTCATTGAATCTATCTGGATGGGTACGAAGAGCCGGATAGCCGCGCACAATGATTTCCCCGATAATCTCGCATTTGTCTGCGCTGGGCGGCGGCGTTTCACGCTGTTCCCGCCGTCTGAATTTAAAAACCTGTACCTAGGGCCGATTGATAATACGCCTGCGGGCAGAGCGATTAGCATGGTGGATTTCCATGCCCCTGACTTTGATAAATACCCCAAGTTCAGGCAGGCCTTGAAAGTGGGACACACAGCGGTGCTTGAACCTGGCGATGCTATCTACATTCCCTCTACGTGGTGGCATCACGTGGAAGGTCTTGAACCGTTTAATGTCCTTATCAATTATTGGTGGCGCGATACGCCGCGCTATCTTGGGAGTCCTCAGGACGCGCTTAATCATGCGATTATGGCCATCAAAGATTTAGCGCCAAACGACAGGGCGCATTGGCGAGAGATGTTTGATCATTATGTCTTTGAAAATAGCGAGGACGTCACGAAACATATTCCAGAACATGGCCGCGGTATATTGGGACCGATGACAGCTAAAAATGCCAGTAAAATCCGATCCTTTTTGATAAAGATGTTGAGCTATGAATAAGAAAAACAGCCCTGAAACACCTCGGAAAATTAGACGCTATGTCATCGCTGGCGGCGGGACGGCAGGCTGGATGGCGGCGGCTATGATCGCTAAGACGATGGGGGACCAAATTGAACTTACGCTCATTGAGTCCGACACCATCGGGACTGTCGGTGTCGGCGAAGCGACGATTCCGCCGCTGCTAAAATTTAATCGGTTCCTTGGTATCAACGAAGCGGAATTTATGCGCGAGACCCGTGCCACGTTCAAACTCGGGATTAATTTTGAAAACTGGAAAGATGTAGGCGAGGACTATTTCCATTCGTTCGGCCATACGGGGAAAGACCATTGGACAAGCGGGTTTCAGCATTTCTGGTTGGGCGGGCATAAGCGCGGGATTGCGTCTGAATTTGACGATTATTGTCTGGAAGTCGTTGCGGGCCTTGAGGAGAAATTTGCGCAACTCCCCGAAGGCGGTATGAATTATGCCTATCATTTGGACTCCTCCCGTTACGCAAAATTTCTTCGTAGAATTGCTGAGGAAAACGGGACTGTTCGGCAAGAAGGCAGAATTGATCAAGTTATATTGGACCAGCAAACAGGTCATATTCATTCCTTAAAGCTTCAATCTGGACAAATGATAGAGGCCGATTTCTTTTTCGATTGTACAGGCTTTCGTTCTATTTTGATGGGCCAGGCATTGCATGTCGGATATGATGATTGGACGCATTATCTACCTTGCGACGCGGCGATAGCCGTTCAAACCAAATCAATCGGCACGCCTAAGCCTTATACCCGTGCCATAGCGCATGATGCGGGATGGCAATGGCGTATCCCGCTCCAACATAGGACTGGGAATGGTCTCGTTTATTGTAGCCGGTATCTGGACAAAGACACAGCGCTGGACCGACTTATGTCGAACATAGAAGGGGAGACGATTACGGAGCCTAATTTCATTCGTTTCCAAACGGGCGCTCGGCGCAAGCAGTGGGAAAAGAATTGCGTCTCACTAGGTTTATCGAGCGGGT
>Ga0114956_1004322_pt1 | contig 10824 bp, 11 predicted proteins | sample MaitaG_FD_87304 | JGI IMG/M metagenome (GOLD analysis project Ga0114956, IMG submission 87304) | Marine algal microbial communities from Maine, USA - Maine_Asex2 metaG | ecosystem: Host-associated > Algae > Red algae > Unclassified | place: Maine, USA | collected 2015-01-05 | reverse complement strand
GGCTTCAAACTTCAACGATCCCTCTTTTGGATTGACAATGTTTTCTTCTTCCATTGCGTCATCTCTGGTATTCTTTTGTACAGCAATGGCACCGAACATTGTCAAGAGAAAGGCGAATGCGTAGAATCCTTTTTCACTTGGTAGTAAAGAGGCATTCCACAATCCGATCACTAATAATGTGATTGATAGCAGAGTTGCAAACCAACAAATATTGAAATAGATATCTGTCACCTTGACTCCCTCTAATCTGTCTCTCACACTTTTCTGCAATGAGATCACTGCAAATAATCCAAACATTAACAAGGTGAAATAATAGCCTTTTTCGTCTAAGAACATACCAGATCTAGTGAGTCCAATAATATAACCACCTAATCCGACTGCAGTCGCTATCCATGATGCTGTTACGAATGCTTTTGATGTTTTTTGATTCATAATTTTGTATTTATCTAGTTAGTAAATATTCCTTTATCTCTAAAGGATGGTTGATCGAAATACCAGTACTGATACTTCTAATCAATTGATAAATCAAAACTCATCTAAATAGTCAAGTGAGTAAATGAACCTATGTTAAGAAATAGGCTTTCGGATTCTACTGAGTGCTTGAGGGGTGATGCCAATGTATGATGCGATATACTTGAGTGGAATCTGTTGAATCAGTTCAGGTCTCTCATGAAATAAATTCTCGTAGCGTTGTTCTGCTGTCTCACTTAGGAGTGATAATTCTCTCTTGATCGCCTTGGTATATAATTCCTCTCCAATTACTCTGCCGATCTGATTTCCAATCTGAGTAGTATTATAGAAGTCCATCAAGTCGGAATAGTTTATTCTCCAGACTACTGTATCAGTCAATGTTTCTATTTGATAGATTGAAGGTAATTGATTGATGAAAGAGTCATAAGCACTACCAATATCATTTTCAAAGCTAAAACCAAATGTCAAATCATTGGTTTCCTTTGGAACAAAGTATCTGATGATTCCTTGTTTGATGAAGTAGATATAATGCTCTACTTTTCCAACCTCCAATACGATCGACTTCCTAGCATATTCGCATCTTTCTAATTTTGATGAGAAATGATCCCACTCCGTATCTTTTAATTGTATAATACGATTGAGATAAGCTTTGACTTTTTTCATGGTTACAATTAATTAAGAGTTGACACAAAGCTAGTCACTGAATTTAGAATATTTGGCTTAGAATCTTTTATTTGCAGTTACCTATTCTTATGCTATTGAATAGTGAATGGGGTATTCAGGTTCTATAAAATAAAAGAGGAGCCTCATCTAATATGAGACTCCTCGCTAAATAAACTTTACGAACCTAAACAAGATTTTACTATTCGGCTAGAGGTTGACTCTTAAGTTTTGTGAGAAATGATCAGTGCTGAGGTAAATGTTATATTTACCTGAGTCTAATTGATCTAAGTTGAATGTTCTATTCAATGATCCATCATTGAATTCTTCATAATCATAGACAAGCTCTCCAGAGTTGTTATAAATATTACATGTAATCCATTCTGGCGTTGTTGATAAGAGATTGATTAAAATCTTATCATTTTGGCAAATGAGAGCTGGTGAATAATATCTCTCTACTGAAGACAAAGCGATTTCGTTATTAGTAATAATTGCTTCATGAATCTCTGTGAGTTGATCTCCATTGATCTCAATCAGGTATGTGCCATTTGGAAGGTTTTCTAGGTTATACTTAATCGTTTGATTGTCTGTCCTTAGATTATGTGTGAAAATGGACACTCCATCGGCATCGATAATAGTAATCGTGTTTGCAAGAGCTAATAATCCACTCTTTTTCAGTACAATTGATTTGTCTGTTGAAAAGAGAGTAAGAGAAGGTTTTACGTTTGAGGCAGACATTTGAATGGTACCAATCAATAGTGAGACTAAAATAATGAGTAAATGTTTCATAACAGTAAATTTTAAAAAAGGTGTCTAAATATTTTCTAATACAAAGATCGGATAGCTTTTCAAATTTATGTTTGGTATATTTGACCAATAGATGTTCTATCTTAACAATATGGGTTAATTTAGAATATGTTAGGGTTAAATTAGTACATAATGTAAATATTAGCCAAAGAATATGGATGTTAAGCAAAAGCAGCACTTAGTCCCACGACTTGAAAAAATTGAATCAAATATTGGTTCTTCTTTACGGTATTTGAGATTTACGACACGTAATCCTGATGCAAAAGCATATTGGCATTACCACCCTGAGGTCGAGCTCGTTTTTATAGAAGAAGGATATGGTAATAGATATGTTGGGAATCATATTTCACAGTTTGAACACGGTGATTTAATTCTTATGGGTCCTAATATTCCACACTATGGTTACGAATTTGGTATCCAAGGGGTCAATGAAGAAATAGTAGTTCAATTTAAGAAAGATCTGATCAAAAGTTCGTCAATGATCATGCCTGAGCTTGAAGCAATAGGTGAGCTGATTAGAAAATCTAAGGCGGGTATTTCATTTTATGGTGAGACTAAAAGTTATGTTGGTAGTGAGCTCAAATTGATGGAAAAGAAAAGTCCCTTTGATCGCTTGATAAGTATGTTCAAGATATTGCAAGTACTAGCTCAGTCAGATGAATACGAAATATTGAATGCTGCTGGCATGACACTCATCATCCAAAATCAAGACGATGAAAGAATCAATCAAGTTTATGATTATGTCAAAGAAAACTTCAATGCCGAAATATCTCTAGACCAGATTAGTAAAGTTGCATTAATGACTGTGCCAGCGTTTTGTCGCTACTTTAAGAAACATACGCAGAAGACTTTTACTCAATTTGTCAATGAGTTTAGAGTGAGACAAGCCATTCGTCTCATTACAGTTGGTAACAAATCTATTTCAGAGATCTCCTTAGAAGTAGGGTTTAATAATTTTTCCCACTTCAGTAAACAGTTTAAAAGAGTAACAGGCAAGTCCCCATCTCAATACAAAAAATCTATGTATCAAATCATTAGCTAGAGTCTTTAATTTGAAGGTTAAATGAGTAGGATGGATGCTTCTTTTTATTGATGATAAATTATGAGTTGTGAATTATGAGTTTGCTTAGATATCCACAACTCATAACTATTAACTCAAAACTCTTTACTTCATAACTCATCCTTAGTTGTCAAAATTTTGCTTCTAATGATTTTCAAAATCTGATTGCATTGGGCAATCAAATTTAGCCAAGCTTCACCATTCATTCCAGAAGCGTTTTCTCCAATAAAGACATTGAGATATTTCAATTGATCAATTGTCATTGAATCGTTGAAGTTTTTCACGTGTGATGGAGGAATCTCCAGAGCCATGATTACTTTTTTCTTCCTTTTGACTGATGAGTTTACAAATTCCATATGCAAATTCAAAAGGTTCGTTTGTACCATGCATTTCTCCAATCATAATAAGATTTTAATTTGAGATTAACTCATACATTTCGTCATTTAATTCGATAAGATTGGAAATGAGGATCGAACTGTTCTTTAATTGTATTTGAGCTTTTGATAACTTCTCAGATTGACATCAGATCAAGAAAGTAGTTAGCAAAATAATAAGTATTCTCATGATATTTTATTGTGCCAGGTAATTACTCCTCTGTTTTACTTCTTACAAAATACTCATAATCAACACTTATAACTCATAACTCTTCTGCCTAATCCCCAGAGTAACCAGTAAAAAATAGCTCACATGGTCCTTGGTTGTCGTAGACTATCACATAAGTACATAACCATCTTCCTCTATAGGTTTGTAAGTGTTCTGCATTGGATTCTACTTGAGTTTTGCTGGGCTTGAGTGTAGTAAATAATTTCAACAGATCTTGATCACTTACCTTGCCTGATTGATTAAGGTCAGTTGTGTCACTTATTGTAAAAATATCAATGATAGAATGTGTACCTGACTCTGCATTCTTTTGTAAGAGTTGTTCGATATTATCCTCTGGTAAGTAGCTTTTCCGTTTTGTTTCTTCAAGATTGTTTTCAAAGTGTTCTTTGAGATTTGGGTGTTGCTCAATCAATTTAGGAATGCTCTCTAAGAGATTTTGATGTGGCTTGTAATACTCACCCTTTGAAAAGATAGCTTGCCTTAGATCTTGTAATGCTATATTGACATCTGCTTGGTATTGTACGAAGTAATTCCAGCCGCTTGCTCCCATGGGTTTTGGTTTTATTGATTGTGTTAGAAAGAAGTCTCAAACTCTAATTCTTAAATACTATTATTTCAACTCTACTATTCTGTGATTTTCCATATGATGTTTCATTTGATGCATAAGGTCTAGATTCTCCATGTCCAATATAAGTCATTCGGTTTAAATCTATATCCTCGTCGATTAGAAAATTATAGACAGCTTTTGCCCTTTGAGTTGAAAGAGTGAGATTTGATGATCCAATTCCATCACTATGAGTATGACCTTCGATAGAGATTGTCACGTTTTCACTCTGAAGAAGATATTGGAGCAAATTCTTTAGCCTACTTTGTTGACGAGCTGTAGTTAATGCTGATCCAGATGAGAACAATATTTTCTCGATAATGTATAAGCTATCAGCTGGAGAAGAACCTAAATCTGATGTAGTTACACTGCTTACTCTTTTTACTTGCTCTTCTTGATTTTCATTTACTTTCAATCTTGTATTGTATGATGCAAGTACTATGAGTAGGAGTAATGCTGAGATTTTGGTTAGCTTCATTTTGTTTCTGGTTGATATGTAATCTCAATTCTCACCATCCACATACCCCTGCAAATACTCAAATGGCGAAGTCAACTTTCCACCATCAGTCAAAGTTGCTCCCTTCATTATCTCAGAGTCTGCCTTCGATAACTCTGGTAAGACATGCTCGATGAACATCTCTCCAAATGCCTTCGAGGCATCTCTTGGAAGTTCATTGGGGAGGTTGTCTATCGTCATCATATCGACACTTCCATCTCCGTGTGGTGCGACTTCTGTTCCAGTCTGTGGATCATAGCCAAAGATCGGATCAGGAATCGTAGATGCCTTGAGTGTTGATGGGATAGATGAGACTGGAGCAATGTCGCAGGTCACATCTGCGATTACAGACAGGTTGAAACTTGGGTCTTGCATCTCTTCTTGAGTAAAGAAGGCAGGTGCATCATTGTCCCAATAGATCCCGTTGATGAAGATATCACTAGATTCAGTAAAATGATGAAAGTCACTCTCGTAGTCCTTAGGGTTGTTATAAAAGTCTTGGACATTGTCAACAACTCTACCATCCTTACGTTTGGCATATTGAAATGGACTCAGTTGAGTATAGACAGGTCCATCTCCAACACCTTTTATAAAGTCAAACGGACTGAGTTTTTGGATACCCATATCATCTAAGACTTGAGCTGCGCCACCTGAGACTCGACCAGTACCTGTCAGTACGATTCTGACTGCGGGAAAGTCAGTTTGCTTATAGATCTTTACTGCTTCATCATAGCCTTGGAGTGTGTGCAGTCTTGGGAGGTCAATTGTCTTTGTCCGCTTACCATAGGTCCAGAGTCCATTATGGGCTCCAACCATCCCGGCGAACTTACCAAAGGCAATCAAGCGTTGGCCGCTCGCAGCAGTAATGACCTCATAGTCTGTCAGCCTGATATTCTTCTCGAGGACAGCTCTGAGGAGGTCTCTATTGTATGCTTGCTCCTTAATCGTATGACTGAAAAAGAAATAGTGTTTGTTGGGAATTAAACTGTCAATCGGTACTTCTTTGACACCAATCATAAGATCTCTATCACTTACATCATCGACCACAGGCACACCTAAGTCTGAATACTCACTATTGCGATATGACCTGATTTCAGAAGACTGCACTGCGATATCTACACCTTGAGTGATGAGGTCTGCACACTGCTTTGGTGTGAACACCACTCTTGAGTCAGACGGTTCTTTTTCTTCCCGGATGATTGCGATTTTCATTGCTAGGTTGTTTTGAGTGTTGGGATTAGTTTTGCCAAATGGAAAGGAGTTCTAGGGAAAGACTCACAATCACATCGTACTCTCACAAGATAAAAAACTATCCGAATACAACCTTGAAGACATCCAGACTTTTGGGCCGAGTAAATCCTGGCACATGATACTGGAAGTAGAGGAGCATCATTTCGATGTAGTCATACCTGACGTCCTTTGATAAGGAGAGAGATTGGACAGATTCCCATTCATTATTGATGAAGGTAGAGAGTAATTCGCCAGTCAAGGTACTTGGATGGAAGCCATCAATTGGGACCTCATGTGGCACAAAGCTGCCAGACCTGAGATCAAAGTAGGGAGTAGACTCAGAGTAATTGTTTTCTATCTCATAGCCACACAACTCTGTCAGTGCAGTGATATAGTAGAGGTGAAAGTTCTGCACACTTCTCGGATTATCATCAATGTAGTTGAGTGAGTCTTTGAGGAATGAGTAGAACCGACTCTTGATATCCTTCTCCTTTGCAACCTTCTGGACACATTCGATCAGGAAGTTAGCAAGGGCAGTAGAGGGAACATCACTCAAGAGGTTTTCGTAGTGCTTTGTGAGTTTGACCTCTTTGATTCGAGCAAGTGACTCCCCCTTAGCAGGGTAGTGCACGATATCGAGTTGTTGCATCGGGTGGTAGAGGCTTGCAGTGTTTTTCTTTTTCTTCCGAACACCACTGACGATGAATGATGAGAGTCCATCATGCTCAGTCAACACCTCCAGGATGAGACTAGACTCACCATACTTCACTGCTCTGACTATGATTCCATTTGACTTCCGCATGTTCTAATATTCCCAACCTTCGATTGGACCTTGTTTGTATTTTTCTTTGAGTTCCATGCGGAGCTTTTGACGCTTCCAGATCAGATCAGCAAATTCATTGATGATGTCTTTGTTTGCAGAAGTGTCAAGTACTCTTTTAAGATCCTTCTCTAAGACATCTAATCGATAAAGGTAACTCATGAGCAACTCTGGTTGAGTGTCAAGCAAGTGACTGACCCTCTGTCTGATCGCTACGATGATATCTTCTTCATTGTAGTCTGCAGTCTTTGGATAGAGATGATCAAATGTTGATTCCATGGTCTAATGTTCAGTACACTAACTGTAAATGTATGGTCTTGGGTTCAGATTAATGGAATATATATAATTTCATCATTGCTCAAATGATTGGCAGAGTTAAATCTTGTGAATTCGTTAGGTGAAACTTCTTTGTAATAGTTTGAAGTAATAATTTCAGCATTAATTGACTGGTCCAAAATTAAGTTTAGACTAAAAAAATATTTGTTAGATGTTTCCTATGGTGGTTTTGCCATCTTGTTCATGTTTTTTAAATATATGTGTAAATCAATATTCATATTTTTATGGATAACATGACATTATAAGTGTGGTAAATTGCAATCTAAAAAATACCATAAGATTAGCACAAGAAATATTTACAATTCGAATTTAATTCATCTACATTTAAGTAGAATCACATATTTTTTTGTGGTAAAATTAGTTTTTTAACCCAGAAACCAACAATTCGAAATTTATCAAAGCTGAATAAAACAAGATTGTTTATTAAAACTCTAAGGTTAGGTCTAGTATAATAAATTTCTGCCTTTGATTTTTACAGAATCGAAGTGATGGTCGATGACAAAAAGATTTTCTATGTATTTAATTAAGAGTAATTATGTTATAGATCGAAATGATCTTATTACTAGTTTTTTTTTCATTCTGTTTAGCATATTTTCAACCTTTATTACAGCTCAAGATAAACTTGTTATACACAGTTGTAATTATCTTCAAATTGACTACTCTGAAAATGGTGTAGAAAATTTTAGCATATTGGAAAATGAAATTCAGAAGGGAATATGGACTAAAACGGAGTTAGTATATAGTACTAACTCAAGATCTCAATTAATTGAAATCAAAGAACCAGGTAATTACAGGGTTACTTCCTTTCGTGGTTATCAGAACAAAAATGTTCTAATATCTTCCTTAAATAGAGAGGAGGATCAATTTGCAAATACATTTATAACAAATGAAGTATTAATTGAAGCAATGCCAAAGGGTTGTGTTTCTTCTAATATTAATACTATTGAGATATCTGTTTTTCCAAACCCTGTGACTAGTGAGGTCACAGTAAAAGTTGATGGTATAAATCTAAACGATCTTGAAAGTCAAATGATAAAGGTGATAAATATTAACGGTCAAGTTGTTATTGAGTCGAAATTTAGCAATACAATTGATGTTAGTTATTTGAAAGAAGGAATTTATTGTGTGGTACTAAATTATCAACAATATGTATACACGCAAGAATTTGTAAAATCACAAAACTTCTAATATTATGAAAACGAAAATATATTTTGTATTATTCTGCTTTATTCTAGTGCCTCTTAATGTAATTGGACAACCAAAATTGGAGCTTTGTAACTTAGAACCTCAAAGTGAATTTCCATGTGGAGATAACTTTAAATGGTTTTCTATAGAAAGTGAGAATCATTTTGTTTCTTCAAATGCTAGCGAAAGTTCTCAGAATAATTCTGGAATGGATGATGTGATCACTGAGAAAGAGGTAAATCCATTTGTTGAAATCGTTTTTCAAAAAGAAAGGACGATCAAAGGAATCCAACTCTGCTATGAAGAATCACTAAATGTTAATGAAGATTTATATTTGCTGATGTCACGAATGCCTTTCTCATCTAAAGATTTAGGGCAAATTATCAGAGACGAGTGTGTTGATTATCTCCAATTTGGAAATCAAATTCAAAATTGTGAGTTTATCGAATTCGAAGCTAAAGTGATGAAGCATATAAAATTACAATCCGGTTCCGAAACAGTATTAACTTATAATTCTTTTTTGCTATTAGGAGGTGATGAAGAAATATGTGGTAACGATATTGATGATGATTGTGATGGTTTATTTGATTGTGAAGATCCTGATTGCATTCCTGATGATTATGAATTCGACATTAGTAATTCTAGTGAATGTATAGACGGTTTTATCAGTTTTGTTAATATCGACCCTTCATATATTGTTACAATCAGTCCAATGCCATCAATGATTATTCAGAATTCAACAGGTTTTTATGATGTTCCTCCAGGTATATATCAAATAACAATTTCTAATGGATTTTGCTTTGTTGTTGAACAGGTAGTGGTTGAAGAAAGTACTTTAGAACAGTCATTATGTGACAATTTTGACTTTGCAGCTGGATTAAGTGGTTGGGATTTGAGTTTCATAGATAATGTAGATTTTCCCGAAGATATTGAGGAATTCGATGATGGGTGTAATTCAGTAAATTTTGATGTTATAGCATCTGGTACCGAATTCAATTCGAATATTCCAATTGCAAATCCATTACCGTCTCCCACAGATGGTGATTATATTTTATCTCTTTTTGCTGATGGGGAGGAAGGAATCATAGCTGAAAAATGTTTTACCGTTGTTTCAGGACAGGAATGCATTTCTTTTAATTTTGCAATGGTTCAAGAAGATCCCAATCCTCTTAATAATGATGGAATTAATGAACATGATCACAAGCCAGCATTTCAGTACGTACTTTATAACAAAAACACAAATATTGCTATTGAGGAGCAAGTAATAATATCAGATGATGCTAGTTTTTTCCCGAATTTTATTGAAGGTCATACTAATGGTAGGGATTGGTCTCCTTTTTGTATAGATTTAACAGGGTTGGAAGGAGAAGAGTTGTGTATGAAGTTTACGGTAACGGGATGTTCTACCGTTTCTGGTAATGGTGGCCATTCCACTCAAGTGTATATAGATAATTTGTGCACCGATTGTGAAAATCAAAAACCAAAATGTGAATTTGAAATTCCTAATTTTATATGTGAGAATTCTTTTAATATTGGTTATGATGTTAATAATTTTGAAATGTTCAAAATAGGTATTTTGGAGGGTGATTTTGATAATGTAGAATTCACTGCTGCAAATACATTGCCAGATTTCAATATTTCTGATTTAGCTTTATCTTCTGATATATCTTTGGAATGTGGGAGTGAGTATACATTAGCAATTGAACTGTTGAATGATTGTGGGACTTGTTATACAGAACACTCATTTATATGGGAGTGTAGTGAAAATGATTTTTTAGGATACCCTGACATAATGGCTTGTGATCCAAGCATTTTAAGTTTAGAAATATTTCCGACAATTCAAGGATGTGAAGGATGTAGCATTCAATGGGAAAATGATCTAGGTAATCTTGCAGGTGTAAATTCATTTACTCCTATAGTGTTAGCTTTTAACAATCCTGAAGTTACATTTAATAAAGAGTATAGAGCAATTATCACTCTTGCTTCAGGATGTGAAAAAGAAATTAGTTTTTGTGTTTCTACAGGCATAAATTTGGGCATTTCTGTTAATGAAGATTATTGTTGCTTGTTAGTAAATGGAACTGTTACGCAATCTTGTGGAAGTCTATTGAGTGAAGATAACTTCCTTGTTAAACTTGTTGATGATATTTCATTAGAACATAGCATTATTACAGAATATTTCAATACCGATGAAGTTGAACAACACTGTGTTGATAGGTATCAAGATTACTATCCAACAGATATTGATTTGAGTGTAGATGTAAGTTTAATAGAGTCTGAAAATTTAAGAATCATTGGAGATTGCTCATCGCAAAGTGATTTGGACTCACATTGTACAACTACTTTCAGTCAACCTTGGATTGCCTATTCCTCAGCTCGCATGGCTTTACCTACAGAAAAGTTCCTTTTTTATTCGCTAGGTGTTGCTGCTAATGCAGATGAGTGTGATCCATTTTATATTACAAATAATCCTATTGAACAAGAAGCACCCTTTTACGCGTTTAATCTTAAGATATTTGATAGAGCGGGAAGTTGTGTGTTCACGGCATATG
>Ga0114956_1004320_pt1 | contig 10826 bp, 8 predicted proteins | sample MaitaG_FD_87304 | JGI IMG/M metagenome (GOLD analysis project Ga0114956, IMG submission 87304) | Marine algal microbial communities from Maine, USA - Maine_Asex2 metaG | ecosystem: Host-associated > Algae > Red algae > Unclassified | place: Maine, USA | collected 2015-01-05 | reverse complement strand
GCTTCAGTATTCTGGCTTATCTCAAAATAATCGAGAACCGAGCAGATGAGGATGTCCCAGTCATAGTGCTGGGGTTCTCTATGAAATCCAATAAGCTGTCGAAATTCAGAAAAGGAGATATCGTCATACTCTATCCCGCAGTAGAGGAGGAAGACGCTGCACTTTCTTCTCAGATATTCAAGTGTACCATATTAGAATTGGATGCTGAGCGGGTGAGTATCAGACTGAGGGCACGGCAAAAAAACTTTGACCTCTTCAGGCAATATGATTACTGGCACCTGGAATCAGACTCTCTGGATAGTGGATTCAATCATCAGTTGCACGGCTTGTTTGACTTCATGGAAGCAGACCGAAAATTCAGAGCCAGAATATTGACCATAAGTCCACCTGCGCTACCCACACGGCATATTGTATATAAGAATTCAGCCCTGACAGAAGAGCAACAAGCGGTCATGGGCGACATCATCAATGCAGAGGATTACTTCTTGCTGTGGGGGCCTCCCGGCACAGGGAAGACCAGTATCATGTTGAAAAATCTGGTGGATTATTACTACAACGAGACCGAGCACGACATTCTACTCTTGGCTTATACCAATAGGGCTGTGGACGAGATTTGTGCTGCGATTCATGACTTACTCGATGGCAATTATCTGAGGATAGGGTCCAGGTATTCCACTGCTCCACGCTATAAAAATCAATTGCTTTCCTACAGAACAGATAATATAAAAACACGAGCAGAACTGGCTAAGTTATTTTCCGAAACGAGAATATTTGTGTCTACAATTTCATCTTTTCAAGGGAAACGGGAGTTGCGAAAATTGAAAAATTTCGAAGTTGCCATTGTAGATGAAGCCTCACAATTGCTGGAACCGATGCTGGCAGGGCTTATGAGCCGGTTTGGTAAATTTGTGCTTATAGGTGATCACAAGCAATTGCCGGCGGTAGTGGCACAATCAGAGCGACAAAGTAAAGTGGAGCAAAAGGCGTTAACAGCACTAGGTCTCAAGGATAGAAGAGTTTCGCTTTTCGAAAGAATGTACAAAAGGGCACGAGAGCAAGAGTGGACCTGGGCATATGGGGCCTTGACGTATCAGGGTAGAATGCATCAGCAGATTATGGAATTTATCAGTCCTGAATTCTATGAGAACAGGTTGCAGGTGTTGCCAGGCTTGAAGCGATTAGTTGCTGAGCCGTCGTGGGTGGGGGAGACGTTGCTCCAAAAGTTCTTGTCAGAACATAGAATGATATTCATAGATACGCCGATAGATCCCACACTGACCAGAAAGACAAATGCGATAGAGGCTGAGCTGGTTGCTGAGTTAGCTGCTGCTTGGCTGCTGATTTACCAAGCAAATGAAATTCCAGTGACAGAATCGGCCATCGGTGTCATTACACCTTTTCGTTCTCAGATTGCAATCATCAAGTCGCAAGAATTTTTCAGGAATGAAGAAGCTATTACCATAGATACAGTAGAACGCTATCAAGGAGGCGCTCGTAATCAGATAATCATATCCCTGGCTATCAACGAAGCTAATCTTCTGGATAGCATCACTAATATCTCTGAAGAGGGCATAGACAGGAAATTGAATGTTGCACTTACAAGGGCAAAGGAGCATCTTATTATAATAGGTAATAGGGACATACTGAAAAGGAGCCAAACTTATGAGCGCCTAATAGAAAATTGTATGGTTATCAATGCTGATGAGATAGTCAGAATGCGATAGCTTATTGTAAGCATAGAATAGATGGACCTATTGTGATGCAATTATGGATTCAGTGAAAACTTATGGTATAACAAACGCAATAACCTCGTATATATCTGAATACTATAAGTTGAGTTATCTACTGGATGCCCACGCTATCTTTCGAGGTGGTGAATCTAGACGATTGAGTTGTAGTTCTTAATCCAACTGGAATGGTAAAAATAAAACAGCTGCCTGAATTAGATTCTTCCAGCCATATTTTACCGCCCATTTTATTCACGACTTTACGACAAAAGGCAAGACCAAGTCCGCTACCTTCATAATCACTTCGATTATGTAGTCTCTTGAACATTTCAAAAATTGATACATGATACTCAGACTCTATTCCTATCCCATTGTCCTTAATATAGAAGTGATGAAAACCATCAATCTCCTGGTAAGTGAGGTCTACTTGAGGTTGTTCATGTTGATTGTATTTTATTCCGTTCATGATGAGATTCTTAAATACTAGCAATAATTGTGTTTTGAAGCCATGTATTTCTGGAATTTCTGCTGATATGTTAATGATAGCATTTCTCTTCTTAACTTCATAATCTAATAATTCTTGGACTGTAGACAACAGTTTTTGAGTATCAATTTTGTCAATCACTAGACTATGAGATCCCTCTCGGGAGAACTCTAGTACATCTTCTATGAGGCTGTTCATTTGTTTTGCATTTCTTTGGATGAAAGTAGCATATTCAATCAGGTCGTCCTTGGAACCTGGTATTTTTATACTCCGCTCTAATAGTTGAGAAAAACTAAGAATATTTCGAAGGGGCTCTTTTAAATCATGAGAAGCGATGTAAGCAAATCGCTCTAATTCAATATTTGATTCTTTTAGTTGAAGATTCGTTTTCTGTAACTCTGTAGTCTTATTATCGACCTCTTCACTTAGTTTTTCATTAAACTTATTTTTCTGTTTATTAGCTTTGAATAGTAATACACTAATCAAAGAAACTAGAAATAGTAGTAGTGATGTAGAAGCAACGATTTTCTTTTGCTGACTTGATATGAGTGCACTCTTTTCTTGTTGTGATCTAAGAAAATAATTTTCTTGTTCCTTTTCTTTTAGGTTGTATTTTATATCCAGGCTAGCAACTGTTTTTATTGTTTGCTGATCAAAAATATAATCTTTTATTTCTAGGGCTTCTTTATAACTTTCATTGGCCTTTTTATGCTTGCCTAATTGTTGGTAGGCTTCTGCTGCAGAGATATGTAGTTGAAGTGTTATGTTTTTCTTAGTATTCTTCAGCTCGTAATCAGTCAATAACTCGGAAACTATTTTAAGTGATTCCTCATATCTCGACATATGATTATATAAATGAATAAGTTCTATTTTGGTGTCTATCAACTTCTCGATATTAGAGCTTTCGTCGTACAGTGCAATCGCCTTTTTTATTTTTACTTCCGCATCAGTATAATCCTTTTGTAGCTTTTTGGAATCTGCAAACTGGGTTAAAACATAAGCCTTATGGCTATTAATGTAAGTCTTGCTGAGAGACAAAGTGAAATGTTTATTAGCCAGTAAATAATCTCCGTCTTTATTAGCCGCTTTTGCCAGATGCATATCTGGAATGTAATGCAGGAGCGAATCACTGCTTTGTCTGGCGACTTCGCCCGCTCTTCTGTAGTAAAATTTCTCTTTTTCTTTATCACCAAGAAGTTCAAAAATATTGGATATATTTTCTAGTAACACTACATTCAACGTGTACTGTTTATTTTTTTCGGCATAAGGTAATCCTTGAAAATAGAATTCTAAAGCCTTATCATTCAGACCAATATTATAATATGCATATCCTAAGTTGTTGAGTATTCTGCAAGTCAGGCTATCTTCATTCAAGGACTCTGAAATTTCTAATGCTCTTTTATTGTATTCAATGGTCTTCATCCGCTCGCCAGTATAGGCATAATACAACGCCATGTTAGCAAGACCAAGAGCTTTGCCATTTGGATAATTAATTTTTTCAGATTTCGAATATGCATCTTGAGCGCAGGAGTATGATTTGTGGATATCCAGAGAGAAGTACTTCCTGCTGAGTGTATTCAGAAGATCAATAACCTTAGTTTCAGAGGTTTCATGCTTAAGCTGCTCTTCGATCTCAGGTATGCCGACATTATAACATTTGCCCACCACATGGAATGATAAGAAAACTATGAGAGTAAACTTTAATTTCAACATTAATTCTAGAGTCTTCTTTAATACTTATACTAAGAATGCTTAATAATTGTCATCTTTGCAAGAATATCAGATGATAATTTATTATCTGATAGCAAAATATTGACTTTGCCTACTAGGGTAATAGAGAGTATAAGAGTGAATGTCAAATTTAGAGAAATTGTATACTAACTGCAAATCTTTTAAATTGTAGTATGTAGGACTTGAATCCTGGGGATAACTAGTGGATGCATACATCCTTACCATTGCACCCTTCAAGCATTATCCCTATTTTGCCATTTTGTAATCATAAAGGTGCAAGTTGAAAATATTACTTGTTTGTCTAGGCAACATATGTCGCTCTCCATTGGCAGAAGGATTGATGCGTAAGGCCATCCTTGACAGGGGTCTTGACTGGGTAGTGGATAGTGCAGGGACAGCTGGACACCACCAAGGTGAAGCGCCTGATTCCAGGTCAGTAGCGGTAGCTAGAGAGAATGGTCTGGACATATCCAGGCAGAGAAGTCGTAAATTCTTAGCAGAAGATTTTCAGAATTTCGATCACATTCTCGTGATGGACAGTAGTAACTATAATAATGTATTACGCCTGGCCAAAACTGAAGAGGACAAGTCCAAAGTAGAGCTCTTATTGAATCTTAGTCACCCTGGAGAAAACAGACAAGTGCCTGATCCTTATTATGAAGGTGGTTTTCAGGGAGTCTATGATATGATAGAGTTAGCTGTCATGGCATTTGTAGAGCAAAAAAGCGAGTTGTGAAAGCTTTTGGAATTAAAGTGAGTGGTGTGGTGCAGGGAGTGGGTTTCCGCTATCATACGATGCAAGAAGCAAGAAGCTTGGGACTATGTGGCACGGTAGAAAATAAATCGGACGGCTCAGTCAGGATACATGTCGAAGGGACAGAGAAATCTGTGCTTGTATTTCTTGAGTGGTGTCACAAAGGGCCATCAGCCTCCAAGGTGACACAATTGGATTATATAATCAAGGAACCTATGGCTCTCACAAGTTTTGAAATACTAAGATGAAAGACCTAAATCCTCCTGATAGAAAATCTCAGACTATCACTGCATCCAAGGTGGTGTTTTTAATATTGGCTGTAGCTGGTGCAATTTTGTTTTATTTTTTCAATTACGGCCTTTTAGGCGGATTAGGCTTGTCGAGCTGCCTATTTGCGTTGGCATCTTGTATTCATTTCAGAAAGGCCCACAACAGAGCGAGCGAATCCATGGATACTAAAATGACATGGTTTTTGCTGGGGGCAGTTGTTTTTGGAGTAGTACTGATGTTGTTCAATGTGCTGCAGAGTGGTCCAGATTTTTATGCGGGGATTGCCGCGGGGTTGATTTTCATGGCGGCCTTGACATATGGCTTCGAATTGACTTTGATATGGTTTGCTAATCTTAGGTGAGTATTTGTGCCCCTATTTTTCTACCACAAAAAATTCACAAATTATTCTATCGTATATAACTTCAATACCTTTTCAAGGCCTAATTTATTCATAGTGGAAATATTCGTTCCAGGCACTGAGTCGATGTCAGGATGGGAGGCTATTGCAGCCGCCACTTCTTTCACCAGTAGAATATGAATCATAGGATAAGGACTGCGGTTAGTATAATTCTGAACGTCATCAGGCTCCACACCGCTAAACTGAAAAGCTGGATGGAAACTGGCCAATTGTATTTTTTCTGAAAGTCCCTTCTTTTCTAGTTCTGCTTCTAATCCATAATAAACATCCAGGTAGTCATCTAAAGATTCTAGACCTTCAGATAAGATGATGAGCTTGGTCGTAATGTGCACCTTTGTGTCGAGTACTTCTATTATGCCAAAATTCATTTCAGCAAGGAGTCCCTCTGTAGAATAAGGTAACACAGCATAGCCTATGCGTAGAGCCGTATGCACCCTATGTGCAAAGGGGCATAGGTTCAAGCCTATCACGATGTTCTCTAGCCAGGTTTGGGTATTGGAAATGATGGTGTTTTGATTATTTGGATTTTTTTGCAACTGCTTGTGACGTTTACGAGTCCATAGGGGTATTAATCTACAGGTGCCTAAGTTAATGGAAAATAGATCACTTAAATTAGAGACAAATGAACAAGTGTTTTATATTCTTGCTCTGCGTAGCAATGTTTTTGGGAGCCTGTAATAAAGACAATTTCAGAACCATCATTGAGAACTCAACTAATGCAGGGAAAATGATGACTGAAGATGTGGGAGGTCTGTTATTGGATGAGAATGGAGTAGCTGTAACAGGGACATGGTATCTAAGATGCCATTCCAGGCTATCTAGCCTAGTTATCAGAAGCATTCTGGTTTATTTATAACCTCTTATGTTGGCTATATTCAATAATATGAAATGATCGGTCTACAGATTGGCACGCAATACAGGGTAATTTGGGTCCTCTGATGACACTTAGTCTCTAAGAAGTAAAGTGATAAGGACTAAATGATCATTGCCAAAGTTGCTTCAGGAATTAAAAAACTGAAGATTGATTATTCTGAGATCGGCTTGTAAATATGCTTTACAAAAAGTCCATTCAAGAATGAATCTGTATCTATTTGACTTTGGAATACGGGTCCGGAATAATTGCCAGTAAGCAAAAGCCTAGCCGCTTCACACAAGGGTCCAGCCGTAGTCGTCTGAATAGCCCTTAAGGTATGCTTGCCCACCTTTGTAGGGTAGATATGAATGGTCTCCTCTTCCGCCCGTAAGACTTGGTTGTGATCCATCCCCTTGACACTAGCATGCACGATCACGACATCATCTTCTACAGCAGGGATTTCGCTCAGCATTGTCGCATTGAGATGTTCCACTTTATCTTTGCCAGCTGGAGTGGAAGCGATGATTTTTTTTGCCCAAGCATAATGGCCTGGAAACCTGAGGGTCTTATAGCTCAGGTTTTTCACCTTTCCTGCAAGCGCTTTCGGTAGGTCTGCTGCACCGCCAGAAGTGAAATCATCTTCATACTGCTTACCATCCAGAAGTATGGATTCTGTCTTTGACAAAGATGGAATGTGTTTAGTCTCGTAATCATCTACAACTATGGCATCCTTCACATATTCTGTGGCAACACCGATAGGGCTCCAAGTATAGGCATAGAAGAATGGGGATCTGGCGTTTTTGGATAAGGCACCTACCCGCATGTCTATGTCTCCGACCTGCTCTACTCTATGCTTCTTGCAGAATCTCTTATAGAGGTGGTGTGCCAATACATTGATATAGCCGGGTGCAAGACCAGTCTGCAAGATATAGCCTTTGTCAGAAGTCTGTGCTATGGCCGTGACTTCGTCAGTTTCCTTTACATATTCTGTAAGATTGGCGTAATGGCAGCCATATTCCTTGGCGTAGCCTGCAAGTCTCGGTGCTTGTGACCCTGGTAGGCAATCCAGTATGATATCTGCTTTCTTCAATACAGCTTCGAAGTTGTCTGACATCCCGCTTTCTGGCATTTGTATTGCGGAGGTACTGGATCCTGAAGTGCCCGTGTTGACATAGGCTGCTGCCTCATCTGCACTTTCCTGATACCGATCTGCCAGAATGATCTCACAATCCAATTGTGTAGAATCTTGTAGTATCAGTCCTGCTGCTTGTCCTATTCCTCCAGCTCCAGCTATTAATATCTTATGTTTCATCTTATCCTTGATTGAGGGACAAATGTATGAAATGGAAATATGGCTGCCTAGTTAAAAAGACTTTGAACAGAACATTTTGAGAATCAACGAGTTAGGGCGGCCATATCATCAAAAGTACTATGAATCAACGTTTTATATGTTAAACTATTTCATCATATGTTAAATTAACCTACTTTTGACGCAGAATTACCGATTTCCAAACCGATTTTAACCCAGATGGCGAAGAGGAGAAAGTCCACTAAGAAGGCTAGTGGCCGTAAGTTTGATTTTAAGGATGAAAGGATTACAAAGATATGCGGCGCAATCTGCTTTTTCTTGGCTGTTTATCTGAGCATAGCCTTCATATCCTATTTTTTCACCTGGAAATTTGATCAAGACAAAGTTCTGGCGCTTTCCAGCAACATCTTGTTCGATGGTGACGTCAGCGTGCAGAATTGGCTCGGCCGATTAGGTGCTTATGTATCTAATTTCTTTTTTTACTGGGGCTTTGGGATAAGCTCATTCTTATTTGTCTTTCTACTGGCCAAGCTAGGGTTGACATTGATAAGAAAAACCCCTTTAGCTGACTATTTCAATTTTTTCCTGCACACTTTCCTATTGATTTGTTTCATATCTGTTTTCATGGAATTCATTACCAGGGATTCCGGATTCAGTTGGGGTGGTCTTATGGGATATTCCATTTGCAATTACCTTATCAATTTTGTGGGTCAGATAGGCTTGGTGTTGTTATTGACACTAATGATGTTTGCGACCTTCATATGGGTGGTGAATCCTATGTTCCAATTACAAGGTGTTAATATGGGAGTACTGACAGAAAGATTTTCTGTTCCACTATTGAATTATTTTACGGTGACAATGGAGGGGTGGTTTGCACCTGCAACTAAAGGGAGATCCACACGTGGCAAGAAAGCTACCAAAGTGAGTAAAGAAGAGAGTGCAGGTTATGTGGCACTTTCCCCAGATGATTCTCATTCTGATGAGGGTAATGGAGGAAAGGCTGGTGCAGGCTTGGAGTTAGAATTATCTGACAGTACCTCTGAAGGGGAAGTCGCCTCAGAAGAACCGAATTCAGGCATATCTGAAAAAGCTGCTCAGATTATGGCTGCATCTACTTTGTCTGCTCAGCTTGCAGAAAAAGAAAAGCCAGTTACTGGTCCCGATTTGGAACTGGAAGTTGCGGCATCGACAACGGATACTAATCTGGCTGAAGGCTCCGCTGATTCTGTTGCCAAGAAAGGACCGGATATGGACAGCACCAAGCTGTATGTGGAAGAAGAGAACTCAACGGATTTTGAACCATATGATCCGACCAAAGAATTGTCCAAGTACAAGTTTCCTACACTTGAGCTATTAGAGGATTATTCTGCTGACAAGGTGCAGATAGATCGAGAAGAACTCGAAAGAAACAAAAACCAGATCATCAAAACCTTGCTCAATTATAAAATTGAGATAACTAAGATCAAGGCAACGATAGGACCCACAGTTACACTTTATGAGATCGTACCGGCACCTGGGGTCAAGATAAGTAAGATCAAAAGCTTAGAAAACGACATCGCATTGAGTCTTGCTGCTCTGGGCATTAGGATCATAGCGCCGATGCCAGGAAAAGGTACAGTAGGTATCGAAGTTCCTAACAAGAAAAAGCAAATGGTCTCTTTCAGGGAGGTCGTCAATTCTGATAAGTTCAAGAATGCTAAAATGGACTTGCCTATCGTATTAGGTAAGACTATTTCTAATGAAGTTTTTGTTGCAGATCTGGCTAAGATGCCACACTTACTCGTAGCCGGTGCTACTGGACAAGGTAAGTCAGTCGGTATCAATACCATCTTGATGTCGATGCTCTACAAGAAGCACCCCTCACAGGTAAAGCTAGTTATGGTGGATCCTAAAAAAGTGGAGCTCTTCCCTTATTCTGCGCTAGATAAGCATTACTTGGCATCACTACCCAATGAAGATGAACCGATCATCACAGATACTAAAAAAGTGGTGCACACCCTGAACTCCATGACCAAGGAAATGGATGACAGATATGACTTGCTCAAGAAAGGTAAGGCACGAAACATCAAGGACTATAACAAGAAGTTCATTGCCAGAAAACTGAACCCCAATGATGGGCACAAGTTCTTACCCTATATCGTGCTAGTCATAGATGAGTTTGCTGATCTGATCATGACAGCAGGCAAGGAAATAGAAATGCCTATTGCTCGACTGGCACAACTAGCAAGAGCGATCGGGATTCACTTGATCATTGCAACACAGAGACCATCAGTGAAGATCATCACAGGAATGATCAAAGCAAATTTTCCTGCTCGTATTTCATTCAAGGTGACTTCCTTACAAGATTCCAGAACAATATTGGATTCCAAAGGTGCTGAGCAACTGATAGGAAAAGGCGACATGCTACTCAGTGTGGGTAGTGATTTAGTAAGATTACAATGTGCATTTGTGGATACACCAGAAGTAGAGAGAGTGATAGATCATATCAGTGAGCAGAAAGGATTTGCAGAGCCTTTCCACCTTCCAGAGATTGCAGATGATTCAGAAATGGGCGGATCCAATCTCAAGTGGTCAGAGCTAGATCCGATGTTTGAGGAGGCTGCTAAAATGATAGTGGGATCGCAGCATGGTTCTACATCCAGCATACAGAGAAAATTATCACTCGGTTACAACAGGGCTGGGAGAATAATGGATCAGCTGGAGAGCTTGGGTATAGTGGGTGAGGCGAATGGAAGCAAGCCGCGACAAGTATTGTTCACATCCGAGATGGAGCTTTTACATTATTTCGAGCATTTGAAAAGTAATGGTTGATTAGCGGTAACTCAGAGATAAAGTTGGAGAGGCGTCACCTTAGGGTAGCGCCTTTTTATTATATGAGGGTTTATGTATCTGAGTGCAATGAGGATTCAAGTCTTAAAAAAGTGGCTTTACACAATAGTTGCAATCATCCTAGTTTGAGGTGACCTATATGTGATGAAGTCTAGCCCGAGACAATTACTTAGTAAAGAGTTGTCCTTTCTTGTATCAGTCCCCTTTTATATGATACTTTAGCAAAGTTGAAAATCATTACTTTTTAAGATGTTTTAAAACATAATTCCCAGGGTAGTATTTAAGTACAATATTCCAATGCGTTTGTTTTCTGATTTCTCCTGAGTAGTGATCTTGACAATAGTCTTAATAATCAGTAATAAATAAGTATGGATCCAATGAATGGAATAACAATAAAAAATTCAGTATTTGTTTTAGTCATAATGCTTCTAGGTGTTATAAATACTTCAGC
>Ga0114956_1004318_pt1 | contig 10828 bp, 12 predicted proteins | sample MaitaG_FD_87304 | JGI IMG/M metagenome (GOLD analysis project Ga0114956, IMG submission 87304) | Marine algal microbial communities from Maine, USA - Maine_Asex2 metaG | ecosystem: Host-associated > Algae > Red algae > Unclassified | place: Maine, USA | collected 2015-01-05 | reverse complement strand
TATGATCAGATCTATTACCTCATTTTCTTAGTTGTTGCATCTATTGCGATGGCTGTTGCTTATTTTGTTAGGGAACGGGATACACAATTTACGACTCTGCTTTCTATGATTATGGTAGCGAGTACAGCCCTTGCATTCGGGACACGATATGCTTTTGATCATTTACTTCAGCCGCATCAACAAGACCGGATAAACGTATGGCTGAGGCCTCATCTATGTGATCCGAGAGGGTCACTATACAATATCATACAGAGTAAGATCGCGATCGGATCGGGAGGATTTCAGGGTAGGGGTTTCTTAAATGGAGCTTTGACACGTTATAACTATGTGCCAGAGCAATCCACAGATTTTATTTTTACTGTAATCGGTGAAGAGCAAGGTTTTATAGGAGCGATCACGGTGATTATTATTTTTGCAGCACTGATTATTAAAATACTCCAAGTGGGAGAACGAGCACCGACGCCGTTTATCACCCATTATGCATATGCAGTCGGAGGATTTTTTTTATTTCACTATTTTATAAATATAGGGATGACTCTAGGGATAATGCCTGTAATAGGTATTCCTTTGCCATTCTTAAGTAAAGGAGGCACCTCTTTATTGGTGTTTTCTATGATGTTAGGCATATTGTTGAGCATGGACACCGCTAGATATAAAAGATAAATGAGTAAAGCATTCGAACTATTACAGACAGATAAGAGTACAGCAGCGAGAGCGGGTGTATTAGAAACGGCTCATGGCCAAGTAGAAACACCGATTTTTATGCCAGTAGGAACACAAGCTACCGTCAAAGGAATCAGCCAAGATTTACTGGAAAAGGAAATCGAAGCACAGATAATTTTGGGTAATACTTATCACCTCTATCTCCGACCAGGAACGGATGTATTAATAAAGGCAGGAGGTATTCATAAATTTATGAACTGGGATAAACCCATCCTCACAGATAGTGGAGGATATCAGGTATACTCCTTATCAGGAATGCGTAAGATCAAAGAAGAAGGAGTAAAATTTGCCTCTCATATAGATGGCTCTAAGCACCTTTTTACGCCAGAAAAAGCGATAGATATACAGAGAGAGATAGGAGCAGATATCATCATGGCATTCGATGAGTGTACTCCATACCCATGTGATTATAAATATGCAGAGCGATCTATGAGGCTTACCCATAGATGGTTAGATAGATGTATTAAGCATTTCGATAAAGGAGAGGGCATGTATGGGTATAATCAGATACTGGCTCCGATCATCCAGGGTTCGGTATATCCAGATCTCAGAAAAATCTCCGCAAAAAAAATTTCCAGCTACGAACGAGAAATTAATGCCATTGGAGGATTATCTGTGGGTGAGCCCAAAGAAGATCTCTATAGTATGACCGCTGAGGTTTGCGATATATTGCCCACGGATACTCCACGATATCTGATGGGTGTAGGAACTCCAGAAAACATACTCGAATGCATCTCGCTCGGTATAGACATGTTTGACTGTGTATTGCCGAGCAGGAACGCTAGACATGGTTTACTTTATACACGTAATGGGATTATTAATATAAAGAACCGTAAATGGAGAGAAGATTTCTCGCCGATCGATACAGAGGAGTATTGTTCGACAAGTCAGATATATACTAAGGCCTATCTCAGACACCTCTTTACGACAAAGGAATCGTTCGGGGCACAGTTAGCGACCTTACATAATTTGAGCTTCTACTTATGGCTTACTAAAGAAGCAAGAAAACATATTTTGAACGGAACCTTTGGTCCATGGAAAGACAAACTCGTACCAGACTTACTTAGGAGACTTTGATAAAAAAGATAGATAAATATATCGTTGGTAAGTACCTGAGTACATTTTTCTTTACGGTACTACTGATTACTGTTTTTGCGATCGTCATGGACTTTGCAGAACGGATAAACTATTTTGTAGGGCAGGACGTAACGACTAAGGAAATCATAATGGAATATTATCTACCATTTATTCCATGGATTAATGGTCTGATGTGGCCTCTATTTGCACTATTAGCAGTGATCTTTTTTACTTCTAGAATGGCGAGTAACTCAGAGATTATCTCCATACTATCGGCAGGAGTGAGTTATAATCGACTACTAGTCCCATACATATTCAGTGCTGGTATACTTGCTACCTTATTATGGTTAGGTAATAACTATATCATCCCTAACAGTACCCGTATCAAGAACGAATTCTCTGCAGAGCATATAAAGAGGTCAGAAATAAAAACACACTCTAATAACTTTCATTTTTTTGTGAACCCTGATGAGAAGGCTTATGTCCGATTTTATAAATCCAAGGACACGTCAGTTCATACTTTCCGTCTAGAAAAATTTAAGGACGGTAAGCTAGTAGATGTGCTCAAGGCAAAAAAACTTACGTTCAAAGAAGCTCCCAATACGTGGACTATGCATAATTATGAAAGGCATAAGTTTGATGGTTTAGAGGAGAGTCTTGTACTCAATGATGGTGAGGAAAAAGATACTATTTTTAATTTCAGTCCAGACGACTTTGTATACTATGCCAAGGAGATGGAAATGATGACGACGACTGACCTTAAACACTACATCAATAATGAGAGAGCCAGAGGGATAGATGCAGCACGTAAGTATGAGATCGAACTCTACCGTAGAACCTCTGATCCATTTACGATTATTATTTTGACATTGATAGGTGTAGCTATTTCATCTAGAAAGACCAGAGGAGGTATGGGATTAGACTTAGCTCTAGGGGTAGTAATCGGATCGGCCTATGTAATTCTAGCCAAGTTTGCAGCTACTTTTGTCAATAACTTAAACCTATCTCCAGGCCTCGGAGTATGGGTACCCAATATTGTTTTTTTCCTAGTAGCTATTTATTTGGTATCCAGAGCACAGAAGTAATTTTCATTTATTATTGAAAACAGAGCTTAGATTTTAAATGTTACTTATTAATCCTTGTGACATAATGCCTATTTCCCTCTACTTAGAATGTCTATTAAAACGACCAAAAGATTTAAAAAACATTAATATTCAATTTTAAATGAAAACTCAAGCTTTATTTATTGGCTACTATTTTTATATAAACTACTAATAATCAATAATTTATAATTTAGTTCATTTTGTTGTTCAAACATTGTTTAACCAAAATTTGGTTTTTGTTAAACAAAAGTCTTAAATTGCAGTAGATTGTTCAACAAAACGTAATAATTATGTCAACATTAGAATTTGATTCAAAATTTGATTTGCTTACTATAGCATTAAGGTCGTTTGCTTACAACCTCACTAAAAATGATGAAGATGCTAAAGATCTTTATCAAGAGACCGCTTTTAGAGCGATGACAAATAGAGATAAGTTCCGTCCTGGGACTAATTTCAAAGCATGGTGTTACACCATTATGAAAAACATCTTTATTAATAATTATCGAAAGAAGGTTAAGAGAAATACAATTTTAGATTCTACAGATAATGACTTTTATATCAACTCTGGCAGTAATGCCGTTTCTAATGCCGCAGGATCTAACATTATGATGAAAGAGTTAAATGGAATGGTTAGTTCTTTAGATGACTCTATAAGAAAACCCTTTTTAATGCATTTTGAAGGATTTAAGTATCAAGAGATCGCAGAGGATTTATCCTTACCTTTGGGTACGGTAAAGAGTAGAATATTCTTTGCTAGAAAAGCATTAAAAGAGAAAGTGAATAGTTATTATGGTAGTATAATTAACGCTAGATCTTACATATAAATTAATTATAAAACACATTATTTACTGAGAGACTTGATCATCACGATCAAGTCTCTTTTTCTTTGCATTACCTTTAAGATATGCCTCAGCAATTTTCTAAAAAACTCCTAAGTTGGTACCGTGATAATACTCGTCCACTTCCGTGGAAAGAAGATAGAGATCCGTACAAAATATGGATTTCAGAAATCATTTTGCAGCAGACTCGAGTAGAGCAAGGAACACCGTATTATCTACGATTTATAGAAGCTTTTCCTGACTTAGAGTCACTGGCCAGAGCGACTGAAGACCAGGTATTAAAGCTATGGGAAGGTCTGGGCTATTATAGCAGAGCTAGGAATTTACACTTTACTGCTAAATACATAAACGATGAACTAAACGGTGTTTTTCCCAACGAACATGAAGAGATCCTAAAACTCAAAGGAGTAGGACCTTATACGGCAGCTGCCATTGCAAGTTTTGCTTATGGATTATCACACCCTGTAGTAGATGGTAATGTTCTCAGACTTGTGAGTAGATACTTCGGAATAGAAGAATCGATAGACTCTGCTACTACTAAGAAAAACATCACAGAGTTGATGCAGCAGGCGATAAGAGCCACAGATCCTGCGATATTTAATCAAGCGATCATGGATAAAGGGGCTCTCATCTGTACGCCTAAGAAAACTAAATGTGAGCAATGTATACTAGCAAAGTCCTGCTATGCCTTTGCAAACGATAAGGTGGCTACACTACCCAAACGATCAAAAAAAATAAAAAAGACTAAGCGATATATCTTTTATTATTTTGTCCAAAACGAAGATAGCACTTACATACGTAGACGAGAACATAAAGGGATCTGGCAAGGTCTATATGAGTTGCCATTTATAGAAGTAGCAGAGAATGAATTTAATAAAGACATCCCGACTACCGATTATATTTTAGATCATGATACAATAGAGTGCTCTGATGTTTACAGGCACTTATTAAGTCATCAGACCTTACACATAAAATTTATCCATGCTCAAGGAAAGATATCAGATGAGTCCTACAGTAAAGTGCAGATAGATAAATTAGACAAATATGCTTTCCCCAAAGTGCTACTTTCTTACTTTAAGGACATCTCTCGTTTTGCCTAAGCTTTATAGTATTGTTCTAAACTTTACTTAAAACCTAGCTCAAAAGTCAGATATGAGTCTCCGTCATATCCAGAATAATTCCATTTGTAAACTATTGTGGAAACACTCAGGATTGCCCTTGTATATCAAATGTCACCTTGAAATCCTTTACTCATTTCTGTAAGATCAGTTAAAGCCAAGCTGCATAAAGTAAAAATCTGCATCGATGGGATATCAGAGTTTTATAGGACTATTTATGTATTGAAATATAGCTTTTTATAAAAATAATTTTGGCTACATAAGCCATAAAATCTTAATAACTTTGGATTAAAATCACAAAGAATGATAAATAAAGTATTGTTAATAGGTAATCTAGGAAAAGATCCAGAAATTAAGCACTTTGAAGGGGGCAAGGCGGTAGCCAAGTTTTCCGTTGCAACGAATGAAAACTACATGGATAAAGCCGGAGAATGGCAAACTAATACAGAATGGCATGATGTAGTCGTATGGAACAGAAATGCTGAAAGAGCAGAAAAACAATTGAAGAAAGGGATGATGGTGTATGTAGAAGGTAAGCTTACACATAGAAAATGGCAGGATGATCAAGGAAACAACCGTTATACCACTGAGGTGGTTGCAGCTACTTTCAGAATGTTAGAACGTAGAGATCAGCAAAGTAGCAGTTATAATAATCTACCTGGACCAGAATCAGCTCCAGCACAACAAGTTGCAGAACCAGTAAAAGCCATCAATTCTAACACAGGTGGTGGAGCGATGGAAGACGATTTACCCTTTTAAAAAAAACTCTTTTTTTAACTAAAATAAAAACTTGGATTCCGATCACCCCGCACAGTCTAGTGCACATATCATGATGCTATTTATGGCTTTGTCCCTAGTAGGCAGCATATGGGGAGTAGTATTTTTAATCGTATTGATTATTTTATCTGCCGCAGTGTCAGGTTCAGAGGTCGCCTTTTTTTCTTTTAGTCCTTTAGAAGAACATGATATAGAAAATGACGATTCTCTTTCTGCGTCGAGGATTAAAGAATTAAAATCTCGACCCGAAAAATTATTAGCCACTATATTAATAACTAATAATTTAGTAAATATTGCTATCGTAATCGTATCGGATCATTTACTTCGACAGTGGATCGGGGAAAATGCTTTTAACAGTATTTCACAAAGTATAATTTCAACAATTGGAGACGGTTGGATTACTGTTCATGATTTGGCTGGAGCAATCAGATTCACGATATCTGTTTTAATGGTTACTTTTATTTTAGTCCTTTTTGGAGAGGTAGCTCCTAAAATTTATGCCAATTTAAATAATATCTCTTTTGCTAAATCGATGTCCTTGCCTCTTTTACTTTTCACAAAGATATTTTCGCCCTTTAGTAACATACTCGTAAAATGGTCTAGAAAAATAGAATCTAGATTAGATACGGAAAGATGGGGTACTACGGGTAACACGAATAAGGAAGACCTGGATCGGGCGATCGAACTGGCCTCTTTACAGATAGATGAGTCTCCAGAACAAGTAGATATTTTAAAAGGAATATTAAAGTTCGGTGATGTGGCAGCAAAGCAAATAATGAAGCCTAGAGGTGATGTCGTTGCGGTAGGAATAGATACCGGTTTTAGAGAGTTAATGGAAATTATAAAAGAAAACGGATACTCTAGATTACCGGTGTACGAGGAGGACTTTGATGAACTTAAGGGTATACTTTATGTAAAAGATTTACTCGGGCTTACTGCTGAACCTGATGACTTTAAATGGCAGAAGCTTATTAGAGAAAAAATACTCTATGTGCCGGAGTCTAAGAAAATAGATGATTTACTGTGAGAGTTTCAGAGTGAGCGTAATCACTTAGGGGTAGTCGTCGATGAGTATGGGGGAGCATCCGGTATTATTACTCTAGAAGATATCATGGAAGAGGTAATCGGAGATATAAAAGATGAATTTGACGATGCAGAAGAGGTAGAGTATTTGATGCTGAGTGAGACCCATTATATTTTTGAAGGAAAGACTTTGATTAATGACTTTTGTAGAATTACTAGTTTTGATCAGGAGTATTTTGTTGAAGTAAAAGGAGATGCAGACTCCCTTGCCGGCTTACTCTTAGAGTTGACAGGTTTTATACCTCGTATAGATAAAGAGGTGAATTATAAGGAAATAAAGTTTAAAGTAGTTTCTGTAAGTAAGAAACGTATTGAAAAAATTAATGTCATCATAGATCGTAAGGTATGATTTACCGTTTAATACTGAGTTTATCTTTTTTTATACTGTTGGCATCATGTCAAGAGGACAAGCTCTTTTTACCTAAGCCTAGATCTTTTCCTAAGATTTCTTACCCTGATACTAAAATATACAAAGACTTTAACGAGAACTATTGCGATTTTGGTTTTAGATATCCCAGTTATTCTACGATAAAGCAGGATGAGTATTTTTTTGAAGAAAAGCCCGTTCATCCTTGTTGGTTCGATATCCAATCTAATGTATTTAATGCCACAATGCATTGTTCATATTATCCTCTAAGTGGACGTAAGAGCTTAGATGATCTAGTAAATGATGCGTATCGTCTTGCAGGGAAGCATAATGTAAAAGCAGAGTACTATGAAGAGTCTATCTTAAATTATCCAGGAGATGTAAAAGGTGTACTTTTTGAGATAGAAGGAGATGTAGCTACACCTGTTCAGTTTTTTCTTACTGATAGCACTACGCACTTTTTTAGAGCCTCATTATATTTTAATAGTAAAGTAAACCCCGATTCGATAGCTCCTGTACTAGATTATGTAATGCAGGATATAGATACGCTCTTACAAAGTTTCCACTGGAAATAAAAAAAGTCCTAGAATAGGGCTACTATTCTAAGACTTCAAATAAAGGGTGTTATGAAACTGTTCATAAACGAACTGAGTTACAAACTACTCAGCTGTTTCATCTATTTCGTCGTTTACTTCTTCCATATCTTCTTTGAAAGTAGCTTTTATAAGTAATTCTATTTCTTCAGCTACTTCTGGATTATCCATTAAAAACTGTTTAGCACCTTCTCTACCTTGAGCGATCTTAGCGTCTTTATAACTATACCATGATCCACTCTTACCGATGATGTCTTTATCCACTCCTATGTCTACGATCTCTCCAGTCTTAGATATACCCATACCGAACATAATGTCGAAAAACGCAATTCTGAAAGGTGGGGCTAGTTTGTTTTTCACCACTTTCACTTTTATCGGATTACCGATGATGTTTCCTTCTTTATCTTTTATAGAAGCACCCGACTTTCTGATATCTAGTCTTACTGAGGCGTAAAATTTAAGAGCATTACCTCCCGTAGTAGTTTCAGGATTACCAAACATTACTCCGATCTTCTCTCTTAACTGATTGATAAAAATACAGCAGCAACCGGTACGACCGATGGTACCAGTAAGTTTTCTCATGGCTTGAGACATCAGTCTAGCTTGGAGTCCCATCTTAGAATCTCCCATCTCTCCTTCTATCTCTGCTTTAGGAACTAGAGCAGCAACAGAATCTATTACGAGAATATCTACCGCTCCAGAACGGATGAGGTTTTCAGCAATTTCTAAAGCTTGCTCCCCATTATCTGGTTGAGAGATTAATAGGTTTTCCGTATCCACACCTAGTGCTTCAGCATAAAATCTATCGAATGCATGCTCAGCATCTATAATGGCAGCTATACCACCTCTTTTCTGACATTCAGCGATAGCATGAATGGCCAGTGTGGTTTTACCAGAAGATTCTGGACCATATATTTCTACAACTCTTCCCTTAGGAAGTCCATTTATACCGAGAGCAGTATCTAATCCGAGCGAACCAGTAGGAATGGTTTCTATTTCTACCACTTGCTTGTCGCCAAGCTTCATGATGGTTCCTTTACCGTAGGTTTTATCTAGTTTATCTACTACGAGACTGAGTGCTTTAAGTTTTGATTCTTTCTCTTTATCTTTTGCCATGGCTGATTATATTATGGATATAAATATACGTAAGATATCCACCACCTTTGTTAATATGTGTTATTAAAAAAACCCATACCCGATTACTCAGTTATGGGTTCTTGACACCAAAATTTTTCCTCGACTAAGGGTTCATCCTTGTGAGATTTTCTTTACTAATACTTAGGATGTTGTTTATAATATCTTCGGAAGGGGTTAAACTTACCTTAGGAAGTTGAGCAACAGCATCGTAAATATGCTTGAATTCGGTACGTAGGGCAGGATCTGCTGCCATTGCATCATCTAGATCAAAATACTCCTGAAAAGGAGCTTCTCCATAAATGATTTGTACCAGCTTGTTTGAAGTGTAGATTTTATCCATATAGATGTTTAGTTTAACAATATTGTTGCTACCTAAACTGATGCGATTCTTATTTTATTGTATGATTATCAGAAATTTGCTCTAAAGTCCAATGATTCCTTAAAATGTCACACAAAAATGCTTCTTTCAGCTTTAAAATCAGGAAAAATGTATACTAGCTACTTGAAAGTCAAGCTGTTAAGAGAAATGTTGAGTTAAAGAGAAATTTATAAAAGTATGAGACAGATTTTACAAAAAGCTCCTACATTTTTACTCTAAACCACTGCTGAGTCCTTCCGAAAATCGACAGCTTTAAGTATCCACGAACATCCAGTATATCTGCTGAGTCCATCGACATCTTACAGCCATATTCTTTTCCTGTTTTGGGGTCTAAAATGGTCCCGTTATCATAGTGGTCTCCTTGGTTTTCGAGATCCCAGAGAATCACCATACCTTCTAAAGGCTGATTTTTGCGGGATCCTTTACAATTTTTACATTGATTTAGTGTCGCTCCAGGAAGTAATTTATTGACTTTGCCGTATAATTTACCGTCTTGTTCATAGATTTCGATATGAGATTTAGGCTTTCCGTCTTCGTCATCGATGTTTTCCCAGATGCCTATAGGACTTTGGCCTTGAGCCATAAAACATAAAAAGAGTGCGATATTAAGTAGTAGGAATTTTTTCACTGTACTGTGGTATTTTTTGTTCAAAGGTATGACGTATTTTTTTAAGAAATGGGTGTCTAGTGCCTCCAGAAATTTCTCGACCATCTAATTCTACGATCGGAGTGATCTCTCCCATAGATCCTGTACAGAAAAATAGATCTGCATTATATAGCTCCGTGAGAGACAGGTTCTTTTCTACACAAGGGATATCCAGTTCTTTGCATATTTCTATGACTAGAGCTCGTGTAATTCCTGGTAGACAAGCATCGGCATGAGGGGTATAGATAACATCGTTTTTGATCATAAATACATTGGTCCCATGCAACTCGGACGCATACCCATAGGCATCGAGCATGAGTGCTGCATCTACTCTGGCAAAGTTACTTTGGATTTTGGCTTGTATGTTATTGAGCAGATTGTTATGATGGATCTTAGAGTCTAGGTGCATCGGAGAGTTCCTGCGTATCGTAGAAGTGATGACACGTATGCCATGATCGTTATCATATACTGGTGGCTTCCACTCTGCAAGGACGATAATGCAGCAGCCGGATTGATTGAGTCTAGGGTCCATACCAGAGGTGATTTTTTCTCCTCTCGTGAGCGTAAGACGTATATGGGTATCGTGATACATCTCATTTGCTCTCAATGTAGCGTAGATCGCCTCTTTTACGGCGTCTCTCATCGGTACGTTTTCAAAGGCCAGTGCATGAGCAGAGTCATATAATCTGTCAAGATGTCGATCTAGCATAAAGACGCCTCCATCATACACACGTATCCCTTCCCACACGGCATCACCACCTTGTACTACGCTATCGAGCACAGATACTTTCGCCTCCGAGCGATCGTATAAGCCATCTTTTACATAGACTTTTATGTCTCTATTTTTTTCATTGAACACTTGTAACATAACTGATAGGTATTAGGGTCTGATGGCTGAGGCCAATAGTTTTTGGTAATAAAAGTAGGCTTCCTTTTCGACATCTATCAGATGATCTGGCAAGGGATCTACACTGCTTGATTGTTTT
>Ga0114956_1004314_pt1 | contig 10835 bp, 7 predicted proteins | sample MaitaG_FD_87304 | JGI IMG/M metagenome (GOLD analysis project Ga0114956, IMG submission 87304) | Marine algal microbial communities from Maine, USA - Maine_Asex2 metaG | ecosystem: Host-associated > Algae > Red algae > Unclassified | place: Maine, USA | collected 2015-01-05 | reverse complement strand
TTAATCAACCAGAAGATTGGCAACTCTCAGCGATCAATCAAGGTAATTTTATTCAAAAGAATGCCATCAAAATTCGACACTATTTTCTAGCAATTTTGGAAAACAACCATCCGATTTGGTATGGAATTTTATTGTCCTCTATTCTCATTCGTATCGTTTTTTCTTTCCAAAAAATTCCTAACCATTATCGTCATCTCCATGGAATTCTTGCCCATGTACTTTTATTTTCGATAGGTTATTTATGGTGTTTTCATTTTAATGAATTGCAACATAAAAATCATTTTCAACAAGATCTCAAAACCAAAAATATCATTATTGGAAAAATCGAAACTGCTCCTATTTTTGGAAAATATTTAAAAGCCACTCTTTCGACTCAACTCATCGGGACTCATCTCGATTCTCTAAAAAAATGCAATGGCAACATTTTAATTTACTTAAAAAATGATTCTACCCGACAATTAAAATATGGTGACATTATTGCATTCAATGGACGAATTCAAGCAGTTGAACCGCCCAAAAATCCACATGCGTTCAACTATAAAAAATTTCTAAAATTTAAAAATATTCACTATCAAGTTTTTGTTAATCAACCAGAAGATTGGCAACTCTCAGCGATCAATCAAGGTAATTTTATTCAAAAGAATGCCATCAAAATTCGACACTATTTTCTAGCAATTTTGGAAAAACATTTAACTACTTCTCGTGAATTATCTGTAGGAAATGCCTTGATCTTAGGTTACAAAAATGGCATCGACGAAGAAGTTCGAACCGCTTATGCACACACGGGAGCATTGCATGTTTTGGCAGTTTCGGGATTACATGTTGGGTTGGTCGCTTGGTTTGTAAATATATTGTTAAGCCTTGTAAAATCTAGAACTTTGACTTGGCGAATCACCAAAGCTATGATTTTGATTGGAGTCGTTTGGTCATTTGCAATTATCTCAGGAGGTTCTCCTTCGGTGCTTCGAGCAGCGACGATGTTTACTTTTTTAATCATTGGACTTTCCATGAATCGGACGACCAATATTTATAATTCGCTTGCCATTTCCGCAAGTATTTTACTCATTTGGAATCCTTATCTTTTGATGAATGTAAGTTTCCAATTATCTTATTTAGCAATCACTAGTATCGTTTATTTTCATCCAAAGATTCATCGCGCTTTGATTATCAAAAATAGTTTTCTTCGAAGCATTTGGAATTTGATTTCACTTTCTTTGGCAGCACAAATTGGGACTTTACCGATCAGCATTTATTATTTTCATTCGATTCCCTTTTTTGCTTGGTTGTCGGGTGTGATTGTGATTCCTGCGGCAACGATAATTCTAGGAAGTGGTATGTTATTATTGCTCATCGAAAGTCTGATTCCAAGTCTCGCATTTATTCCAGGGTGGATTTTATATTATTCAATTTGGCTGATGAATGAAGCGATATTTTTGATTCAAAAATTTCCTTCGAGTGTTTGGATCGGTGTTTGGGTTAGCTTCGGAATTGTTGTTTTGATGTATGCGATGATTGGAAATATTATCCTTGCTTTGAGCACTCGGAAATTGAAATGGTTACTTCCTGCCTCTGCATTTTTGTTCTTCATTTCCATAAATTATTCGTTCACTTCTTTTGGAGAAATTGCTCAAAAGAAAATGATTATTTACCATTCCTACCGTCACTCAGTTATTGATTTTTTTGATGGGAAAAATGCTTTTAGCTTTTATGAAAAAAATATCATAGAAAAGAATCTATCATTCGCTACTCAAAACAATCGCTGGTCGAATGGTGTAAAAAAGGTCACTCCAATTCATTTTGAAAATATCGAATTTCAGTCCGAAAATATATTTTATCAAAAACCATTTATCCAATTTTTTGATAAAAAAATCGTACTGCTCGATGATACTTTTCAATTTCGAAAAGGTGCAAAAATCAAAGTGGATTTTATTATAATTCAAAATAATCCAAAATTTGATCTGGAAAATATACTGCAGAATTTCATTTTTGAAAAAATAATTTTCGACACTTCCAACTCACAATGGAAAGTCAAAAATTGGAAAATAAATTGCCAAAGATTAAACATCCAATACTATGATATTTTTGAAAAAGGTGCTTGTGAAATAGTACTTGAATAGTTTAAAAGGAGTCAGGAGTCAGGCTGTCCGCTACGCTCTCGGTCAGGAAGCAGGGACTTCTTGTTCTTCCTAATAAGCTCTAAGTAGATACTATTTTTTATAGAAAACTAAACCTAACAACCATGAGAAAACAATTTTACGAGTACATGTATTTGACTCGACAAGAAAGGAATGGACTTTTTGTTGTCATCTTTATGAGTGGTCTTATTTCTTTTGCTCCCTTGATTTATTCTATTTTTGGAGAAAAAAGGATAACCGATTTTAGTGCATTTCTAAATGAGATCGAAGCATTTCAACGGGCAGATATTTCTACTCAGCCGCTCGCTTTTACGAAAAATAATTTTTCCAATTCAAATTCAAAAAAGCAATTTGATCTATTTCCTTTTGACCCGAACCTTGCATCAAAAGAAGATTTTATCGACTTAGGTATTTCGCAAAAAACTGCTCAAACGATTATTAACTTTCGAAATAAAGGAGCAAAATTTTTAAAAAAAGAAGATTTCAAAAAAGTCTATGGTTTGCAAAAGTCGGACTTCGAACGACTTGAAAGATTTATTCAAATCAAGAAGAAAGAAAAGAAATTTCAGCCTTTTGCCAAAAACGAAATTCCAAAATCTTACGATGATCCAATCCTCAATCCTGTCGCATTCGACCCAAATACTGCTGATGTAAATATATTGTTACAAAATGGTGTTCCTCAGCATGTTGCCAATACCATCTTGAAATATCGGAGCAGCGGAGCTATTTTTCAAGTCAAAGAAGATTTGAAAAAAATCTACACTTTGAAGGAAGATATTTATCAAAAAATAGAACCGTTCATCGAAATTGTTCCGCAAGAAAAAAAGTCGATCACCAAAACATTTGAGTCAAAAAGTGATTTTCCAAAAGAAGAAAAAAAAGAATCAAATATTATTATTGACATCAATAATTCTGCTGCGGAAGACTGGCAAAAACTTCGAGGAATCGGGCCTTCGTTTTCAAAAAGAATTGTAACTTTTAGAAATCGACTTGGCGGATTTCATTCTGTCGAGCAAGTTGGAGAAACCTATGGTCTGCCAGATAGTTCTTTTCAAAAAATAAAATCTCAGTTGCAATCCTCTTCAATTTCACAAAAAATAAATATAAATCAAGCGACGGAAAGTGAGTTGAAATCGCATCCTTATATTTCATGGAATCAAGCGAAATTAATTTGTAGTTATCGCAAAATGCATGGTGATTTTAAAGATGTAAATGAATTGTTACAAATCGGTGCATTTAAAAAAGATTGGTTGGAAAAGTTGAAATATTATTTAGAAATTTAGAACCAAAAAAAAAACGGCACTCGGAATGTCGAGTGCCGTTTGTGTTAACTAACGGTTTGGAATTTTTGTAAGAGTGTTGTTTAATTTTTTTTTGGATTATCTTCCTGCGCCTTCAAACACATAAGTCATTTTTCCACATTGTTTTTTAGGAGCAGAGTAGTCTTTGGCAAATTTATATTTAGTAGTCAAGTCCACCGCTTTTCTGATTACCGCAAAATCTTTAATCGTCGATGCTTCTGTATCTGGTTTTGAGAAAATCACTTGTCCACGTTGGTTGATACATAATTCGATTACGATCGTACCAGAAAGTCTCGTGATTTTTTTCACATCCGCTCGGTAAATTACTTTTCGATTGAAAATTCCAGATCCTGCATTTTCTCCAAAACCAGTTCCGCTATCGGCATTTCCACTACTGGAAGTTTCGTTATCATTTCCAATTTCAGAGGCAGTCCCGACTTCTTCTACTTCGCCATCACCACTTCCAGGATTTTCTACTTCTTCCACTTCGGCAGGAGTCTCTTCGATAATTGGCTCATCCACCACAGGTTCTTCTGCTACTTCAGTTGTTTCTTTTGGAGTTTCCAAAGCTGGTTCAGGTTCAGGAGTTGTCAATATTTTTTTAGCAGGAGCAGGCTTTACCTTTGGTACTTCTTTTTTGACAGGTTTCTCCACTTTCTTTTTTCGCTTCTCGACCTTCTTCGCTTTTTTCTTAGGACTCTTCACACTTGAAGAACTTTCTTGTTGAGAAAAATCTACGGTAATAAAAGTCATCTCTTCCTTCGGCAAATTGTCAGGAGACATCATGCTTCCCATAAATGGTAACAAACCTAAAACGATTAATGCCATATGAAAATAGAAAGCGATTAACAAACCTCTTTTCTTATTCTTTTTCTCTTCTTCTTGGTAAGCGTAAGCTGATGCATTCATATTCGTTTGTAATTTTTAATTCAAAATAATAGGGTAGTATTTTTAACGCCCTTTGTATAAAACAATATTGCAGCCTTTTGAAAGAAAATACCGTTAAGGCACTCTTAATATTATGTAAAATTTTCTTAAAGTATTACCGAAGTACCTGTTCCGATTTCCATGAGAGCATACCAAAGTTCTAACTTCGATTTTCAAAAACTAAAATCAAAGCAAATTTAAACCCAAGCGGAAGATTTTTTTTCTAAAATAAAAAACTCTAATTAGTTGATAAACAGTTAGTTATGTGACAAGAAGAGATATGTCATCTTTAAATAAACAAATTGTTTGCATTAAATTTGTTTTTTTAAAACAAATTGTTGTAGATTTGTTTTAGCTAAAAAGAACAACATATCATGTCCTCGGTTTTTTTAAATTTTTTTAGGAAAAGGGAGCCACTTAGGTGAATTAAAATTGAATTCATAGCACGATGAATTTGCTCCCTTTTTCCTAAAATCAACATCGAAAGATGAGGTAAAAAATTTAAACATACTTTATAAGGAGTATTAATTATAAGTGATAGTAATGTGTTTCCCATGATTTGTATAATACGATCGTCAAAAAAAAATCATCACTTGTCGCTCATACTTCATCACTAAAAACTATCACCAAAAGACAAACTTGGATTACTTAATCAAAAAAAAGAAACACGATGCTTCAAAGATTTATTCCCCTTACTTTCGACAGGCAGCAGGTCTTTACACAAACTTCAGAATGGGCAAAACGTAATTGGATTAGAATGTTCGGTCTAGTTTTAATTGCTTATGTACTAGTACATAAAGATTTAAACTTGCAACTTAACTTGAATGGAGCGGCTCCAAATACGTACCAAACTGCAGCGTTGCCACTTGGCGAATCTCCCACGCCAACTGCCATCAACACTTCTTACTTCCATGCGGAAGAAGAAAATGTGAAACCAAAGGAACGCACTTCAAAAATAAAAAAAGAAAAAAAATCGTCTTCCTCTTCAAAGAAGAAAGATGATAATCTCGCCAACACTTATTCCAATATGACTTATTCTTTTGGGAAAAATGAATCGGGCAAGAGTAAAACTTCTAAAAGAAAAAAACAAGAAGCATATGTCAACCGATTTGTAGATGTGGCACAAAAGGAAATGAGAGAATATGGTATTCCTGCGAGCATCACACTTGCGCAAGGTTTGATTGAAACCAATGCAGGAGATAGTCGATTGGCAAAACAGAACAATAATCATTTTGGAATGAAATGTTTTTCCAAAAAATGTAGGAAAGGACATTGCGCAAATTTTACGGATGACTCACACAAAGATTTTTTCCGAAAATATAAATCCTCTTGGGAAAGCTACCGAGCACATAGTCAACTTTTGATGGGAAAACGATACCGACATTTGAAAAAATTAGGAAGCAAAAATTATAAAGATTGGGCGAGAGGATTAAAAAAAGCAGGTTACGCTACCGACAAACGATACGCAGAAAAATTGATTAACATTATAGATGAATTGAAACTTTACCAGTTCGACAATGAGTAAACTAATCTTAAAAATGAACTTATACATGGAACGTTGACATTTTAATTTTTTGTTATAACACCACTCATTGAAGAATTACCTTGGTTTCATTTGAGAGAAAGGTCTTGTATTTATTTACGAGACCTTCTTTCTTTTATTCGAATCAACTTGTGAGTAATTTATGTTAGTTGATCCTCATTCCTCAAGAGTAAGAGCATATTGGGGAATTTGATTTTGAAATAAAAACAGTTCACTTTTTGATGGAAACGATGCGAAAAAAGAGAAACATAGTCTGCGCTATTTGACTCTTTTTTCAAAGAAGTGTCATCAAAAAAGAAACGTTTTTATCCAGAATTTAATTTCCCAATATGTTCTAAAGTAATTAGTGGATTCGACTTGGATTCGAGTGAAGTTTTTTAATGAGGAGTAAGGTTTCAGGTTGGTTGCTACGCTCTCGGTCAGGAATTAGGGAGTTCGTGTTATCCTTCCAGTTTCAAAATTTTAAATCCATAATCCTACGCCATTCATAATCAAAAAAAATGCGTTCCAAAAAATGAGACGCATTGCAAATATCAACTAATCAAAAAATATCTTTTAAACTGTTGTCCCCATTCTGACGTAAATCAAGGTTACAATAGCGATTAATAAAATCACGGAAAAAAAAGCAGTCAAAATTTTATTACTAGTCTTCATGATGTTCAGTTTTGATTTTTTAAGAAAAAAATAATAGAAAAATAATATACCAAAAAGCGACGGCAAAATGCAAATATCGTTTCATGATGAAATGGTTTTTAAGTAGATTTTATTCGCTTGATGTTGAACGTTTGACGGTCACCATGCATTTTTATTTAGAATAAATTCTAGTGTTGTTAAAAAATGTAAATGTAATGTTATGTTAGTTTTTCTACCTGTTTCCTCACTCCGCTTTTCCGTTCATTTGTTTTTTATAAATCTTTTCCAAATCTTTAAAATCCATTTGGAGCAACTTCATGGTCTTAAAAAATTCAGGAAGATATTGTTGAATAAAATCATCTTTTCGCATGGTTCGAGTTTTTTCATAAGCATCTTCAGCTACAAAATTTCCGATGCCACGTTTGTTAAAAATAATGTCCTGTTCTTGCAAGTAAGCAATCGTCCGCATGACCGTATTTGGGTTTACTTCGGTAGTGGCAGCAAGTTCTCGCACAGAGGGAACTTTGTCGCCAGCCTTCAATTTTTTCCTCAAAATCTGTTCGATCAAGTGGTCGGCGATTTGCATATATATGGTTTGATTCTTTGTGAAATTCATTAGGCTTCTTTTTCTTTTAATTTAAAAAATCCAACTATCCACATGATTGGCGGAACTAGATACCACAAGGCAAATTCTAAAATCGACAGGAATTTATTTTCCATAAAATCAATGACAGTATCACTCGTTTGCATATTTATATCTTGATTGATATAAAACAATCCCTCGAACTGATCTGCGAATATTATTCGAAATAAAATGGAACCAATGATGGCTGATGCTATACTTATTCCCCAATGAACTATAGAGGTTTTGAAGAATGTATATTTCTGAAAAACTACCGCACCAATTAAATAAGTAGATTGATATACAACATAAATTTTTAAGAAAAATATGCTCCACCAGTCAGTCAACTTCCAAGGAATATAACCTGTTTCCGAACGATAATTAAAGTAAATAGCATCTCCAATTTTTGAATAAATTAAAAATAAAATCGAAGCACCAATCGGGAATAGAATTGCCGTAATCAACCACTTACTCAAAAATTTTTCAAAGTTAGAAGCAGGCAAACTAAGATAATGATGTGTTCCAGTTTTGTCATTAAATTCATAAAAAATGACGCTGGTAAAAATTAGTCCACCAAAAAATATTATTACTGGAAACATATTCCAATTCATTTCTTCGTATCCACCTGTCCAGTAAATCTGAAGGAGTGCCACTAGTATCAAAAATCCGAAAACTGCTCCCGCAACGATTAATGGTTTTTTATTTCCCGACCACAGCTCTTTTTTGAGTAGCAGCGAGAATCGATTAAAATCAAATGTGTTATTCATGAGTCGAGTTGGTTTTAAAGAGTTCGCTAATTTTTTGTTGATTCGTAATTATGGTATTGAATAATGCTTCGAGCTCTATTTCAGATTCTACCCCATTTGTATTTTCAGTAACTGTTCGGTAAGAACCAGGCAATCGTTCTGCGTGCAGCACATTTTCAGGTTCAGCAGTTCGGTAAGAAATATCAAAATATAATTTTTTGGATACGTCATAAAGATTTTCTTGAAAAATGATTTTCCCAGCTTCCAAGATGATAATTGGATCAATCAAATTCGCCATGTCTCGTACTTGATGCGTGGAAATGATAAATGTTCTTTCTTCCGAAATCGACTTTGCCAATAGTTTTCGAAGTTGACTTTTGGAAGGAATATCCAACCCATTGGTCGGCTCATCCAAAATCAATAATCGAGCATTACACGCCAATCCAAAACTAAGCAAAACCTTTTTCTTTTGACCATAAGACATCTCGGTCATCTTCGCATTTTTTTCCAAACCAAACTCCGATAAGTAACTATTAAATGCTGCGTGATCAAAATTTGGATAAAAAGGAGCATAGGTTTTTTCGTAAGTGCTGATCTTAACTTTAGGCACATAAAGTTCTTCATGGATAAAATAAACATCTGCTAAAAATTGCGGTTGACGCTCTTGCGGAACAAATCCCATGACATCAAGCTCGCCTCCTTTTGGAAAAACCAAACCTGCAATCAATTTCATCAAGGTGGTTTTTCCTGCACCGTTTTTACCTAAAAGTCCGTAGATATTTCCTTGCTCCAATTGGAGATCAAGATGCTCGAAAAGTGACTTGTTTTTGTTGTAGCCGAAGGAAACGTTTTTTAATTTAATCATATTAAATATTTGTTAGTTGGTGTTTTGGTGTATTACTTAACTAGTACACTACAAATGTAGTATGATTTGGATTAGAAAAACAAATTTTTGATTATTTTTTTCCAAAAAAGAAAAGTTGGAATTAGATTTTTAAAACTTAATTGAGTGTAAATTGTTGATAGTCAGCACTTTATGTGAATTTAATTTTGTTTGTTTTTTCCTAAAAATATATTTGACTAATCGAACTAAATTTAAGGAAAGCTAGAATATTCGTACTATTGTTTCCGTAAATTACTCACAAGGTGACTCAAAGTCGAATGTCGTCAACTTAAGAGTTTTGAGTTTTGAATATCCAACACCCAACAAGGAATGTCCAATATCGAAGCCCGAAAAGTACTAACCATTGTGGGGATAAGTTGGATATTGGACATTCCTTGTGCGATATTGGATATTCAAAAAATCACTAAGTTGAGGACATTCGACTCGAAGTCACCTTGTGAGTAGGACACAATCTCATTTTTCTAAAAATAAAAAAATGATAAAAAGAACCATTCTTGATTCGATTTATCAAAACTTAACGACTGATTTAGGTTTTGGAAAATCCCTTTTTTTAGGCTTCATTATAAGTGTATCGGGTTCGATGGTCATTGGAGCATTACATTTATTTGCCATCCAAATTAGCATCGAACAAGGTTGGCAATCAGCACTTCTATTTTCAAGTGGATGCGCTTTGGTGGAAGCAATTTTTGTTCGATACATTGTTGCATTTACGCAATGGTTGTCAAAAAAGAAAAATGGGAATTTGATTTTGGAGTGGACGATGTTGATACTATTTTCGATATTGACAATCGCTATTTTTTATGGAGCGATGAGTACGAGTTCGAGTACATCCACTTTGATAATGCCTTCGATTGCAGTTCCCACCTTTATATTAGGAATGGGTATTCGGTTTTTTTATCCAAGTATGATTCCGTTTTGGTTGGCTTGGAACACCGCTTTGGTTACCCGAAAAATTAAATTTAAAATGTGGGGATTTGTGATTGGAGCAGGATTGGCAACGGTGGTGGCACATTCACTTTATATTTTTACAGGAACATTGCTAGTTGATTTTTTGCAGGAAAAAAGTCAAGAGATGTTGTGGGTGATTGGAGTGTTATTTTTGATGACGACTCTTTTTCAAGTGAGGAGGATGTTTTTTAGGAAATAATTTCTATCTAAATAATTTCAAGTTCTTTTATAAAATCCTGAATTGAAATAATGTCAACATTTGGGAATAGAATATTTTTTTCAATATTTGAAAATGATTATCATTGGTTACGACATATCTAACTCTTTCTGCAATCGCACAATCCATAAATTTATTATCATCAGGATATTGAGTAATTAAATTCCATTTAACATGAACTTATATCAATTAATCAATAAGTCAGCAATGTTGCAAGAAAAGGTAGGATTAGTTTTCCTTTCAATGATTTCAACATATTCATTGAGTATTTCATTTTGAGAAGCTGTAGTTGTAAATTAGTGAGACTATTTTCTGCCCCTAATTTTTTTAATTTTATTGATAAAATAATTATGCTCTAAAAAAATATAAGGAAAATATAGTTCTGCCATTTGTTTTTATAAAATTAAAAAAATCCCATCAATCTTTCAATTGATGGGATTTTTTCTATTTCGTATTTTTCCGTCTCCTTCAGATCGAAGGATAAAATATCAAATCACTCACCGCAGATTGTGGTTCAAAATGTACCCAATCCTCTTTATAATACATCAAGCGATCTGCTACAATATTTAGCACAGAAATATTAACACCCAATCCTAAGTGACTTCCTCTCACCTGAATATTTTGATGAATTGGCGACTCTTCTTTTTCCATGCAAACTTCCCACGGTACCACGCCATCTTCTTTAGTATAAATTGCAGTTGTCGGAACAGGTGCTGGCAATGGCAAATCAGACAAAAGTTCAGGATCGAGATCCACCACCCGTTTTCCATTAGAAATGATATTGTACATCCAAGTCGCATTATTCGGCTCCGTAATTCCTCCAAATGGAGAACCCAAAGTAATGACTTGTCGAACCATG
>Ga0114956_1004313_pt1 | contig 10836 bp, 5 predicted proteins | sample MaitaG_FD_87304 | JGI IMG/M metagenome (GOLD analysis project Ga0114956, IMG submission 87304) | Marine algal microbial communities from Maine, USA - Maine_Asex2 metaG | ecosystem: Host-associated > Algae > Red algae > Unclassified | place: Maine, USA | collected 2015-01-05 | reverse complement strand
TCTCTCATGGTCGATGCCCAGGCTCAGGGCATAAATTACACCGAAGGCATTGAGCTTTTGCGTGCTGACATATTGCACTATGAATCTCAAGGCAATTTGCTCGAAGTCGTAAAAGCAAAATCTGAACTAATCACCTTGCTTCAACAATCATTTCAGATGACTGAAGCCGAGCGTGAGCTCAAGTCCCTCGATGGCTATCGCGAAAGGGTAATGAATATTCCTGAAGCCTCACTCCTCATATTGCTTGAGAACTCAGAAGTCGAAGACGATCTACTTGCGCGTGATGCAATGATCAAAAACATAAAAGACCTGATATCCTCTAATCCAGATCTGAGAGACGTGTATTGGGGACAATCGTTGCTTGCAGAAGGATACGCCCATCTCTACGATGAACAATTTGACTCCTGCAATGCGGTGATGCAGCAAGCAATTGCAGAAGGCCAGCGCACCAAAAACCAATTGGTGCAAGGAGAAGCATACTTGCACTGGGCCAAGTCATTGCGCCGCCAGGGCAATTTTCCAAGGGCAATAGAATTAATCAAAGAAAGTCTGCGCCTTTATGAATCGCATTTCGGTCCCATCAATACGCTAGTAGCAAGCGCATGCAATGACCTGGCTTTGGCTTACATCGCACAAAAAGATCTCGTATCTGCAGATCGATACTTGCGTCGAGCCATGGCGATACGATTACAGTTATTTGGGAAGCAGAGCGTACCCTACACGCGCATCGTAAATAATGTCATCCTCAATCTCGAGAAAATGGGGCAGTACGATGAGGCACTGCCTCTGGCTCGGGAAAACATTGCCGCAATTGAGTCGATGGATCAAAAAGATCCCACCTTTCATCCTGCCTCGTATGCCACCTTGGGCCAGATCTTGACAAAGCAAGGGGCTTTGGAAGACGCCAAAAAAAATTATGAGAAAAGTGTAGCGCTGTTTCGCAGTTATCAGCCAGAGTCTCCCCGCATACGATTTTATCTGCGGCCGCTTGCGGGAATCTGCAGCCGCCTTGGTCTGCACGAGGAGTCATTGCAATTTACCCACGAATCCATGGCAGCTGTGGTGCAAAATTTAGACCTCAACGATGTCTATGACAATCCAGACCTTGAAAGCCCGTATAGCTACAATTCGTTAAAATTTCTTACCGCTGCAAAAGCAGCTGCCTGGTCCAGGCTCTATGAGCATCAGTCGCACGATACCACTCACCTGCGAGAGGCCATTAAGTTGTATAAACTCGCGGACCATTTTGTTGGGAAAAATAGGACCAAAACCAACTATCAGCCCAGTCGTCTCAGCTACTCAGCTACAAATCAAAGTATATATGAAGGAGCCATTAAAAACCTAATCGAATTGCACTCAATCTCGCAACAAAAAAAGGATCTAAGCGATGCCTTTCAGCTCATTGAAAAAACCAAATCCGTTACGCTCTTGGAGGATCTGCTGGAAGCAAGTGCCCGCAATAAAATTGATCTTCCAGTAGAGTATCTCCAGGAGGAGACCATCATGCTCGACAGCTTGCAGCACATTCGCAAAAATTTAAGTTCTGAAAAGAATACGGAGGCCATTAATAAATGGGAAACCGCACGATTAAATGTTGAATTAAAATACCAGAATTTTCAGAAGCAAATTCGAAAAGAATTTCCCCGATATTATCAGGCTCGCTACGATCTAAAATTTCTTGCCCTGCAAGAACTGCAAAATTGGTTGGGTGAGGATCAGTCCGTGCTGGAGTACTATCAAGGTCAAAATACATTGTATGCATTTCATATCTCTCGGGAGGAGGTAGAACTACGATCAATCCCTTCGGCTGGCCTGGAAGATCAGATTGACTCTCTGGTCGAAGCCATGAAAAAGTACGACGCTACAGCGGTCTCTGACACTGCAAATAAACAGGCCATTTCAATTTATCAGAAATATGCATACGCAGTCCACCAGCGCCTCATTGCTCCTTTCTCAAATCTTCGGAAGCACCTCATGATTGTTCCAGATGGAGCATTAAACTACTTGCCTTTTGAGGTGCTCCTCAGGCAGATGCCGTCTAGCAACGAGGCCTTTGCGGCGTATCCCTATCTTATTCATGATCATATCATTTCCTACAATTACTCGAGCACCCTTGCAGCTCAGATGGAGGAACTACAAGTTAAAAGGCCCTTGCAAGTACTGGCAGTTGCCCCGAGTTTTGAAGGGGGTCTATTGCAACCACTTGCCTTCAACGTTGAGGAGGCGCAAGCTGTCGTCGACATTTTAGGAGGTGAGATTTTGAAGGGGCCCTCGGCCACAAGAACCTCCTTTACCAGGAGTGCACAAGACTATGGCGCGTTTCACTTTGCCTCGCATGCAGTGGTCGATGCTCAAGACTCAGATCAGTCGTACCTTGCTTTTTACGAAAATGCGGAACAGGAAGATCATCTCTTCCTAAATGAAGTATACAGCCTATCCCTCCCCGCCCACTTGGTGACACTCAGTGCTTGCGAGACCAACGCCGGCGAATTGCAAAGTGGCGAGAGCATCGCCAGTCTGGCTCGAGGATTTTCGTACGCCGGAGCCAAAAGCTTAATCACATCTTTGTGGGACGTCACCGATATCTCGGCAAAAGACATCATGCAAGAATTCTATCAAGGTCTTAGTCAAAAAGAACCCAAAGACGTAGCCTTACGCAATGCTAAGCTGACGTATCTCGACGATGCAGAGTCGGCACTTGCCCATCCCTATTTCTGGTCCACCTTTATCGCCATCGGGCATATGGCACCTCTGCAAGAACAATCAAGGCTGATCCGCATATTCAGTGTGACAATGCTGGTAAGCTTGTTACTTTTGGGCTTCTGGTTTATCATGAAAAGAATCTTATGAATTACAACGATCCACCATTTCTGCTTGAAGAGACCAACTGGAAACTCACGAAAGACGTGCAATATGATGTAGCTGTGCTGCCTTGGGGAGCAACAGAGGCACACAACTACCACCTTCCCTACGGCACAGACAATTACCAAGTCGAGCACATCGCCAAGCTTGCTGGCCGCACTGCCTGGGACAAGGGCGCAAAGGTTATTGTCCTGCCCTGCATTCCATTCGGCATCAATACCGGGCAGCTCGATGTATCACTCTGCATGAACATCCTCCCATCTACCCAACTCGCTATTCTCAAAGATACCTGTGACATATTGTGCCGCCAGAAAATCGACAAGCTCATCATCTTGAATGGGCACGGTGGCAATAACTTTAAGAATCAAATTCGAGAGCTTTCCTTCTTTTTTCCAGATCTATTTACCTGCTGGATCGATTGGTTTCGTGCAGTCGATTGGAATCAATATTTTGACGAACCTGGAGACCACGCCGGCGAAATGGAGACGAGTCTCATGATGCATATAGCTCCAAATCTGGTCAGGCCACTGGCCGAAGCCGGGCCTGGAGCCGCGAAAAAATTCAAGCTAAAAGCATTTCAAGAAGGTTGGGTTACTGCCCAGCGACAGTGGACTCAGGTCACAGAGGATACGGGGGTTGGAAATCCAGCCAAGGCCACTGCTGAAAAAGGCAAGAACTATGTCAACGATTGTGCAAAAAAAATAGGTGAATTTATTGCGGAGCTCGCACAGACTCCTCGTGCTGATCTATACGAATAGGTGCGGTACAAACTGCTACTTGCACTCTTGCTGGTTATTGCTGCACCGGCATTTATCCTTAATCTAGGTGGTCTTCCATTCATCGGAGACGAGGGTATCCGAGCACTCGTCGCATTGGAAATGGATATTAACCAGCAGTACATCGCGCCCACCCTCTATGGAGAATATTATTTTAAAAAACCTCCACTGTGGAATTGGATTGTATTAATCTCTTTCAAGCTATTTGGTGCTACCCCGCTGGCCGCACGCATACCCACAGTCTTCTTTTTATACCTTTTTACTATTCATGTATTTTTTACGTTTAGAAAACACGTAGGTGCACGCGAAGGCTTGCTCGTCGCTGCACTATTTCTGACCTGCGGCCGGGTTCTATTTTGGGACTCGATGCTTGCGCTCATTGACATCTGCTTTTCCTGGGTCATCTTTGCGATGTGGGTCTGGATCTACGAAAAGCATGAGCAGAAAAAATATCTCCCCTTATATTTAGGGACATATTTTCTGGGGGCGATCGCATTTATGCTCAAGGCACTGCCTGCGTTGGTATTTATTGCACTCACCCTGATGGGTTATCAGTTATATCGGCGCACATTTTGGAAATTATTGAGTTGGATGCATTTTGCCGGCATTGCATTGCTTTTTTCGCTGGTCGGCTTTTATTTGTATCTGTATCAAGCATATGTACCGCTGGCCGATTTACTGACCGTGTATCTCGATGAGTCGACACAACGTACCGTTGTGGAGCATGGTATTCTTGAAACGATCAAACAGCTTTTTGTCTTTCCGGTCGAGATGCTCTACCATTATTTGCCCTGGTCGGCTGGTCTTGTCTTCGTTTTTCACAAGGGCGCCTGGGATAAAATAAAAGCACATCCCTTCTTACTTTTTTGTTCCTTGACCTTTTTGGTCAATATTATTATTTACTGGACCTCGCCGATCATCTACGCTCGCTACGTGATCATGTTTGCCCCGCTCTATTTTGGCTTGGTTGTATTTTTGTACCAAGAGAGCAGAGGCTCCACAATTCGGACTCTTTTCGATGGGTTTCTCATTGTACTCTGTGCCGTCGCTATGCTGGGGGCTTTTGTACCTCCTTTTTACGAAGAGTCACAGCATGTACCGATGATCTGGCTCATGGCGATCGGTGCATTTATCTTGCTGGCCGTTGGGCTATATTGTCTCTTGAAATACCCTGCACAACGATTATTTACCGTGGCACTTGTGCTTGTCGTATTGCGATACGGCTTTGATCTGGTCATCTTACCCCTGCGCAGCACGACCACCAGTCAAGCCGAGGTCTACCGGGAGAGCACCGCCATCGGCAAGAAATATGCAGGTACTCCCATGTACATTTTTGGTGACTATGAAATCAATCATGACAATGGCTTCTACCTGACCAAAGAGCGCAATGAAATAATCCAACGCACGCAATTTGCCATGCCCGGAAGCTACTTACTGGTGCAAGGATTGGATTATCCCTATTTGCTTAAAAAATATGAATTGGTCGATTCGGTTCGGATTAAGGATACGGAGAAGTATTTTCACGTTGTAAAGGTTCCCGATGAATAAATCAACCAGCGAAGCACCAGACATTTCGGTTGTCGTCTGCGTCTACAATGAGGCAGAGAATGTGGCACCCATGGTGGAGCAGATCAGAGCTGCACTGCAGTCTCATCGCTATGAGATCATTTATGTCGACGATGGCTCGACGGATGACACACTCAAGAATTTACAAGCACTGGCGGCCAACGATTTGATCATTCTTGAGTTTCGTAAAAACTATGGACAGAGTCACGCACTGGCTGCAGGCATAGATGAAGCTCATGGAAAATATGTCGTCACCATGGATGGCGACTTGCAAAATGACCCATCCGATATTCCGATGATGCTCGACGTGTTGGAATCTGGAAATTGGGATCTGGTGGCAGGCATACGACAGAAGCGCAAAGACAACTTGCTGCGCACCTTCCCTAGCAAAATAGCCAATATGATTATTCGGCGCAGCAGCGGTGTTGCAATGAAAGATTATGGATGTACGCTAAAAATATTCCGCCAGGAAATTGCAAAGGATTTAGGGCTCTATGGTGAGTTACACCGATTTATTCCGGTGCTGGCACATCTCGAAGGTGCCCGAATTACCCAAGTTGATGTAAAGCATCATGCCCGCCAATTTGGCGAATCGAAATATGGGATGGGGCGCACCATCCGAGTGATGAGCGATTTATTATTGATGGTGTTTTTAAAAAAGTACTTGCAGCGCCCGATGCATTTGTTTGGCAATACTGGCATCGTACTTTTTATCATTGGTGTAGTCATCAATCTTTACATGCTTTTCCTAAAATTTCAAGGCCAGGATATTTGGGGCAAACCGTTACTTCTACTCGGTATCTTATTGCTTCTGGCGGGCATACAACTCATCACGTTTGGCATTTTTGTGGAGTTGCAAATGCGCACCTATTATGAGTCGCAGGGTAAAGTGCCGTACCGGATCAGGAAGCGATACACGTTTCCCTAGCTTTTATTTTCACCTATTTGACGGTACCAATTTAAATCGACCTCCAGAGCCATTATTCACTTCGACCTGATCTACGATCGAGCCAGGTTCGTCTGAGACCAGAACGCCAAATGGAAGTCCAACTTTATCATCACATCTAAATCCGTGAAGAATCCCACAGCCGTATCGATCAGCTCCACAAACCCTCGCCTATTCCATGGAATATGAGTTATGGCTTCATCGGATCATGCCCTGATTATCGGAGGAGAGGCCAGACTAGAGCTTAACAAATTTGCCATAACTCTGCAAGCGATCATTTAATGTGGCCTTAGCATAGTATACTCCAGCTGGAAGGTGTGACACGTCAATAATAGACTTAGAAGAAATCGAGTAGCGACCAAAAATTTGACCGGCATTGTCATAAATGCGAATTTGGTCCCAACTGTGGTGCTCTGATTTACTGGAAATTTGCACGTTTGCGCCGACCGGATTGGGAGAAAACTGTAATCGAGGCACATTCTCTATCTCTACGCGAGTGGTGCTTGAAGTAGGAAGCCCGGTCCAGCCAATGTAGTCTCCGACAAACGATGAGAAAACTAGGTCGAGTGCTTCATCTTGATTAAGGTCTGCGACAGTGACATCACGATCAAAGACAAGGCCGCGATAGGATTCCTTGAGTGAAAATGATCCCGCGTTTGATTCGAAAAGGTCAACAACGATCTCACCAGATGCCACAATTTCGTAGTGTGCCAGCAGATCGTCATCGCCGTCACGATCAAAATCAAACATACTGAATCTAGACGGCCGCCTGTCTTCAATGGGAAAGGAGGCTGCCTCAATATTAACCGGTGATTCAAAACCCTCGCTGGTATTAAGAAAGTAATTGATTGGAGTTCCTTCTGCGACAGATACTATGTCAATTTTGCCGTCACCATTGACATCACCAACCTTTGTGTAAGGCGCCAGAAGGTAAGATAGCTCTGTCGGAACCTTAGCTATGTCTAATTCGCCCTGACTATCTCGTTTTGCGCAATAAATACCCCCGTCAAAACCAAATTCATCGCCCATGCTGAAGACCAAATCGGTAATCTCGTCATTGTCCACATCGACAAAATGCGTAAAAAATACGCCGTGATCTATAAGCACGCGATGTGTTGGATCAAAATTACCCATGCCTAGATTCTCGATCCAAAAAAGCTCATTGGTAGCACTCATGATCAGATCAATATCTCCGTCAAAATCCATGTCTTGCTGATGAAGCTCTCGAATGATTGGTAGACTATCAATCAAGATGATTGGATCATCGAAAAGACCATTGCCTTGATTTGGGTACCATGAAATTGAAAATGTCATCGAACTCGATGCCTTGACCAGATCCAGATCACCGTCTTCGTCAAGGTCTTGCAGTACTAAAATCTGAGCCGGAGAGAAAATAACGTCTGCCTCTGAAAAAGTACCACTACCAAGATTTGTGTAGATGCGAATTTGCTGACTGAGGAGGTACGCTACGACGTCAGGCATTCCGTCTTGGTCGAGATCACCAGCCACCGTGCCCAGGACCTGGTTTGCATTGGTGTCGATCGCGGAAAATTGACTCACCTGAGAAAACAACTGACTGCTTGAGAATAAAATAACCGCCAGAATCGGTCGACAAAGAGGCATTTTCAATTTTAACATATTTACGTTTTTTGAATGCGATGGCATGATGCAAATTACCCAAAAAGAGCGCAAATACTACCAAATTCTGGCGTAAGTAGTCTCAATCGATTGTAATATCCATCTTAGACCCCAGCGCCATTACAAAGGAAACTCCCTGAGCGATCTCGAAACTTGTGCCACGCACTGTTTGATTGCTGTACACGGTGATCGTTAGATTGCTTTGCATGATCTTTACATGATCTTCTTGATTGGGTATTCTGCCCAGACTCCAGTTGCCGGCATTGCCCCAGTTGTTATTGCCGGCGCCTCCGGTCCAGACGTTTTCCTGCAGTCCCGATCCTCCACAGGCATTAAGACAGGTAGCATTGTGTACTCTATCTCGAATCAGATTGCCTGGCTGGGTACCAAAACCAAGCGAAAGGTCGATCCCAGCACTCATGAGATGGCAATAACTCATGATGGTACCGTCGCTCGGAAACGTGAGGTCGCCTGGATCGTAGCAAGGTCCGGCCTCATCATTTTCGTCCGTTGTGCCATCGTCGTCATCGTCAAAATTGTTGTTGGTCAGGTAGTATCCGCCGCAGTCATCGATTTGTGTGTTGTTGCCATTCCATGCGCAATCATGCGTATGGGGAGAACCGAGATTATGGCCAATTTCATGGGTTAAAACTTCAACCGACCAGCTATAGGTCGGCACGTTGTTGTAGCTTGATGAAATAGCGCTGTAACCTACGGCGTACTTTTTGGTTTGGCAACCCAGTACATCGATGTAGGCCACTCCAGAATTGCCGTAGCTTATCAAATGGGCCAAATTGCCGTCAAAATCTCCATCAAGGCGATCCTTAAACGCATTCAATCTATTGTTGGGGCTACCAGAATAGGGGTCGTTTTGAGTCCAAATATTTATCTCGTTGATGGTCATGTTAATGTCTTCGGCATCATAGAGTGCAATCACTTGGTTAAATAGTCCCGTGATATAATTAGACGTCTGCTGAGCCCCACCTTTGTCCTGAAAAATGTCATTGGTAATCTCCAAATACATCTCGACACAATTGTCGGGATTGGCTGCCGATCGAGCGGTTTGACGTCTCTCCACCAGTTTCAGATTATCGGCGAGACAACCGGCACTTGGGGGGCGCTCCTGCTGCCCCTCATCAAACGAAACATAGGTGCCGGACGTGTTTGGCAGTGGGGCTACCAGTCTACTCTGCCCATCGTAAACCAAAAGACAGCTTATCTCATCTTCAAACACATTGATCAGTGCTTGCGATTCGGGAAAACCCTCAATCGTGCCTCGAAAAAACAAGCCCAAATCAACCTCAATTACTTCACCAGACGGCATTGCCACTACTTTTAAATCGGGTGTCGTAATTTCGACTTGCTCAACCAAAAGTCTGAGCATCTTGCTTCGCGTCGGGATCTGAACCTTCAAAGTTCCATCTGTGTCCTGGAGAGATCGAAGCGCTGACGCATCAATTCGCAAGAATGCAACGTCATGATCAAGAATTTTCTCGCTCATTGACGACAGTCCGATTGTCGAGATGGAAAATGGACTAAGGTAGTCGTTGCTCTCCTTCTGTCCGTCAGCATCAAAGATAAGTGCAACCAGTATGCACAAGGTAAGTGTAGATCTCAAAAATTTCAATTTAAAAATTCACTAATACGAGCACGCTCAGAGAGTATGGGGTACTCTACGATGAGTGCGAGATCTACGAGTCTAAAATGTTATTGAAAATGCGTTCGGAAACTATGGTGGATAGTCTTGGCAATAAATTTACGAGAAAAATTCATCAAATGGAATTTTGTGCACATGAGCTTACGCAGGCGGGTCTAGGCATCATTTTTGGTAACCCAACGTTCTAGATGACACAAGCGAGAATATGAGTTAGCAAATCCTGTTGCATCTTCGCTATTTTTGCAATCAAGTTCTAAAGTGATGAAAGGTATTCGAATCAGCTTCCTGCTGGGAGCCCTACTACTGATTATCGTCCCATCGGGTCAGGCCCAGATGATGGACGAGTTTTCCAAAATGACCTGGACCCAGAAAGACAGTGTCATCTCCATGTTCTTTGCAGCGGGTGCTACAAGCCTTAGCTACCCGATGATTGAGGACGCCTACACGACAGAAAAGAGTGCGACCACACCTCGCCCGGCGGCCATGGCCAGGTTTGCCGATTGGCAGGGTCTTCGCTATCTCAATGATGGCGACTATCCGGCATCAGTCGCCTATTTTCAGGAGTCACTAGACTGGCACGAAAAAGATCCCAATGCCACGATGCCTCAAGTAAGATCTACGACCATAAATCTCGCAGATGCCATGGAAAATGCGGGAGACACCTCATCGATGAGCACTTTTGATCAGGCTCTAGCAATGATGGAAGCCAACAATACGGGCGAAGATCGCCTCTATCTTGATCTGCTCATCCGAAGCGCTCAGAATCGCCTGGCATTTGATCGTTTTCCCGAGGCGGAGGAGCTCGCCAAAGAAAGCTTGCGAATTGCCAAATCTGTCTATACTCAAAGGTCTAATGAATACCTCACGGCCTTTACGACCTTGGGTAAAGTGTACGAGGCTTCTGGAGCTTATCGCAAGGGGGGCAATCTCATTATGCAGGCCTTCGAACTTTCGAAGGGTTTTCTGGAAGCAGATGATCCCCACCGTTTGGACTACTACTACGAGGCCATAGATTTGCAGAAGCGGCTGGGGCGCAAACGCAACATTGCACCCATTTATCGAGAGGGTCTGGTCCTCTTCAATGAAAACGAGCAGCTCAAAGAGGGTTCAAGCTATCCTACTTTCTTGGATCGCATGGGAGGGCACTACCTTTCGATCGATAGTCTCGAACAGGCGGCAGAGTACATCGAAGAAGCAAATGTTTTGTTCTCGCTGAGGGCGGAAAAAACCAGCCCTCAATATGTCATCTCGCAGATCCACATGGGAGACATGCTGCGTAGACAGGAGCGCTATCTTGAAGCAGAGACTTACCTGAGCGATGCCTTAAAATATGTTGGCAACGCCTATGGACAAAACAGCACTGTGCAAGCTGATCTTCATGCTGCGTTATC
>Ga0114956_1004312_pt1 | contig 10836 bp, 7 predicted proteins | sample MaitaG_FD_87304 | JGI IMG/M metagenome (GOLD analysis project Ga0114956, IMG submission 87304) | Marine algal microbial communities from Maine, USA - Maine_Asex2 metaG | ecosystem: Host-associated > Algae > Red algae > Unclassified | place: Maine, USA | collected 2015-01-05 | reverse complement strand
TCGTCACAATAAAGAACTTCTGGACGACGTCCGCAGCTCAATCCGAACTTCTCATACTCGCTGCTGATTGGTGAATTCATAAATAGTTCATCACAAGATTTACCAGTACCAGCTTCACACTGATCCCATAGAATGTCTAGATCTTCATCGTCGCCATAATCAATTGGCTCAGCAAATGCTAACTTATCAGTCTCTTCGCTAGGCTTCGAGTCTAAGATAGCTAATTCATCAGAAGCATCTTGACAAGCTTCACTCAAATCATTGATCAAGCTTTCGGTACGTTCGCTATCTGGATATTCAGATAGGTAAAGGCCGGAGACACAATCCACAATGCTTTCATTCGTGCCCTCGCTTATCAATTTTTCTGAAAGTTCAGACTGTGTTAGAGCTTGTTGTTCAGAGCCGCAGCTGGCCAAAAAAAGACCAAGAGCTATTGATAAGAATATTTTTGTAGAATTTACCCGAAGTTTCATAATGTTCTGTTCGGGCGGTTCACAATAAAATTAAAAATAGTTAGAATTTTAATAACTATTTGAATGCTTACTGGCTGTTATCGGAGCATGCCACTATCTTCAGCGATTATTTCTACCCAAGTGTTCCCGGGCGTTAACTTGATTACTTTATTATCTTCAGTGGTCAAAGTTGCTGCGTGAGCCAAAGTAGATTTGGTCCAGATGCCTTCAACTTTTTTACCAGCTGTAAAAACTGTAGCTTTACCGTTTCCGACAAACACGTATTCTGGCACAGTGGCTCTTGTTACATCTGTCATGCCTGTTGCTACTTCTCTGGTCTCTACAACGACAACATTCTGAGCAGCAATTTGAGTTCCATTTGCAACTTTATGGGCTGAACCACCTTGTGTCCGTAAATATTTTGTTCCATCCCAATCCCACAAAACTGGATTAGCAAAATATTTTACAGAGATTGAGTTGTCGACAACTCCCCCGACTTTGTCATCTAATCCCCTATAGCTAAAGTGTGCTGGCGGAGTACTTCCCTTGGCTGATGCCCAGTGTGGTCCTAGGTCTGTATAAACGTTAGTTGGCGCACGTCTAGATCGATCTCTCCAATATCCGCTTGAGGTATCGAAACTTCTATTTTGCACTCCGATAATCGACCGAAGCAGGCTGTCCGTAACCGTGTTTGCTCCTGAATACAAATACATCGGATTTACATAACTGCTCAGAATTGAGATGTCTGTAGTTCTGCCAGAACGTACTGGACCGACAATTGCTCCTTGGCTATGAAACACTGCAGCGAAACGTGTTACACCAGATTCAACACCTTCTTCGTAAACTATGTCAGCTATATCTAATCCGGTTTGAGGACGAGCTCCAGGTCCGTTATCAATTTTTACGACAGCAGCAGTCCTTGCCGGCGAATCGCCAACCATCCCAGTTAACGGAAAGGTACCTGGCTTAGCAATAGGTGCAGGCACAACGGGAGGTGTTATCAACTGATCTTTGAGAAGCCGCCCCAATATTCCTTGATAAATTGCAGTACTGCCCAAGCCGACACTTCTTGTTGTCACAGGTTGACCTGAAGACGGATTAGCTGGGTCAACTTTCACAGTTGTGCTTGGGGCAATAGTGGTGGCAGCTTTCTTTGTTGTGTTTGTTGTTGAAGATGAGTCTTTGAAAGCTAATTCGTCAGAAGCGTCTTTTAACGATTGATCTTCTGAATCCCCCGAGCATCCATATATTAAACCTAAGGTCAAAAATATTAGACTGAGCTTTGCGAGTTTTGTTTTCACCTGATGTAACCACACTTTAAACATTGTTATCTGCGGTAGATATCGTAGTAAATAGATCGGGTCATGGGTCGGATGCAATCTAATTTGTTTTAAGCTTTACAAACGCTCAAACGACTTAGCAGATCGAATAAATGCTAGTGTCTGTAATGTAACTTTTATATAGGACTTTCGCAGTTAGTCGTCATTCTCAACTACGTGTTGCGTGCAAGCACGAGCACGTGATTGGGAATCTTTATTAGAATAAGATCCCCGATTTCTCGGGGATGACAGCCCTAGAGTGTCAGTTCAATATTATCGGAGGCAAATGTGCAGGTAAATCCAGAAACTCCTATTGAATTGATAGAGCAAGTATACGCAAAGTTTGATGCCCAAATTTCAAATATGCGTGAAACGCTTGGTCGACCGTTGACGTTGTCAGAGAAGATTCTGGCAGCTCACCTGGATTCGCAAATCTCTACACCTGAGCGTTCAAAAACTTATGTAGACTTCCGCCCCGACCGTGTAGCCATGCAAGACGCAACGGCTCAGATGGCTTGGCTTCAGTTTCAGCTAGCTGGATTATCCCAAGTTGCTGTTCCGACTACCACGCATTGTGATCATCTTATTCAAGCTAAAATTGAAGCAAAGAAAGATCTTCTCACAGCGATTGATACAAACGCTGAAGTTTACGATTTTTTGAAAGATGTGTCTTCAAAATATGGGGCGGGTTTCTGGGAACCTGGCAGCGGCATTATTCATCAAGTTGTTTTAGAAAATTATGCTTTCCCTGGGGGCATGATGATTGGCACCGACAGCCACACCCCTAATGCTGGCGGTCTAGCGATGATAGCTATCGGTGTCGGTGGTGCAGACGCCGTTGATGTCATGACAGGCAACCCTTGGAATGTTCGCTGGCCAAAACTTATTGGCGTTCACTTGACTGGACAACTTGATGGTTGGTCAGCGCCTAAAGACGTTATTTTGAAAGTTGCTGAGATTTTGACAGCCAAAGGCGGCACTGGTGCAATTGTCGAATATTTTGGATCTGGTGCAAAAAGTTTAAGCGCTACTGGTAAGGCAACAATTTGTAATATGGGTGCAGAAATTGGTGCTACAACATCAATTTTTGAATACGACGAATCCATATCTCGATACTTAAAAGCAACAGGCAGAGAAGCTTCAGCAGATGCCGCAAATAGTGTGGCCCATCATCTTCGATCTGACGACGAAGTAGCTCAAGATCCCGGAAAATATTATGACCAAGTTATTGAAATTAATCTGTCTGAGTTGAGACCATTAATCAATGGCCCGCATACACCCGATTTAGCAAGAGAGCTTGCAGATTTAGCCGTAGAAGCAACCAGTAACGGATGGCCATTAGAGATTAGTTCTGCGCTTATTGGCAGCTGCACAAACTCATCTTATGAAGACATCACTCGTGCTGCTTCAATTGCACGTCAAGCTGCGCAAGCTGGTTTAACAATTAAGACTGAGCTATTAATAACTCCAGGTTCTGAGCAAGTTCGGGCAACTATTGAACGTGATGGCTTACTGGCAGATTTCGAAAAACTAGGTGCAACAGTATTGGCCAATGCATGTGGTCCTTGTATTGGTCAGTGGGATCGCAGCGACAGCCGCCAACCTGGTGAGGCTAACGTAATTGTGACTTCGTATAACAGGAACTTCCCGAAACGAAATGATGGCGACGCAGCTACTCTTGCTTTTGTGACCTCGCCTGAAACTGTAATGGCGATGGCTTTGGCAGGGACATTAGATTTTGATCCAGCAACTCAGACTTTGACTAACCCTGATGGTGAAGAAATTAAGTTGAACATTCCTGAAGGAATTGAATTGCCTACAAAAGGTTTTGATGAAGGTGAATCTGGTTTTATCGCCCCTAATTCTGACGATGCTGATTTGACAATTGAGATTGCTAAAGACTCTGACAGAATCCAGGCATTAGAACCTTTTTCAGCTTGGGATAAAAACGAATTTGAAGATCTACCAATTCTGTTGAAGGCCAGAGGCAAATGCACTACCGATCATATTTCGATGGCTGGCCCTTGGCTAAAATATCGAGGACATCTTGAAAACATTTCTGGCAACCTATATCTAGGTGCTGTTAATGCTTTTCAAGAATTAACAGGCCAAGGCAAAAATCAGTTAACTGGTGAAATACAAAACTACCCTGACATTGCAAAGCACTATCATGAGAATAATCAACCTTGGGTGGCAATAGCTGACGAAAATATGGGTGAAGGCTCTTCACGAGAGCACGCTGCAATGGAGCCAAGGTTCCGTGGGGCTGTTTTGGTTCTTGCACGTTCTTTCGCAAGGATTCACGAAACCAATTTAAAGAAACAAGGCATTGTCCCGTTAACATTTGCTGATCCAAAAGACTACGACAAGATAGAAGAAGATGACCGTTTAGGAACACAAGATGTTGCAGAGTTGTCTCCAGGAAACCAGGTGACTGTTTCTGTCACAAAACCTGACGGGTCAAGCTGGAATTTTAAAGGCAACCACACATTCAGCGACGCCCAAATTGAATGGTTCAAAGCTGGTTCAGCATTAGCCGTAATTCGCAATAACCAGTAAGGCTCTATATAATAAAGACTGTGGCGGGTTCTAAGAAAAGATTCATAGATTCTTTATTTCATTTCTTTTTCAATAGCCAGGAATTTTTTGATAGGTTTGCTATCTATGCTTTGGCTAACAATATCTTTTTGACGATAATTGAATCATTAGCCGTCATAACAATTACTACATATTTGTTTCTAATAGATCCAATATTTATATTTGCAGGCACAACAATATTGCCATTAATAGCAATCAGGAATCGAAGTAAGAGACAATCTTTTTTTAAAAAGAGCTTTATCAAACATTTTAGCGAGTCATGCAGGCGGCAATTAGATTATGAACCCGTCTTATTTAATGATCAAGTAGCTATCGGTCAGACAGGCGGACCATACAATTACCAACTGGCTCAAGCACTCGAATCTGCAGAATTAAATGCAAAAAAAGATTTTCTGGAACACTTCAGTAATTCGGTCACCGACCAAATAAGATTAAAGATCAAATTTCTTATCTCGGAACAGCATTTGATAATATCTATCCCGTCATTATAACACGAGGTCAGCAAATTCAGTATGAGCTAACCTGCGAATAAAAATTTTTTCAGAAAATCTTGCTATCTCTAGAGACAAACGCTGGAATCTATGCCATCATTAATAGTGATGGATCTAAGGCAGCTTCAAGCATTCATGGCAGTAGTTGAACACGGAGGCTTTACGGCTGCAGCAAAGGCAACCCACACGGTCCAGTCAAATATCTCAACACATGTGGCTAGATTAGAAAAAGAGCTAGACACAACTCTAATCGACCGGGCAACAGGCCAACCTACTGAAGAAGGTAATGCTGTTGTCATGAGAGCCCGTAGAATCCAAAATGAAATAACATCTTTACATTCAGACGTAGCCTCGCTTAGATCTTCACCACGCGGCACAGTTCGCTTCGGCATGATCGGAACAACAGCACGCTGGCTAACACCTTTACTTGTAGAAGAGCTAGCAGTGCAAGCGCCTGATGTGCAACTTTTAGTTGCTGACGGATCAAGCCGTTCAATTGAACTTAGTTTGTTAAACGGTCAACTAGATTTAGGTTTACTCGGTCTACCTCTTTCTGATCAAGATATTAAAACAACTCCACTCTTCGATGAGGAACACGTTGTAGTAGCTCCTAAAGATCACGCTCTTGCTAAAGAAAAAGGTGTCTGCACTTTAAAACATTTGGCAGAATATCCTTTGTTACTCGGAGCACCGGGAACATCTTTCAGACAAGAAGTAGACGAAAGTTTTCACAAACACGGTTTAACCCCTAAACCAAAATTAGAAGTAGACGGCCTCAGGCTTTTAGCTTCTCTAGCATTTCAAGGCTTTGGCGTCGCCGTTGTACCAGCTACAGCTGCGTCAGAGCCAGCTGGCCAATGGGTCAGAATTCCAGTTGAAGACCTGCCATTCAGAACTGTTGGTTTAGCTGTAAGACGCAGAGGCGTACCAACAATGGCAGCCCAAGTAGTCGTTCAGGCACTCTCTAAAGTTATACAACTACACGCTGGCGCAGTTGACGGCATCAACTTAGTAAATAAGCCAAAATAAGACCTAAATTAGTCATAATCGAACCATCTTTTGATTTCCGCTGATAAAAATAGATAGTGGCTATTTCGCTAAAATCTGAATCAACTGAATCTATAACGACCCAACTTACCCAGCTAGGTGACCGGTCAGTAATTCTTTCTAATCTTTCGTATGGGCCTACTACCCCGCTTAGCGCAGAAGATGGTCAGGCTCTAGCTAAAGCCGTAGTCACCGCAAAGAATAAAAGAATCCCATTTATCGCTATTCTTTCAACCAGCGGGTCAGAACCTACAAGCGGATCTGAAACAGGTTTTACTTGGGCAGAAGTTGCTAAAGAGCTTGCAAATGCGAGCGGTATTATCCCAATCATATTCGGAGTCAGCGGCCCTGTAGTCAGCGGCGTTGCTTTACTATTAGGTTTAAGCGATATAAACATTTTTACAACAGGTGCTTACGCTTTTATTTCTGGACCAAAGATTGTTGAAACGTTCACAGGCTCGACTTTAGATGTTGACGCTCTTGGCGGGGCTAGTGTCCATGAGTCCACTACTGGCGTTGCAACCGTTGTGGTTGAAGATACAGAAGAGATCCTCGAATCAGCTGAGGAGTTTCTTAGTTATTTTCCAGACAGCGTCGATGAGCTTCCAAGAACTTTAGAAACACAAGACCCTACAGATAGACAAACTCCTGAAGCTGGCGAACTTGTGCCAACGTCTGCTACCGGATCTTACGATGTTAGAGATGTTATTAACGCTATTGTTGATGATGAAAACTTTTTAGAACTTAAAGTCTTTTGGGCGCCTAATATGGTGACCGGTTTTGCAAGATTCGGCGGATTACCTGTTGGAATTGTGGCAAACCAGACACAAGCCTTAGCTGGCTCAATCGATATTCCGGCTTCACAAAAAGGTGCGCAGTTTGTTTCTATGTGTGATGCTTTTAACATCCCACTTTTAACTCTTGTGGATACTTCAGGATTTTTACCAGGGAAAGATCTTGAATGGCGTGGCATGATCCGCCATGGCGCCCAACTTGCGTTTGCCTACGCTAGAGCTACAGTGCCTCGTATCGGTTTGATACTTCGCAAGTCATACGGAGGCGCTTACATCGTAATGGACTCTCGTTACATGGGTAACGATTTGATGCTTGCATGGCCTACTGCTGAAGTTGCAGTAATGGGTGCCAAAGGCGCAGTAAAAATTCTGCATCGTAAAGCCAGCGAAGAAGAACAACTTGAACTAGTCAAAGACTATGAAGCTAAATATTTGAATCCTTATTCTGCTGCTGAGCGTGGTTCAATTTCTGCCGTGATTGATCCCGCAGAAACTAGAAGCGAAATTGCTGCCACCTTAGAGCTGTTAAACACTAAGCGTGAAAAACTTCGACCACGCAAACATGATAATTCTCCACTATAAAGGGGATCTCAGACAATTGTAGATCCCCTCTGTGTATCCGCTCCGCTCAGGCCGTTGTCTGCTAGCAGCAACGGAGATTAAGACTTCTAAATTGCACATTTCTTGTGCCGATATCTACTAGTATCAACACCGAGGCGAAATTAAAGGGGCTCTCGTGCCAGAAACAGTAACGATCACAGATAATAGAACCGGCAAGTCAGTTGAGATACCTATAGAAAATGGTGGTGTAAGTTCAACTGAGTGGAAAAAATTAATGCCTGGAACTTGGTTCCTTGACCCTGGCTTTACCGTAACTGCCTCAACCCAAAGCGCTATTACAGATTTAGACGGCATAAACGGAATCTTACGTTACAGAGGTTACCCAATTGAGGTATTGGCTGAAGAGTCAACATTTTTAGAAGTTTGTTACCTGTTATTAAACGGAGAATTGCCCACTACCCCTCAGCTTGATAGTTGGACTCACGATATTACTTATCACACATATATTCATGAGAATATGCGCAAACGTTTTTATGAAGGCTTCCACCACGATGCTCACCCAATGGGAATGTTGGTCTCTGCTATTGCTGCACTTTCTACTTTCTATCCTGAAGCGAAACAGGTTCGTGATCCAGAAATTCGTTATAAACAAATTAACCGCCTGATCTCAAAAGTTCCGACATTGGCGGCTATGGCCTACCGTGCAACAATTGGAATGCCATTTATTTATCCAGATAACTCGATGACTTATGCTTCTAACTTTTTATCAATGATGTGGAAAGTAGCTGAACCAAAATATTTGGTAGACCCTGTGCTTGCAAGGGCTATGGATGTTTTATTTATTCTTCACGCTGACCACGAACAGAACTGTTCGACAACCGCAATGCGTGTAGTTGGTTCATCTATGGCTGATCCTTTTGTCGCCGCAGCAGGCGCAACCTCAGCGCTATATGGCCCACGCCATGGTGGAGCTAATGAATCTGTAATTCATATGCTCGAAGAAATAGGATCGTACGATAATATTCCAGCTTTTATTGACACAGTCAAAAAAGGTGAACGCAAACTGATGGGCTTTGGCCACAGAGTTTATAAAGCATACGATCCAAGGGCTCGTATTGTTAAAAACCATGCTGACGAAGTATTTAAAGTAACCGGTCGCAATCCTTTAATCGATATTGCTTTAAAACTTGAAGAGATAGCTTTAGAAGACGAATACTTTATTGAGCGTAACTTGTATCCAAATGTTGACTTCTACACCGGGTTAATTTATCAAGCGATGGGCTTCCCATTAGATATGTTCACTGTCTTATTTGCAATTGGCCGTATGCCAGGTTGGCTAGCTCACTGGCAAGAATCTATGATTGATGAAGTCAGAATCTCTCGTCCAAGACAAGTCTACATCGGCGAAGGTGAACGCCAGTATGTTCCAATTAGTGAGCGTAAGTAACTGTTTCATTAAGCTACTAGTTCTAAGCTAAATTTTAACTAAAATTGCTTTATAATGTAACTGGTGGAACAGGCGCAAGATAATACAGTTATTGACCCAACTTATTATGGTAAACGTGTCATGTCCCTGTTATCAGCACACCCCCTTTCAAGTTAACAAATCCTAGAAGCGATGAGCTCAAGGGAACAACCGTTGTCAGTAAAGATGACGAGCAAAAAGAGCTTGGATTAAAAGATCAACCATTCAGAATGGGAAATCTGCCTCTTCTCAGAAGAATAAACTACAGAACTTCAAGACACGGTTCAATAATAAACACACTATTAGGTGCTGGAGCAACGGTGCAGGGACTTACTGCAGCACCTCCAGCTAGTTTGGACACAACCTACGAATCACAGCATATTTATCAACATGGGTTTTTTGAAAAAATAGCCAACCGTTTTTCAAAAAAATCACGCCTGAAAGCGAAAGCTAGAATTCAAGAAAAACAAGAACTTAGAACAATTACTAATAACTGGGATCCAACTAAAGAGAACGGTGGAAGCAGCACACAAGCAGCATCCTTATCAAGCACAATTCAAAACGGACCAAACCCTGAAGAACATAACAACCTACTCTTTTTTAACGCTGACCTTGCAGGCTCAACCAGGATTCCGGCTGACAAACAAGGCATAGTTGGGGTTAAACCAACTAATATCAACGAAGACCCATCAGACGTTATCGGCACAAGTTTCTATGGTCCTATTGCATTAGTTGCTAAAGGTTTAGAAGTTCTTGACCCAGAAACAGAATATTCAAAATACATAGAACAATATTTACCAGTATTAAAAATTGCTGTTATCAAAGGAACCTTCTCATCCAATAAATCCGGAAATAATGCCGCAGCCGCTTTGGCTAATGAGATTGCCTTGGAACGTACAGTGACCCGGCTAAGAAGGATGGGGCATATAGTTGAAGGGATTGATGCGCCATTAAATTTTTCAATTTGGCGACGGGTCCAAGCAAAAAGTTTACAGAGCCTAGGTTTATCATCAAAAAAATACTGCCCCTTGTTAAGTAAGAAACAGGTCAAGAAAATTAAACTCGCTTATGTACGCAAAGTCACTCTTTTAGGCAAGGGAGTCCTCGACGAATGCCTCGAAATTGTCGAGGAGTATTTAAAAGACGACAATTTAGATTCTGAGACTCGCAAATATCTAGAAGGTATACAAGCAAATGGTCTAAGACCAGAGCACCTGACTGACAGAGTTTTCATTGCAGGCCAACTTGGTGAGGCTTTGGAAGGTTACCAAGATGGGATCAAAACAATTTTTGCTGAGTGCCAGGAAGCAACAGATAAATGGTACCAAGGTCAGGGCATACATTGTGTTCTAAAGATTGGTAATGAAAACCCTTTTGCAGAGCCAAGTAGCATACTAAGTTATTCCGAAACAAAAATGTATTCAATGGTTCTTCGACTAATTGCCAAAACACCAAACGCAAACAAATCAGAATCAGCATTTTCTAAATTCGTTGAGCAAAAACAAGATCAGGCTAGGAATGCTGCCTACCGTTTAGCTGTTAGAAGTTTAACTAGTTCGTTTCCTGTAGAGAGCTGGGAAAATGCTTTAAATCTATTTTCTGCTCAGCTTCCAGAAACGCTCCAGGTGAACCCCAACCAGCTTTGGTCTCCGGTCTCAACCTCGATTTCTGGTCCTGGTTGCTACGCTCCTGAGATGATGGGCCTTGTTCATAATTTAGAACAAAAAGACTGGAATACTCCAATATTGCCAACTCGCGAGATATATACGGGGCCACAGCCAATGCCACCTGGAGAAACAGCTGGGCATCGTGCAGCCTCTCTAAATACCTAGGTTTCTAAAGTATTAAGTGTTTCAGCTTTGTCTTCGACATAGATCATGTTTTCGAGGCGCACTCCCCCAAGGTTTGGAACGTAAACTGCTGGTTCTAAAGCAACCAAATTTCCTTTAGAAATTAAAGCAGACTCGTTGTCTGAAAAATACGGTCTCTCATGAATTTCTAAACCAATGTTATGGCCAAAGGGGTGTTGGATATACGAATCAAGATCAGCCTCAGCTAACACAGATCTGGCGGTTGCCATAACTTCACCATAAGAGACTCCAGGCTTTA
>Ga0114956_1004311_pt1 | contig 10837 bp, 7 predicted proteins | sample MaitaG_FD_87304 | JGI IMG/M metagenome (GOLD analysis project Ga0114956, IMG submission 87304) | Marine algal microbial communities from Maine, USA - Maine_Asex2 metaG | ecosystem: Host-associated > Algae > Red algae > Unclassified | place: Maine, USA | collected 2015-01-05 | reverse complement strand
TCTATTGACGCAAAATATTCGAATGCCATTAAGAAGGGGATTATGCAAAAAATGGAGGAAGGTCCATTAACGGGTTCTCATTGCCAAGATATTCGAGTGTGTATTTACGATGGAAAAATGCACCCTGTGGATTCTAATGATATGGCTTTTATGATAGCTGCTGCTACGGCTTTTAGAAATGCTTTTCAAGATGCTCGTCCTCAATTATTAGAACCTATTTATGATCTAGAGGTGCTTTGTTCAAGTGATGTGATGGGCGATGTAATGGGCGATTTACAAACTCGTCGTGCTATCATTATCGGCATGGATGCAGAGGGGCATTACCAAAAAATTAAAGCTAAAGTACCACAAGCTGAAATGTATCAATATTCTTCTACTTTGCGCTCTTTGACGCAAGGGAAAGCCAAGTTTAATCGAGCATTTTCCGAGTTTCAAGCGGTAACGCCTGATATACAGCAAAAATTGCGGAAGGAGTATGAGAATGCTATGGTGGATGATTAGATAGATTCAAACTCAATTTCAAATCCAACTTCAAATTCAAAACGGGACGTTGACCTACACGTTGTTAAGGTCTAGGTTGGAAGATGAATTTGAATTTTAATTGAATGGTATCTTTACTATGCTTTCTTTTCGCTTCTTCGTTAAGTTGGCTCATTTCCTTAGTGAACTTTACAAAGTTCACTAAGGATTTTTTATTTAACAACCTTCTCTGTGATTAGAGCTGTTTTGGAAGAGGATTCGTGGTATAGGAAGAAATTTGCTTCAAAAAAAGGGTATATTTGTAAATAAACGCTACCGTCTATGGCTTACAAAGACTTTAAATTCATCGATTTACAAAAAAAATTTGGTATTCGACAAACAACTGGAAAATTGTTTGAAAATGCCTTGCCAAATGTAACGCCTTCTGAACATTTACTTAGATCATTGGAAATGGCTAAAGAATTTCCTCTAACAACAGAAAAAGCTATATCAGAAGCACTTGTTTTTCCTATTTTGCAGGAAATCAAATTGAATAATCGAAAAACCATTGAACTATTCTCAGGAGAACGATTAGTAGCCGATAAATCCAAAGGTTTAACAGGAGAATGTGATTTCATTTTTGCCAAATCCCCTGGTTCTAAAGAATTAATTGCCCCTATTGTAAATATTACAGAGGCGAAAAGAGGCGATATTGATAATCCAAGTTCTTTAGCCCAAGCCGCAGCACAATTAATAGGCGCAAGAATCTTTAATCAAAAAAATGACTTGACTATTGACCCAATTTATGGTGCTTGTACTAGTGGGCATGAATGGGTCTTTCTAAAACTCCAAAATAAAGTAATTACGATTGATAAAAATAGATACCCAATTGTCAATTTAGAGGAATTGCTAGGCGTTCTTCAGTATATTATTGATTTGAATACGCAAAAACAGGTGAAGGTTGATTTTATTACTAAGAACTAATTGTATCTTGTTAAAGATTTTATTTATTTAATAAACCTTATTTTATTCTTCCTCATATCTCCATAAACTTCTTTAAATTGAATTGGTTTACATAGCTATTCCCAAATCCCCCACCCTACTTTTTTCTATAAAAACAATGATACATCCCCTAAATACCTTACATTTCTCAACTAATAATTTTTATTAGTTGAGAAATGTACCTATTTTTACCCACATTTCTCAACTAATAGAACTTCGCATGGATAATGAAATAATTGGGCGAACTGCTGAAAAAAAAGTTTTACAAGAAGCAATCATCTCCAATAAAGCAGAATTAATTTCAGTTGTAGGAAGAAGAAGAGTCGGTAAAACTTATCTAATTGAGACTTTTTTTAATAACAATGGATGATTTATTTTAACGAATGATTGTTAGATGGTGGTAAATCAAACCACCTCCCCCAACAAGCGATTAAAATAAATCTCCAAATCCAACAAATCCACCTCCCCACTTCGATAGCCAATATACATATCTGGTCGAACAACCAACAAGGCATCTTCTTTAATACCTAATTGTTCAAAATACACGCCATTTCTTTCCTTATCAAATTGTAGTAATTCTACCTCTATTTTGGCGAGTGCAAAGTAATTTTTTAATTGAACTATCTTATTTTCTTTACGGGTGGTGTAAAAATACAAGGCTTTAAAATCCGTACCCGTCAACCAATCAAAACTAGTGCCTGCATCCGTTTCGACATAAGGAAATCGATCCCCTGCATTGGGCGCATTTGCTAAAAAAGCACTCGTCTTATGTTCTCTATTAATAGAATAGCCTTTATAGCTAATGCCTATTTGAGAAATTCTGCGAAAGGCAAATTCTCGAATCTGGTCTTGAGTAGTCGCCATTTTAAAAATAGAAGGAAAAATATTTAATCTAAAAAAACGAACAATCGGATTGGGAGAAACTATCATATCGAAAGCCTTATCTGTACTCTTGACCAATTCTTTGGCAAAGGGCAACCGTTCTTCTGTGTACGAACTCAATAAACTTTCTTCCGCTTTTTCCTGTACTACTAAAGCCAATTTCCAAGCTAAATTATAAGCATCTAATAAACCGGTATTCATTCCTTGCCCACCTGCGGGACTATGAATATGCGCCGAATCTCCTACCAAAAAACAGCGACCTCTCTGAAAACTAGGCGCTATTCTATGATGGATTTTATAGGTTTTAAACCAATCCGTCTTACGGATAGTTAAGTTAACATTTACCTTTTGGATAGTTTCTTTTATCAACTCTTCAAATACTAAGTCTTCTGATTTTTCTACCCCTGCTGGTAATGCCCCTATTATTCTAAATCGCCCTTGCCCTCGCATCGGAAAAAAAGCTAAAAATTCTTCTTTATCCAAACAGATATACAGTTCTTCATCCTCATATTCCCAATCCACTTCACTATCTGCCACAAAAAAGGTCTGTTCGTGCGTATCTCCACTAAAAGTCATCCCTAATCCCTTTCGGACCATACTACTAGAACCGTCCGCACCCACTAACCAATCTGCGATAATCGTTTGCCGTTCTCCCTGTTCATTAATGATAACTGCCTCCACTTCTTGCTCCGACTGCGTAAAAGATTCTAGTTGGGTGTTCCAAGCTACCTTTACTTGCTCTGTACCTAAAAATTGCTGTAGTAAGGCTTCATTTTCACTCTGTTCCAAAATATGAATATAGGGGAAGGGACTCAATCCTTTCCCAATTTCCGCTAAGTGTATTCTTCGAATGGCTTTACCTTTTACTAAAAAATTGACCGCCTTGCCTATATTCCCTCTACGCAAAGCCTCTTGCGCTATCCCCATTTGTTGATACACCTCCATCGTTCTGGCTTGTACGCCCAATGCCTTGGATTCTTTGGTAATTCCTTTTTTCTGATCTATAATGATAAAAGGCACCTTATGTCTCGCTAATTGACAAGCCATCATTAATCCCGTAGGACCTGCGCCGATTATTAAAACTTTTGTTTGTAGCGTTGTCATGAATATTTTTGATTTTGTTTGCAGTGTGGCTTATTGTGTTATATCTCTTGGAGATAACACAATAAGCAAAGATAATAGCTTTCTAACAGGGACTTTGGAGTAAAACAATTTTTTTCTCCATCCCTAACTCAAAAAATGTCGGATAATATAGAAAATTAAACTAAATGGAGTTGTTGAACTACACAAATCGAATTAAATTGCACGATTCTAAATTCTAAAGTACAGAAATTGTACTTTTGGAGGTAGAAACTAGGCTTGTTTATTTGTTTAGAATGTTTATTTGTTTAAAAGACACTAAGCGGGTAGTCGAATAAACAAATAAACATTAGACTTGTCCTCCTTTAAGAAACACTTATCTGAAAGGCTCTTTTTCCGCTATTTTCCTCCAAAAAATAGTTCAATAGAACAACTATTCAACGATTTTTTGAAGAAAACTAGCAAAAAAATAGCTATTCCATATAAGCATTTTTTAAAGAAGGACAAGTCTATTCTAAACAAATAAACAAGCATTTTTAAAAGAGACTATTTTTATAGTCCATTCGTTTCATCTATGCCACTAAGAAATAACGCTTATATGAAAATATTGAAACATCTACTTATTTACAGTTTTTTATTATTTGCAACAGGTGTACTTCACGCACAGGATATTCATTGGACTCAATTTACGATGTCCCCTCTTACTTTAAACCCTGCCTTTACCGGAGATTTCGAAGGGACTTTTAGGATTGGAGGTATATATAGAGATCAATATAATTTCGTCAGTGGTAAAAACCCTGGTGGAAAAGGATTCAGAACGCCTTCTTTTTTTGTAGATGTGCCTATTATCATGATCCGCAAACGAGATTGGGTAAGTGCAGGTATCGTTGCCTATGCAGACAAAGCGGGTTCAGGTGGCTTGACGAATAGTGGCTACTTAGCATCTGGTTCTTATCATTTATCCTTAGATAAAAAATCAACTCGCTATTTAGTGGCAGGTATTCAGTTTGGTAGTGTGACTAGGGAAATTAAAGATAGAGAGGCATTAACCTTTGCCGATAATATTTTAGATGGTACACCCGGTTCTTCCAGTACGGATTTTAATAAAATACCTACAGATGGAAAGGGGTATTCTGTTACCAATTTTGGCTTGATGTATCGGGCTGCAACAGATAAAAAAACTAATATGAATATTGGTTTGGCTGTCTCTTATATAACCCGACCTGATGGCGGTATTACGACTGCGGGTGCAGGTGCAACAGGTTCTCGTTTTAAACGCCCTTTGAAAACTACTTTTCATGGACAAATGGAGCGTAAGATAAATGACAAATTAACCATTTATCCTGCTTTTATTTTCCAAAACTCTGCAAAAGTAAATGAGATTGCGGTACAAGCAATGGGTGGATATGCTCTGAAATTTAAAGACCTTGACTTACAAGCTAAAGCGGGCTTAGGATATAGAGTTGGCGATGCCGTACAATTATTAATTGGTGCCCATTATGATGATTGGCAATTTGGCTTGGCTTATGATTTAACCGCTTCTGGTTTAACCTCTAGTAATAGCGCAAGAGGTGGATTTGAGTTAGCTATTAATAAAATCATTAAGATTTATAAGCAACCAACTGTGCCACCAGTTATTTTCTGTCCAGATTTGTAATGGAATGTGTTTAAATGGTTTATTTGTTTACACGTATCAAGAGTAAACAAATAAACAAATACAGAATCCGTTCAATATGTACTGGTAACGCAACTCTCCGAGTTGCGCAAGTGCTACTCATGGCGCAACTCGGAGAGTTGCGTTACCAGCATGTATTGAACGGATTCCAAATACACAAATAAACAATTTTGAATCAACCAATTAACATTCTTAACAATATATAATATGAAAAGTACAATCACCTTACTTTTCGCTCTTCTTTTAAGTGCAGTCACAATTATAGCTCAACCGCTCAACAAGGCGACTGCAAAAGTGATGTTAGAGACAGCAGAAGAGCAAATGCAAAAACAAGATCCTTATCAAGCTTTGGTCTGGTATGATAAATATTATGACGAAACCAAAGACAAAGCTATCAATAGAGAAAGAGCCTATTTGCATAAGGAGTTGCGAGATTATAAGAAAGCTGTAAGTGCTTTTAAAAGTTATTTAAATGCAGATAAGAAGAATGAATTCTTTGAAGATCGCTTTGATTATGGTCGGATGCTAAAAATGACTGGGAACTATGAAAAAGCAAAAGAACAATTGGAGTTGTTCTTGACGGAAAGTCAAGAAGAAACAAAAAAAGAATTAGCAGAAGCAGAATTAGAGGGTGTTAAAATGGCTATTGCTTGGGATGTCAAAGATGATGATGGCAAAGAAGTAAATGGTCTGAAGATTACCAATATTAAAAAGCTGAATTCTAAATATTCAGAATATGGTCCTACCTTATATGGAGATGAATTGTATTATGCAGGATTTGGAGAAATAGATGAGGTCATTGAAATTGGTCCAGATGGTGCGCCTTATGTACAGATATTTTCTGCCAACAAAGGAGAAAAAGGTTGGAAAGAAGGCAAGGTGCTAAATGTAAAAATTAATAGAGATGACTTCCAAACTAGTAACCCTGCTTTTTCAGCAGATGGCGAAATTATGTTTTTCACTCGTGCTTTATTAAAAGGGAATAAAGTAGAATTAAGTAAAATTTACTTTGCAGAAAGAAGTGGTGGCGATTGGGGTGCAGCTAAGGAAGTATTAATTGGTTTTGATGATTTACAGTTTATAGCTAAAGAACCATCTGTAGGTGAATTATTTGGTAAAGAAGTATTATTCTTTGTCTCCGACATGGAGGGTGGCGAAGGCGGTCAAGATATATGGTATGCGACTAAAAAAGGAACAGGCGTTTATGGAGAACCAGTTAATTTAGGTCCACAAATCAACACGCCTGGTGATGAAGTAACCCCTTTTTATAGAAAAGGTACTTTATATTTTAGTTCTGACGGTTTACCCGGTATAGGCGGTCTAGATATTTTCTCTTCTGTATGGGATGGACAACGATGGAGCAAGCCTGCTAATATGCAAAAAGGCTATAATACCTCTTTAGATGAGCAGTCTTTTTTCTTAGACGAGGAAGGGATAAATGGTTTCTTTGTATCTAATCGACCGGGTACTAGTTCACTTAAAGCTAGAACGTGTTGTGATGATATTTATACGATTGAGATACCACCTGTAACAGCAGATATGGTAGCAGATGTATTTAAGGCAAGTGATAAAAAAGCATTGAAAGGCGTAACGGTAGATGTATTTGAAGTAGTCAATAACACCCCCGGCAATATCAATAGTCAAGAAAATAAAAAAAGTAATGATTTTCAATTTGGTTTAGATAAAGAGCGAACTTACATCGCCGTTGCTTCTAAAGAAGGATACGAACCAGATACGCTTACATTCAATACATTGAACGTTACAGAATCTATCGTGCTGGAAAAGAAATTTTATTTAGAAAAAGCAGTTCCGAAACCAGTAGAACCTGCACCAAAACCAGTCTTAGAACCAGAATATGAAGAGATAACAGTAGAGTCCAATCAACCCATTCGACTGTCTAATATTTATTATGATTTTAATGATGATAAAATATTACCAGAAGCAGAGGGCGATTTAGGTATCCTATTAGAATTAATGAACCGTTACCCAGATATGATTATTGAGCTTTCTTCTCATACGGATTATAGAGGAAAGGACGCTTATAATGAAAACTTATCTCAACGAAGAGCAGAATCTGCTACTAGATGGTTATTAGCAAAAGGAATTGCGTCTAATAGAATCGTACCGAAAGGATATGGTGAAAAACAACCTTCTTCTGTTGCCAGTAATCAAGTGGCACAATTTCCTTTTTTACAAGAGGGTTGGGTTTTAACAGAGGACTTTATCAAAGCATTACCAGTAGAAGAGCAACGAGAAGGCGCACATCAAGTGAATCGTCGAACAGAGTTTAAAATTATATCTGGACCAACCAGTATTATTATTAAAAGAATTGAGAAAGTGCAAAAAGAAGGACTTGCTCCTAAAGTAGAGGAAGCGGTAAAAGACGGTGCTACAACCGCACCAAAACCTAAAGGTAAAACAAAAAAACGCCCTCCTAAGAAAAAAACTAAAACTAGAGGGTCTAAGAAAAAAACCAAAACTAGAGGCGGAAATAATAGAAAATCTAATCCTAGTGCATTCAACAGACAATCGGATACCGTTAAAATGGTTTTTGATAAAGCTTTTGTGGACTTTGGTACGATGAAAAAGGGGGAGAAAAAAGAGCATACTTTTAAATTCACCAACCAAGGCAAAGAAGATCTAATTATTGAACTGGTAAGTGCTTGTGATTGTACGACTTTAGAATATTCTACAACGCCTGTTCCTCCTGGAGGTAGTGACGAAATCCATGCGATTTTTGATAGTTCCAAAATGGAAGAAGGCCATACGATAGATATTGATATTATTTTGGCAAATGAAAATCCTGACAATGGATACCCAATAATTGAGCGCGTATCTTATAAATTTGAATTGGAGAAAGAGTAAAAGAATTCCTAAGTTTCACGTTTTATTTTAGATACAAAAAAGGCGATTGGTATATTACTAGTCGCCTTTTTTGTATTTAATATTTCTTTTTAGCGGGAGCAAATTGGTTTTGTTTTTTTTGTAAAAAAACAAAACCAATTTGCTCCCGCCAAAAAATCATACAAAAGATGCAAAGCATAGATATTAACTGCGATATGGGCGAAAGCTATGGTCATTTCAAAATAGGGAATGATGAGGCTATTTTACCCTACATTAGCTCTTGCAATATAGCCTGTGGCTTCCATGGGGGCGATCCATTTCACATTGCCCAGACCATAAAAAAAGCAATAGCTCATAAGGTGCGAATTGGCGCACATCCTGCCTATCCAGATTTAGCAGGTTTTGGTCGTCGAAAAATGCAAATTCCTACAATAGAATTAACAGCTATTATAAAATACCAAGTAGCTGCTTTAAAAGGGATGACCGAAAGTATAGGTGGTCGATTGGCTTATGTAAAGCCTCACGGTGCTTTGTATAATACAGCAGCAAGCGATGTGAAAGAGAGTACCACCATTATCGAAGCTGTTCTAGCGATTGACGATAGCTTGGCAATTATGGGCTTGGCAGGAAGTGTTACCCAAAAGGTGGCGGAAGCAATGAACGTACCTTTTATCGCAGAAGCTTTTTCGGATCGTACATATACGAAAGATGGACGCTTGCAATCTAGGCTGCAAGCAGGCGCGGTTATACAGGAACCTACACGCAGTGCAGCACAAGTTTTGTCTATTATCCAAAAACAGCAGGTTCTTAGTCATACGGGAACCATCGTTCCGATTGTGGCACAAAGTATTTGTATTCATGGAGACAATCCAGCAGCGGTGGCTATTTTGCAAGCAATTGATTTGTTGCTGACGCAGAATGGAATTAACAAGAGTCGAGTTGTGTGAAAAGTGTTTGCGTCCCACGTAATTGCCAAATTTATTTGGCAGATTCCACGTTTGGTTTGTGTAAAAATATTTGCGCCCCATACGTTGAATCTGCCAAATAAATTTGGCAATTACGTGGGACATATACACTTTTACACAACTCTATTTAATTAAAAAGGATTGACAAAGAATTGAGAATTAAAACTACCATGTCTTTATGAAAACTTTTCATCCCTATGGAGAAGAAGCCCTGCTTATCAACTTTGAGCAAGAAATAGAAGAAACGATTCATCAGCAAGTCATAGCCTTAAAAACCGCTATTGAACAGGCACAATTACCCGGGATTTCGTTTCTAATTCCAGCTTACTGTTCTTTAACGGTTGGATATGATCCTGAAAAATTGGATTATTATACCTTGTGTGTTTTGATTAAAAATTTAGAGACTAGTGTGCCACAAGCTAAAGATTACCAAACAAGAAAGCTACTAATTCCAGTTTGTTACGATATAGAATTTGGAGTAGATTTAGTTGATTTAGCTACGGAGAAACAACTAACTATCCAAGAAATTATTAAGCTACACACTACTACCCTATTCAGGGTACACATGTTAGGCTTTTTACCGGGGTTCGCTTATATGGGTAAATTACCTGATCCATTGGTTTGTGCTAGAAAAACAACGCCTAGATTACGGGTACGTGCTTTATCGGTAGGTTTAGCAGGTCATCAAACGGGCATCTACCCTTCCGAGGCACCGGGCGGTTGGCAAATTATTGGTCGAACACCTCTACCTATATTTGATACTCGTAAAAAGCAGCCTTTTTTATTTCAAGCTGGAGATCAGGTGCAATTTAAAGCGATTGTTAAGGAAGAATATGATAAGATTTCAAAAGAAGTAGCAAAAGATAATTTTAACTGGAGGCAAATTGTAGGGGTTGTATAAAAAGTGTTTACGTTGCACGTAATTGCCAAATTTATTTGGCAGATTCTAATTCTTTTACTTGTTTGGTTCTTTAGAACAAAATTTAGCGTATTTAGAATCTGCCAAATAAATTTGGCAATTACGTGCAACATAAACACTTTTCACACAAGTCGCTCTCAACAAACTAAAGCCTATTCTACAAAATATGAACAAGCATACCACTACCCTACATATAAAAAAAGCAGGTTTACATACAAGCATTCAAGATTTAGGTAGAATCGGCTACCAAGAGTTTGGCGTACCTAGTGGCGGGATAATGGATCGAACGGCAGCAGCTACTGCCAATTGGTTAGTAGGCAATCCTACAAATACGCCCGTCATAGAAATAACTTTACTGGGGCCAACTATTCATATTCAAGGTTCTGCCCAAATCGCTTTAACAGGGGCCAACTTATCTCCCCAATTAAACAAAGGTACTATTCCAATGTACGAAACTCTAACTATCAATAAAGAAGCTACCCTTTCTTTTGGCAAAGCAATAAATGGTTGCCGTACCTATTTAGCAGTTGGAGGAGATTGGGGGGTACAACAATGGTTAGAGAGTTCGAGTGCTGCTACTACAGCTACAGCTACCTTAACACCTGACAGCCTTTTACAAAAAAACAATCAGCTACAAATACAACCAAGATTATTCTTACCTAAGCGGGTTTATGATACTGCGCTTCGTCCTTCCTATCCCGACTCTGCTACGATAAAAGTAGTTCCCGGGCCAGAATTTGAATTATTTTCTCCTTATGCTATCGCTTCTTTTTTTAGCCAAACCTATACGATTTCTAATGATTCCAATCGCATGGGTTATCGCTTAATAGGGAAGGAGTTAACCTTTGAATCAAAACGAGCAATTATTTCTTCTGGCATCGTTCCCGGCACGATTCAAATTAGTAATGCAGGACAGGCTATCCTATTAATGCGGGATGCGCAAACTACAGGTGGTTATCCTCGAATTGCGAATGTCATTCGGAAAGATTTGGATACTTTGGCACAATTAAG
>Ga0114956_1004310_pt1 | contig 10839 bp, 7 predicted proteins | sample MaitaG_FD_87304 | JGI IMG/M metagenome (GOLD analysis project Ga0114956, IMG submission 87304) | Marine algal microbial communities from Maine, USA - Maine_Asex2 metaG | ecosystem: Host-associated > Algae > Red algae > Unclassified | place: Maine, USA | collected 2015-01-05 | reverse complement strand
TTGATCCTCTAAAACTTTGTAAAAAATATGATTGCCCATTGTATGTATATGATACGGGCGTGATGAAGCGACAATATAATCGCTTGGTAAATGCATTTGATGTCAAACAGATTAAGATTAATTATGCGTGTAAGGCATTGACTAATCTGAGTATTTTAAAGTTTTTTAAACGGTTAGGTTCTGGATTAGATACAGTTTCGATACAAGAAGTTCGATTGGGATTGAAAGTTGGTTTTACTCCTGAAGATATTATTTATACGCCGAACGGAGTTTCTCTTGAAGAAATAAAAATGGCAGCAGAACTTGGCGTGAAAATCAACATTGATAATATTTCGATTTTGGAACAATTTGCTCAGGAGATTAAAAATATACCTGTTTGCATTCGAATCAATCCGCATATTATGGCAGGAGGAAGTTCGAAGATTTCGGTGGGACATATTGATTCTAAGTTTGGCATTTCTTTTCACCAAATGCCTTTGGTCAAAAGAGTGCTCGAAGCGACTGGCTTAAAAGTGGAAGGTGTTCACATGCATACTGGTTCAGATATTATGGATGCCAATGTATTTTTGATGGGAGCAGAAATCCTTTTTAATATAGCCAAGGATTTTCCAGATTTAAAATATATTGATTTTGGAAGTGGATTTAAAGTGCCTTACAAAGAGAATGATATCGAAACAGATATTGAAGATTTAGGCGTGAAAATTTCGGAACGCTTCAATCAATTTTGCGCAGACTATGGAAAAGATTTGACTTTGATGTTTGAGCCAGGAAAATTTTTGGTGAGCGAATCTGGCTATTTTTTCGCAAAAGTAAATGTGGTAAAACAAACTTTGTCCACCGTTTTTGCAGGAGTAGATTCAGGGTTGAATCATTTGATTCGACCTATGTTTTATGATTCATTTCACAAGATTCAGAATGTCTCGAAGCCAATGGCAAAACCACGAATTTATACGGTGGTTGGTTATATTTGTGAGACAGATACCTTTGGAGTTAATCGTCGGATTAATGAAATTCAGGAAGGTGATATTTTGGTTTTTCATAATGCTGGAGCATATTGTTCTTCAATGGCGAGCAATTATAATTCGAGATATAAACCTGCGGAGGTGATGATTTTTGAAGGGAAAGATTACTTGATTCGGGAAAGAGATACGATGGAGGATTTGACGGCAAAACAGTTTGAGGTGAATTTTGAAAAGGCAATAGAGAAGGTGTAGAATATCGAATAATGAACAAGGAATATCAATATCGAAGTTTGACGATATTAGTTTTGTATCTTTAATGAGAAGTATCGTCAAACTTCGATATTGGATATCCCTTGTTCGATATTCCATATTCAACAAGTGATTATAAGTATCAATAATCAAAGCATCTTCTTAATTTTTTTCCCTCTCCGAATCGCTTGAATAAATAAAAATCCAAAAAACCCTGAAGCACCCAAAATCCATTTCCCATAATATATTTCTCCTTCTTGAAAAAACAAATAAGCAAATCCAAAAGAAGCAATCGTCAAAATCGTATAAACTAACTGTTGCCCTAAGGCATAAAACAATTTAGTTTTTTCGATTTCACCTGGCATTTGAATTTCCAGTTTTCCCCTTCGTGCTTTATTTAAAACTTCTCCCAAATCACCCGGAATAGTCAAGAGGGTAGTGGCTGATTTTTTAATAAAATCTTTGGCGAATTCTACCATGTCGCCAGATTCGCCTACCATAAATGTTTGGAAATAAGGCTTCACTACATCAATTGGATTAATGCTAGAATCCAAGGTATTGCAAATTCCCAAAAGCAACGTAACCATCCGATTGAGCAAAACATATTCCTTCGGGACTTGCACCGTATTGGCAATTCCCTTTAATCCAATCTCTGTCGTCAGATTAAAAAGACTAGTCTGAAATGGATTTACTTTTAAATCTTTAAAATTCAAACCATCAAATTCTACTTCATTTTGTAAAAAAGTTCTGAAAGCAACAATCACTTTTTCGGCTATCTTTTCTGCATTTCTTTCGTAGGCGATAAAACCTAAACTTTGCAAAGCGTCAATGATTTTTTCCGAATCATTTTGAGCAGCAGCTTCAATTAATTTTAAAAAACCATCTCGCATTTTTTGTTGTAAAGTGCCGACTGCGCCAAAATCTAGCAAAACAATCGTTCCGTCTTTTTGTACTAAAATATTTCCAGGATGTGGATCCGCATGATAAAGTCCGTCTCCAAAAACCATTTGACAGTAAGCATGAACCAAGCGATTTCCCAAATCTTTTTTATCAATATTCCATTTATTGATTGTTGCAAGATCATTGATTTTAACACCTTCGCAAAAGGTAGTTGTCAGAACTCTCTTAGTCGAAAATTCCTTGTGAACAGAAGGAATCATTAAGCCATTTTCGCCAGTCAGATTTTTCCGCACCCTTTCCATCGCTATCGCTTCCTGCTTAAAATCCAATTCTTCTCGAATCATTTTTTGCACCTGTGTGTAGGCAAATTCAATTCCCTTTACTTTATAAAAGTAGGCAGTCAGATTAGTTAATCGCTCCATGATTTGCAAATCAATTTCTGCGATTTTTTCAATATTAGCATGTTGAACTTTTATGACAACTTCAGTTCCGTCTTTCAATCTAGCTCGATGAGCTTGTCCGATGGAAGCGGAGGCGAGCGGCGTTTTATCAAAAAAAGAAAAAAGTTCATCAGGTGTTTTTCCCAATTCTCTTTCTATTCTTTGTTCGATTTCTGCGATAGGTCGTGGAGGAATTTGGTTTTGCAAGGCTTCCAATGGTTCTTGAAAAGCTTCTGGTAAAAAATTACTTAGTATGGATAACAATTGACCAACTTTGATAAATAATCCTTCCAGTTTTAGAATCGCTTTTTTTACCCGATTGGCATTTTTTAAATGCAGCGCACCAATTCTTTTTTGATAAAAATTAGTTCCAAATATTTTACTCAAAAGAGATAATCGGACATAACTCATCATCACGACAAATGCAGTCCAATACGCTTTGCGTACACGATAAGCTCTGGAGTATATTTTTTTGTTGGTCATTTTTTGTGTTGTATGAATGAAAATTAATAAAGAAAATTATTCAAGCTCAGCTTCTCGCTCAGCCAACCAATCTAAGATAGCTTTTCGAACATCATTATTTTCGTAACTCCAGCTTGCTGTATTCATATGCGTTCCATTTTCGATGAAATGCATTTTTGCCAAATTAGGATTGATGGCATTTATTTTCTTCAAAAAAGTAGTCGTATTTCGGAAAGGAACTAGTCCATCTTTATTTCCATGAATCATCAGAATAGGAGGAAAATTTGTCTTAGATAAATAATTGATAGGATTGGCTTTTTGAAAATTTTCGCCACTCCTTTTTCCTGCGTAAAGATAAAGCGGAATAGACCAAATCATTTGATTCAAATCAACTGGCGAACCACTCAAAAATACACCCCTAATTTGATTTGGAGCAATATTTATTTTTTTTAATTCTTCTTCATCAAGGGCTAGGAGAGCAGCCAAATTCGCACCTGCTGACATGCCACCGATAATGAATTTATCAATATTTAAATTTTCTTGTTTTAAATATTCATCTAGTTTTTTTAAGCAACTAGAAATATCTTCCCGCATATCAGGATAGGAAAAAAAAGGAGCTTTGCGATAATTACTAAAAACAGACACATATCCATTATCTGCAAAAAGTTGTCCTGCGGCTGTTAAAATTTCTGGCGTACCTGCCATCCAACCTCCTCCATGAAAATATAAAATTGCGTGTTTTTTTAGTGGAACACTTTTTTTTGGTTGACAAAAAATAAAATATTGTTGTCTGAGTTGACCAAATTTAATTTTTTGAGTAAGCAAATTTTTCTTAGAAACACTTAAATTTCTAATCCAAAAATTCGGAATATGTAACATTTCATGTACTACAGTTCCCTTCGGTATAAAGAGAAAGAGAACGAAATATCCAATGATTAAGAATAAAATAATGCTCATTTCTAAATTGGTAAAATCTAAAATATTATTAAAAATATTATTAATACAACATAAAAGTTAATATATTCGTTTTAGCGAATACAACTAAACTCTCAATTTTTCATTTTCCCAAAACTGTTTAATTATGAGACGCTTAACCTTTTTTAAAGGATTTATTATTGGTGTTGGTTGTTCAGGTCTATTATGGAGCTTAGTTCTTTTTGTAGTCATGAGATTAATTTTTTAGAAAAGCAACACCCAATATTAGGAATGAGAATTAAATAATCTATATTTATTTGATACTCATTCCTTAAAAATTTTTCCAGCATTACTTCCTTCCTTTTTGATGGAAGGCTGGTTTTTTATTTCTACCTTGAACATATCATTTCGAGCATAATGTCCGATTCCATCAAAATCTAATTTATTGGCAATCAGTTTTTCCAAATCTAGTTCTGCTACCAACATTCCTGATTGATCAAAAAGTGGTCCTGCAATTATTTCTCCTTTTGGCCCGACAATGATACTTCCTCCTCGACATATTTCTTCTTGCTCCTTTTCTACTAAGGCTTGATATTTTTTAGGGTACATTGATTTTTTAAAAAATTGATTGCATCCCAAAACAAAACATTTTCCTTCCATCGCAATGTGTCGCATCATCGAAGTCCAAGAATCTCTGGAATCTGCCGTAGGTGCGAGGTAGATTTCTACCCCTTGTTGATACATCGAAAACCGAGCTAGTGGCATTAAATTTTCCCAACAAATTAAACCTCCTAATTTTCCAATAGGTGTATCAAAACTAACTAATGATGAACCATCAGCTTCCGCCCAAATTACTCGTTCTTGCCCCGTAGGTTTTATTTTCCGATGAACGCCTAACAATCCATTTACGGGCGAAATATAAAGCATAGAACAGTATAAACTTCCTGTGTTTTTGATTTGTTCGGTTACTCCAATGACTAAGTAAATTTTATTTTTTGCTGCGATGGATTCAAGTTGAGTTATATCCTCACCTTCCAAATCAATACTATTTTTAAAATACTCCAAATACAATTTCCGACCTTCCTCAGACCGACTTCCTACTGTTGTTCCAAAATCAAATCCACGAGGATAACCTGGAATAAATGATTCGGGAAAAAGGGCTAATTGACAATTTTGGTCGGCACATTTCTTTGCCCATTCATTTACTTTTAGAATTGTTTTTTCTTTGTCAAAAAAAACGGGAGCATCCTGAATAACTGCAACTTTTACATTCATAAAATATTTTTGTTTTCGATAGATGGGCAATTTTTTTCTAAAAAAAACTTATTCCTGTTTTCTACTTTTTTCTGCCAATAATCTAATTTTTTCTAAAATATCTTCAATCGGATAATTCTCTTCTGACATCACATGTGAAGTTTTATCAAATTGTTCCAAAATCAGAAGGCGGTCATAATTCATCAAAGAATCGGCAGGAGGAGTCGTTATCGTCATGGGCTTGTCGATATAAATATATGCATTCTGAATATCTTCAAAAGCAACTTTACCTCTAGGCGTTTCGATGGAATCTATGTACAACTTAATCGGTTTAAATTCGAAGCTATTCCAAAAGTTGAGGATAGCAGTAGAAGTGGTCAAAAGCAATGCAATACCTAAAAGAATAGAATATAATCCACGCCTTTTTGCTTCATCATAAGTCATCTCTTTTTTATTCAAATAATAAAGTAATCCCAAAATAGAAATGGAAAGAAAGGTGAAAATGACCGTAACTAAAGTTGCCTTAAATGTGATCGGCTCAAAAATATGAATAGGTACTTCCATCGTTGGAGTTTAGATTTTTCAAAAAAAAATGTCGTCACAAATGTAATTAAACAACTTTGAATCTTACTTTTCGTATCAATATTTAAATAGTAAGAAAAAACTATTATTTTGGCAAAAAAAAATTCCTTTTTGGGTACAATTTCAACATTTATCCAAAGAATTAAAAAACGAATATGGGAAATAAATCACCAATCAACTATTGGTTGTTTCAAAATAATCCAAAGAGATTTAAACTTCGAGAAGCCCTTCAACAGGAGGCTTTAAAAACTTTTGTGGTCAAGTCTCACAAAGGAAAAATCAAGAAAGGAGATAAGGTTATCATTTGGGAAATGGGTGAGGAAGCTGGTTGCTATGCATTGGCGACGGTGGCTTCTGATGTGGAAGATGATCAAGTCGAAGAACAAGAAATTCCGTTTTTCAAAGAAGTGCCTAAGGAAACAAAAAGGGTACGTCTTGACATAGATTATAATTTGTGGAGCAAACCAATTACTAAAGATTTTATTCCTTTGAGTAAATCGTTTGATCGGTTTTATGGCGGACTTTCTGGAACTAATTATAAAGCGACGGAAGAACAATTTGAGGAAATTATTAATCTCGTAGAACAACAAGATATTTTGGCAGAACCGACGATTGCCTACAACCCTCATACTTCTTTGAATCATCCGCTCAATCTGATTTTGCATGGCGCGCCAGGTACTGGTAAAACTTATCATGCAATCAATTACGCCCTTTCGATTATTGAAAATCGAACAATGGAGGAATTGGAAATGGAACCTCGGGGAGCTTTGCGTCATCGGTTTAATGAATATATGGAAGAGGGGTGGATTCAGTATGTAACTTTCCATCCGTCCTTTGCCTATGAGGATTTTGTAGAAGGAATAAAACCACAAACTACGCAAGATGGAAAAGTGATTTATGAGGTGGAGGATGGTGTGTTCAAATATATTTCGTTGACTGCAAAAAGGCATTTGGTGGAAGTATTATTGAGCTTGATTCCAGTTCAAGAAATTAAGATTGATTACGAAGCATTGTACAGTTCCTTTCTTTTATATTTGGAAAGTGATGATTTTAATTCCTTCGAATCTCGAACGGGAAAAAGAATGCTTTTACAAAAAATGACTCGAAGTGGAAACTTGACTGTGCGACCTGAAAATTCATTTTTAGCTTATACGATTTTTAAAACTAAATTGAAAAAGTTATACAAAGCTTTCCAATCTGTAGATGACATCAAACACACTCAAAATGATATTAATCTTTTGCTAGGTGGTGTGAATACCAGAGCCTATTGGTCTGTTTTTAATGAGTTGAAAAAATTTGAACCAAGCTTTGTACAAGCATTGATGGAGGAGGAGCAAGGAGGAATTCAGTTGCCAGGAGAAGGAATTGATGCGTATGAATTGAGCAACCTTTCGGAAGTAGCAAAAAATAGAGCTAATAAATTTGTCTTAATTATTGATGAAATTAATCGGGGAAATATTGCTGGTATTTTTGGCGATATGATTACACTAATTGAAGAAGATAAAAGAGAAAGTAATTCGGAAGCATTAAAAATTATTTTGCCTTATTCGAAAACTTACTTCTGTGTACCGCCTAATTTGCACCTCATAGGAACGATGAATACGGCTGACCGAAGTGTCGAATCTTTGGATGCTGCGTTGCGGAGAAGATTTACTTTTGTGGAACAAAAACCTAATCCAGCGATACTTACTCAAGCACCTATTTCAGGCGTTGACTTAAAAAGAATGTTGGCTAAAATTAATCAAAGAATCTCAATTTTATTGGATGAAGATCATGTGATTGGACATTCTTATTTTTTAGAAGTAAATACTTTTGCGGAGTTAAAAAGTGTTTTTGCAAATAAAATATTGCCCTTGCTGCAAGATTATTTTTATGGAGATTTTGGGAAAATTGGATTGGTGCTAGGAAAAGAATTTTTGGAAGAACGAAAGTTTTCTTCTGATGATTTCGCTAATTTCGATTATGAATATATGCATGAATTGACGGATAAAAAAGTTTATCAAATTGGGGATGTGGAGGAATTAGAAGCGTCGGCATTTATCAGAATTTACGAAAAAGATTATTAAAGTAGCGGGACTCTCCGAGTCCCGTCATTTCCCAATATAGCATTTACTCAATATAGCATTTACTCAATATAGCATTTTTTCCAACGCAGTATTTTTTCGGGACTCGGAGAGTCCCGCTACGACGCTATTACGGAATATAAAAGTTGAATCTGATTCTTCGACCGATTAAAATTCTGCCCCGTATATACCGTGTTATAATATTTATCTCCTTCCAAAAAGTCGGTCAAAAAGCGAATCGCCTGCTCATAAATAATCATCTTCGCACCCAACATCAAATTATTTTTTTCTACCTCAGTCAACCAAGATTCAGTCGTTTCCAAAAAACCTTTTTTCAAACTTTCAAAATAAACTAACGAGATTTTTACTTTCTCAAAATCAGTAGATTCTTCATTCTCTTCACAAGCCATCGTCCGAACCAAATCTCCAAAATCATGCAAAACTGATCCTGGCATAATCGTGTCCCAATCAATCACCGCCTTCACTTTTTCATCTTGATTAAAAAGTAAATTACTGATTTTTGGATCAGCATGAACAATTCTAATTGGGCAATTCAATGCTTCAAAATCTTCTACTAAAAAACGCCAATTTCTAATTTGTTCGATTTCTTTACTTGAAACTTTAACTCGATCAAATTCATCCTTCTGAATAGCCTTTTCAAAATTTTCCAATCTCATCCTCGTATTGTGAAAATTAGGAATCGACGGTTTTATTTTTTCAATCGACAAATCTTTTAGGTAAGTCAGAAACTCCCCGAAGCATTTTCCCGTTTGATAAACTTGTTTCTCAGATTCAGGTTTGGTAAATTCTTGGGTGTCTTCTATAAAATCAAAAATTCGCCAATATTCATTTGCAGAAGTTTGTAACAATCTATTCCCGTCGAGTGTTTTTTTAATATTTAAAATAGATCTTGGGTAATTATTTTGTTTCAAATGATTGCCAACCATCTGAATATTTTCCATCAAATCCTCAGGATTTTTAAAAACATGATGATTGATTTTTTGTAAAATAAAATCCCCATCAGCATGTTGCAAAAAAAAGGTTCGGTGAATTAACCCCGAACCAAAAGGAATGATTTTGCAATCATCAATATTTTTAAAAAAAGAAGAAAGAATGTTTGATTTTATCATATTTAAAACCTGCCCAACGAGCAGGCAGGTTCAAAATTTTTCATTCAAAATTATTTAAACCGTCTCCGTATTCCACAATGCCTTAGGATATTTTCCACCATCGTGAAGACTTTTCATCGCAGTAACTACATCTTCCTTATCTTCTTTATAAGTCACGCCATACCATTTTTCTGTCGAAGTAAGCACCTTCAATTTTATCGCTTCTTTTTCCAATAAGTCATTGACTATCAATGGAATATAAAATTCAGCTTTAGGATCGTCAGGATTATTTTTTACAAAATCAATAAACATCTGTCGGGTATGTTCAAAGACATTTTGGTGGAATCCCCAGAGGTTCATTGACACGACTGTATCATCTTCCAAAAAGATTTTTTTGCCATTTTCTTCATAACAAATGACATCGCCAATTCTTCTAATGCTTGTTCTTTCAGTCACCGTGGAGAGGTAATCATTTTCATCTGCGGAACAAACTCCACGAGATACCGAACCGTTTTCTGAGATTGTATTTTTCAATTGAAAACCAACCATGGAGTAATGCGATTCATTACAATCATTAATCAAAAAGTCAGCAACTTTTTGCAATGCTTCGATACCATAATAATCATCAGCATTGACTACTGCAAAAGGTTCATTGATTAAATCTTGTGCCACCAAAACAGCATGTCCAGTTCCCCAAGGTTTTGCTCGTTCAGGCATTTTATCAATTCCTTCGATCTTAGCATCCATTTCTTGGAAAGCAAAAATTACTTTAATTTTCCCTTCAAATTTATCAGCAACTTTTTCTTTAAATGCTTCTTCAATATTTTTTCGAATCACAAAAACAACTTTTCCAAAACCAGCTCGAATAGCATCATAAACGGAATAATCAATTATCGTTTCGCCATTTGGACCAACTGCATCCAACTGTTTCAATCCTCCATATCTGCTGCCCATTCCAGCAGCTAAAACTAAAAGTGTAGGTTTCATAAATTTTTAAATTAGATTTTTAATATTTTTCAAAAAACATACAAATGTATGATTTTTTTTTTAATGTTTATAGTATGGGTGAATTCATTCGACCATGAAAATTGGACGGCGAACGAATTCGCCAGTACTATACAAGTATGGAAATCTGACGAGCAAAAAATTGTATACTTCCTCATATTTTATATCTTAGAGTCCAATTTAGAAGTATTAAATAAAAACGAAAATCAATCTATTATGAAAAAACTGTTTTGTCTTTCTTTGCTTTTTTCCCTCCTATTTATTTTTAGTTGTCAAGAAGATGTCGAACTAGATTTTGAAGCAGATCGTCCATATCAACCTTGGGTGTTTCGCTCGGTTTTGGATTTACAACCTCGGATGTTGACCCTTGCTTTGAATGAAAAAATGTGGGCAGCTTATCATGCCGACAATGGTGCTTTGTATAAAGTTTGGAAGGGGAATGTAGAATTGACAGGGGCGGTTTATGATACTTATCATGGGCCTCAACCAGTAAGTTTAGGAGATGCATATTTGGTCAATGAAAATAAAAATCCGTGGGAAGTTATTTCGGATGGGAAAACCGAAACGCCAAAAGCATTATATAAAGGTCATCGAAAAACTAAAGGTCAAGTGGAGATTCTGTATGATTTAGTTTTGGGAAATAACAAAATAATCAGCGTAGCAGAAAGACCAGAATATATTGAAACCGAATCAGGACAACCTGGTTTTGAAAGAGTATTTACTTTTTCAAATATTCCTGCTGGAGCAAAAATTTCGATGAAAACAAATACCAATTCAGTCGTTTCAAAAGATAATGTAGAGACAGATGGAAATCTAAATTTTACCAAAGAAACATCTCGTAAAACAGGAACAGTTACTACGTTGGATTTGGAAGGGAAATTAGAAATGAATGCCTCAG
>Ga0114956_1004309_pt1 | contig 10843 bp, 6 predicted proteins | sample MaitaG_FD_87304 | JGI IMG/M metagenome (GOLD analysis project Ga0114956, IMG submission 87304) | Marine algal microbial communities from Maine, USA - Maine_Asex2 metaG | ecosystem: Host-associated > Algae > Red algae > Unclassified | place: Maine, USA | collected 2015-01-05 | reverse complement strand
GAGCCAAGCGCGAGGAAGATGCCGAGACGGCATCGGCGGTGCGACGAAATCTCGCCAAACGCGAACAAGCCTGGCTGCGGCGAGGGGCGCCAGCACGGACCCGCACGTCGAAGGCCCATATCCGTCGGGCCGAAGAAGTCGTGTATGCGACCACCGAAGCAAAGCCCCGCTCCGAGCCCCTGCCCCTTCACCTCGATACGCCTCGTCTCGGCGACAAGGTCATCGAGATCAACAACCTCGGCGCGAGTATCGGCGAGCGGCTGTTGTTCGAGGGGCTTGACATCAAGCTGTCGAATCGCGAACGGCTCGGCATCGTCGGGCCGAATGGTACGGGCAAGTCGACGCTGCTCGACATCATCGCGTGCCGACGTGAAGCGACGACCGGGTTCGTCGAACATGGCACGACGGTGAAACTCGGCTACTTCGATCAGGTCGGCCGCAACCTCGACCCGAAGCAGCGCGTTCGCGACGCGATGACCGGCGGCTCACGCGAACCCGACTGGCGCGATGCGGCGCTACTGGAACGGTTCTGGTTCGACTCCGAGACCCAGTGGTCGCCGATTGAGCTGCTGTCGGGCGGTGAGGCTCGACGACTACAGATGGTGCTCGTGTTGAGTGAGCTGCCGAACGTGTTGCTTCTCGATGAGCCGACAAATGATCTTGACCTCGACACCTTGCGATCGCTTGAAGACTTTCTCGACGACTGGCCCGGCGCACTCGTGGTGGTCAGCCACGACCGAGCGTTTCTGGAACGCACCGTCGACGATGTCATCATCCTCGACGGCACCGGCTCCGCTGCTCGCCACCCCGGCGGCCTTGCGCCGTGGGTCGAAGCTCGGCGAGCCGGCCGCAAGCGGGGCCGCGCCGGCGACACGGTGCGGGGAGTCAAAGCCGAGCCGAAAGCAAAATCTGCTTCGAGTACCGACGCCGTATCCGGTGCGTCGGACGGAAAGCGTTCACATTCGACGGTCCGCCACGAACTGAAGCAGAACGAGAAGCTCATGGCGAAGCTCGAGAAACGCCAAGGTGCGCTGACCGCTGAGCTGGAAGAAGCTGGCACCGACCGCGATGCCCTCGCCCGCATCGGCACCGAGCTTGGCGAGGTGCAAACCGAGATCACCGCCGTCGAGGATCAGTGGATCGCGTTAAGTGAGGAACTCGAAGCCTGACGGCAACCGCTCGCCCCGGACTTCGCGCCGTCGGGCATCGGCGCTGAAGCGCCGCCGATACCCTGTTGGGCATGAGTACCGACACTGCCACTGATGTCAAGACCGACGAGATCATTCTCGAAGTCACCCCCGAAGCGTTGGTCAAGGTCCTTGAGGTCCGGTCCGGCGAAGACGATCCCGACACACTTGCATTGCGCGTCGAGATCACCGGCTCGCAAGGTGTCGACTACACGTACGACCTCGCCTTCGAGTCCCTCACTGAAGCGGCCGACGACGACACGGTCTACTCGGTCGGCGAAGGTGTCACGATCATGATCCCGGCGAACTCGATCGACAACCTGCGCGGTGCCACGCTCGATCTCCCGAGCAACCCGATGCAGGGTGGCCTCGTCATTCGGAACCCGAATCGACCGAACCCGCTCGAGGGCACCGATATCGAACTGACCGGCACGATCGAAGAGAAGGTCACACAACTGCTGCACCAGCAGATCAACCCCGCGCTTGCTTCGCACGGCGGCGCGGCGCAGCTTGAGAAGGTCGAAGACACGGTCGTCTACGTAACCATGACCGGCGGTTGCCAGGGCTGCTCGATGAGCGCGGCGACCTTGCGCGACGGCATCACCGTGATGATCAGCGAGACGATCCCTGAGGTCACCCAGGTCATCGACACGACCGACCACGAGTCGGGCGAGAACCCCTACTTCAACTAGCGCAGAAGCTAGGCGATCGGGTCGACGGGTGTGCCGTTGAGTCGCAGTTCGAAATGCAGGTGCGGTCCGGTCGAGATTCCGGTCGTTCCAACTGCGCCGATGTACTGACCAGGCGCAACGGCTTGGCCATCGACCACGCCAAAGGTCGACAGGTGCGCGTACAGCGTCAGCGTGCCGCCACCATGATCGATCGTGATCGTGTTGCCGTACCCGCCGAGGGTCGCCGCGTTGGTCACCGTGCCACCAAGTGCGGCGTACACCGGCGTGCCCGTTGCTGCGCTGATGTCGATGCCAAGGTGGTTCGAACTTCCGCCCGCCGATGTCGAACGAGGACCAAACGGTGACGTCACCGTGCCGTCGACCGGTGGGAACATGCCGCCGACCAGGGGCGGCAGGAACTGGGCCACCGGACCAGGAACAATCGTCGGTGTCGGGGTCGGCGTTGGAATCGGAGTCGGCGTTGCCGTCGGTGTCGGGGTCGACGTTGATGTCGGCGTCGGTGTAACAGTCGCGTTCGGGTCCGGGGTCGCCGTTGCCGTCGGTGTGGACGTCGCCGTCGACGTCGCAGTTGGTGTCGGCGTGATCGTGGGTGTCGGCGTGATGGTCGGGGTCGCGGATGGCGTCGCCGTCGGAAGCGGCGTGGGCGTCGGTGTCGGATTCAGCGCTTCACAGTTGAAGAGCTGGTCATTGCCCGACCCCGGCCAGCAAGTGTCGACCCCGTTGCCACCTTCCATGACGTCGTTGCCAGCCTGGCCGTACAACACGTCGACGCCATCGCCGCCGTCGAGGGCGTCGTCGCCACCAGCACCCTGGAGTTCGTCATTGCCGGGGCCACCGATTGCGATGTCGTCGCCGGCTGCGGCGTACAACGTGTCGTCACCGGTGCCGCCATCGAGGGTGTCGTCGTCGTTCTGACCGTACAAGATGTCGTTGCCGGCGTCGCCTTGGATGAAATCTTCACCGCCGGCGCCTTGGATGCGATCGTCGCCAAGTCCGCCGTAGATCTCGTCGTCGCCGCCCGCACCGTAGATCTCGTCGTCGCCACTTGAGCCCGACAGCAGATCGGCGCCAGCCTTGCCGTACAGATAGTCGTTGTCGTCACCGCCGACGATCGTGTCGTTACCGCCGGAGCCCTGCAAGAAGTCGGTTCCGGCCCCGCCAAAGATGTTGTCGTAACCGGGGCCGCCGAAGATGCGGTCGTCGCCGTCGTTTCCGAACATCGAATCGGCACCGAATTGGCCGTAGATCTCGTCGTCGCCGTCGCCGCCGCGAGCGGTGTCGTGGCCACCGCCGCCGTAGATGAGGTCATTGCCAGCCTCACCAATGATCAGATCGTCGCCGGCGTTGCCGTTGATTTCGTCCTCGCCCGCGCCGCCGCAGATGACATCGTTGCCGCCGAAGCCGAAGATTCGATCATCGCCGCCGAGGCCGGCGATCACGTCGCGATCCTCGGTGCCCTCGAGTACGTCGGCGTCGTCGGTGCCCTCGATCGTGACCTCTGCACCCTGGCACATCAGCGCAATGTCGTCGCCTTGGGCTGCGGCGATGGGGATCGGTCCGGCCGTGAAGAGCGCCACCGCGAGCAGGGCCCCAAGCGTCACGACGCGCGACCGCGGTCGCCTCGCGAACTTCATCCAATGAACAACGCGATCAAGACTGCGGACTGACATCTGGGGCTCCCCACCCGGCCCATAGCGTCGTGCCGGTGCAAAAACAGTACGACACCGCCGACGAGAATTCGAATGCGATCGACTGCCTGGGTATCGCCGCTGTGGGTGTCTACTGCTCGTCGTCGGGGTCCGAGAGCATCGCCGGCAGGTGCTGGGCATGGGCGAGCAGTCGGACGACGTCGATGAGATTCGAGCCAGCGAGGTAGCACCAACCGCACGAGAACCCCGGTGAAGCGACGAACGCGCAGTCCGTCGATCGCCGCCAACTCACCGATTCGGAGCGACCCCGCGCCGGGTGGCTCCTCGATCACTCGCCGGGCGTTCACTGCCGCTTCGAAGAATCGCTGGCCCAAGTCATCGCCGCTTTCATCTCGGAGTACTTTGTTCGGCCGCCAAGGTCGGTTTCGGCCAACGGCCGGAGCCGGAGGCTCATTGTGAATCGGAGGAGAACGCCCGCTCCGCGAGTTCGGTTGCAACATCGTTCGTGAACTCGCGACCATCAGCAGAGGCCAGGTCATCGGTGACCATGTCGCGTAAGCGATGGACCCCAGGAGGCGTTGTCCTGTCTGGAATACGTCGACCGACTCGGTTCCCGACATGGTCAAACTCTTGACTCAGTCCAGAATATCTGCTTGATTGATGCGGTGGACAACGCCCGCAAGCACCAGATCACCGAACCGCAGTCGGTCGATCAGCAGCTTCGCGATCACGGTATCCAGATCACCGCTCAGCGGATCGCGATCCTGGAAGCCGTTGCCTCGCACCCACATGCGACCACCGAAGAAGTCACCGAAGGTGTCCGAGCCAACATCGGGTCGATCTCTCGGCAGGCGGTCTATGACACGCTCGGCATTTTCGTCGAGAAGAACCTCATCCGGCGTATCCAACCAAGCGGTTCGGTGGCCCGGTACGAAGATCGAGTTGGCGACAACCATCACCATCTCGTGTGCCGAGGGTGCGGTGTCGTGTTCGATATCGACTGTGCGGTCGGATCAACGCCATGTCTCGTCGCTGACGACGATCATGGCTTCGAAATCGACGAGGCCGAGGTCGTCTACTGGGGCGTCTGCCCCACCTGTCGGGCGTCCTGAACGCCCAAGTCACACCATCTCTAACCGTCTCTCTCCATAACCAATCTCCACCACATCCAATCCCCTTAAAAAGTTCAAGGAGCAACATGTCAGACGACAACAAGTGCCCGGTGCTGCACAACGACCATTCGGCTCGTGGCAGCTCGGCAAACCTGCACTGGTGGCCGAATCAACTGAATCTGAACATCCTCCACCAGGGTTCATCAAAGTCCGACCCGATGGACGCTGATTTCAGCTACGCCGACGCGTTCGCGAAGCTCGACCTCGCTGCGGTGAAGGCCGACCTCACCGCTCTCATGACGGACTCGAAAGACTGGTGGCCCGCTGACTACGGCCATTACGGACCGTTCTTCATCCGTATGGCTTGGCACTCGGCCGGCACCTACCGCACCCACGATGGTCGTGGCGGCGGCGCCTCCGGCACCCAGCGCTTTGCCCCGCTCAACAGCTGGCCCGACAACGTCAACCTCGACAAGGCCCGTCTCTTGCTCGAGCCGATCAAGAAGAAGTATGGCCGCAGTCTCTCGTGGGCCGACCTGCTGATCCTCACTGGCAACGTTGCCCTCGAATCGATGGGTTTCAAGACGTTCGGTTTCGCCGGTGGCCGCGAGGATGTGTGGGCACCAGAAGAGGACATCTACTGGGGACCCGAGAACGTCTGGCTCGAAGACGAGCGTTACAGCGGTGACCGCCGCCTCATGGAGCCCCTCGGAGCGGTGCAGATGGGCCTCATCTACGTAAACCCAGAGGGCCCGAACGCGAACCCCGACCCGGTCGCCTCCGGCCGTGACATCCGTGAGACGTTCGGCCGCATGGCGATGAACGATGAAGAGACCGTTGCCCTGGTCGTCGGCGGTCACGCCTTCGGCAAGATGCACGGCGCCGGCCCCGAAGACATGGTCAACGCTGAGCCTGAAGGCGCCCCGATGGAGCAGCAGCTCATCGGTTGGAAGAACGACTTCGAGTCCGGCCTCGGTGTTCACACCACCAGCTCGGGCTTCGAAGGTGCCTGGAACTCCACGCCGACGAAGTGGGACAACAACTACCTCGAGACGCTGATGGACAACGAGTGGGAGCTCACCGAGAGCCCCTCGGGTCACAAGCAGTGGCACGCCCCGGCCCTCGCCGGCACGGTTCCCGACGCGCACGACTCCTCGATCACCCACGCGCCGGTCATGAGCACCGCCGACATGGCGATGAAGATGGATCCGATCTACAACGAGATCTCCACCCGGTTCCGCAACGACCCGGCGCAGCTCGACGAGGCGTTTGCACTGGCGTGGTACAAACTGACCCACCGCGACATGGGCCCAAGCGTCCGGTACCTCGGCCCTGAGGTTCCGAGCGAGGAACTCATCTGGCAGGACCCAATCCCCGCCGGCACCGCGCTCAGCGATGCCGACGTCGCGACCGTCAAGGCCGCGATCATGGGCTCGGGCCTCAGCATCACCGACCTGGTGAGCACGGCGTGGGCGTCGGCCTCGACCTACCGCAGCAGTGACAAGCGAGGCGGCGCTAACGGTGGCCGCATCCGCTTGTCGCCACAGAACGGTTGGGAAGCCAACAACCCCGACGAACTGCGTCGGGTTCTCACCGCGCTCGAAGGTGTGCAGGCGAGCGTCGGTGTCGACGTCACGATGGCCGATCTTATCGTGCTCGGTGGCGCCGCTGCCGTCGAAGCTGCCGCCAAAGCTGGTGGCGTCGACGTCACGGTTGGCGTCACGACCGGTCGTGGCGATGCAACCCAAGAGCAAACCGACGAAGAGTCCTTCGCCTGGCTTGAGCCCGGCTGGGATGGCTTCCGTAACTACCTGGGCAAGGGCAACAGTCACGTCGCCGAGCACCTGCTCATCGACAAGGCCCAGCTCCTCGACCTCGGCGCGCCGCAGATGGCTGTCCTCGTGGCCGGTCTCCGGGTGCTCGGTGTCTCGACCGACAACCACGGTGTGTTCACCGATCGCGTTGGCACGCTCACGAACGACTTCTTCGTCAACCTGATGGACTACGACACCGAGTGGGCCGCCGCCTCAGGTGCCGAAGGCGTCTTCGAAGGCAAGGACCGGGCGTCCGGCGCCGTCAAGTGGACGGGTACCCGCAACGACCTCGTGTTCGGTTCGAACTCGATCCTGCGGGCCATCGCCGACGTGTACGCCGCCGACGACGCGGGCGAGAAGTTCGTCTACGACTTCGCCGCGGCATGGACCCACGTGATGGACGCCGATCGCTTCGATCTCGCCTAAACCCTGACCAGGCGCGCTGCCTGGTCCATCCTACTCAGAACGCTCCGTCGGACTCTTTTCCGGCGGGGCGTTCTGTAGTTTTGAACCGGGTCCAAAGAACACTGCCGTTGGAGTTGGTACTGTTCCAAGAACTCCGCCACTCTGCCGTGGCGTATCTTCTGGAGACCGGTGATGCTCGACCAACTCGACGAACATCTGGGAGCGGCCGCCGCTGGCGACTCGCAAGCGACCGAAACCCTCTATCACGCGTTCATCGGCGACCTCACTGCGTTTGCCCGTCAGCAACGGGCCGTCGACCCCGAGGCAACGGCGCACACAGCATTCGAGCGCACGATGCGGAAGCTGCCCGATTTCGAGACCCGGTCGGTCCCGACCTTCCGTGCCTATCTCCGCAAGACGGCCAGAAACCTGACGATCGATGAGGCGCGTCGCAACAAGGCCCGGCCCAAACTCGCGCGCGGCCACGATCAGGTGATCACCGATCTGGCCGACCCGGCGCCACCGTTCGAGGACTATCTCGCCGACTCCGAGCTGCTGAACGAGCTGCTCGACAATCTGACGGCGTCGCAGCGCGAAGTGATCGAGTACCGCTTCTTCGACGACCTCTCACTCGAGGACACCGCCGAGCGCACCGACCGATCTGTCACCGCGGTCAAAGCCATGCAACGCCGGGCACTGTTCGCCATGCGGGCCGCACTGGCGCTGACGATCGTCGCCGTCCTGATCATTGTGGGAGTCCGCGCAAACCGGACCGATCCTCGAGAACTGCCGGTCATCTCTGAAACACCCGCTGAGCCGGTCGATGAGACGCCGAGCGAAGGCGATGGACCGGTTGATGCTGCGCCGCCATCGTCGGTCGAGTCGGTGCCGAACGAGACGATCGAGAACGAAGCGGTGCCGGACGCGCCAATTGACGCCACCGGTGGGTCGGAGTCGTCGACGGCTGCCGCGCCACAGACCGTTGCGGTCAGTGATGCTGGCTGGCACCTGCCCGACCGGAGCGCGCCGGTGACGAGCGCCCCCGACGGGGCCCAGGGCGTAGAGGAGGACGCGCCCGATGCGGCCGATCCGGGCGTCAGCGTGCAGTCGCCGGGACACCCGACGCAGGGAGCGACGATTCCGCCGGAGATCGTGATCGAGCCGACGTTTGAGGCAGCCATCCCCGAGCCCACGTTTGCACCGGCAGATTCAAGCGCGGCCGTGCCATGGGCACAAGCCGTTGACCGCACGACGCCAACCGCAGCGCCAACCGCGACCGCGGTGCCCGAACCGACGGCCACGGTTCCCACTGCCGATCAGTCCAGCGCTCCGACGTTCGAAGAACCGACCCATGTGCCGGGCTCGACCTACGTCCCGGGCTCGACGACCAACTACGGCGCCCAATACACCCCCGACCCCAACACCATCGACGGCGCCCAATACATCCCCGACCCCAACACCATCGACGGCGCCCAATACATCCCCGACCGCAACACCATCGACGGCGCCCAATACATCCCCGACCCCAACACCATCGCCGCCTTCGAACCACCCGCAATCCCCACCGTCGAGCCCTACCAACCACCAGCCGCCTTCGAACCACCCTCCCTTTCCGCCTTGGAACCGCCAGCGATCGCCGCCTTCGAACCACCCTCCCTTTCCGCCTTGGAACCGCCAGCGATCGCCGCCTTCGAACCACCCCCCCTCCCCACCGTCGAGCCCTACGAACCACCAGCCGCCTTCGAACCACCCTCCCTTACCGCCCTGGAACCGCCAGCGATCGCCGCCTACGAACCACCCTCCCTTTCCGCCCTGGAACCGCCAGCGATCGCCGCCTACGAACCACCCACGGTTCCCGGCTACGAGGTACCGAGCTTCGAGATGCCGGACCTGCCGAGTTTCGGCCGATCGAACGGCTGAGCCCGCCACGAAAACAATTTCCGCCGCGCCAGTATCTCCAACGGCGATTCTTTCGTCTGTTAAGTAGGGGGATGGGTCTTCTTTGCCTTTCCCTGCTGCCCCAAGACCGGAAGGAAACACACTCGTGTCCGTTTATCCAACTCTGCGCCGCGCCGCTCTCGCTGCGGTCGCCGCGCTCGTTGCATCGGTGGCGCTCTTCGCCGTCGGTGCCGTCGGTGCCGCCGAGGCCAGTCAGCCGTTTCCCGAGGACGGCTCGGTGCTCAGCCCCGAGCAGATCGCGAACCTCGCCCTCGGCTCTGCCAGTTCCCTGTGTGAGCAGTTCACTGCCAACCTCGATGCCGAACTGCGGGCGCTTGCCTGTGGTGCCTGGAACGACGTCGCTCCGACACAGGCTGCGTCGGTCCGGGTGCAGACGGTCGCAACGTCGCCCGAGACCCTGCCCGGCCTGATCACTTACCTCGAATCGATCGGTGCATCGATGATCGACAACGCCTCGCTCATCGTCGACGCGAACGTGCCCCTCGATCGTCTGCAGGCCGTCTCGGCGCACACAGCGGTTGCTTCTGTCGATCTGGTGGACGGCGAAGGAGGAGCGATCATCGGCCAGCATCTCGAGGCCCAGGAAATCGACGATGCCCTGCAGCTATTCCCCGGGCTCGACGGCACCGGCGTGAGCGTCGGCATCCTCTCCGACAGCTTCGACTGCTTCTCGGCGAGCGGCCGCACTCCAACGCTCGCTGACGACATCGCCTCGGGCGACATGCCCCCGCTCGAGCAGATCGTGATTCTGCGCGAATACTCGGACCTCGGATTCTCGTGTGATGAAGGCATCGACGAAGGCCGGGCCATGGCACAGATCGTCTACGACGTTCTCCCCAACGCCACCTACTACTTCCACACCGCTTCGGGTGGCAAGGCTTCGATGGCCGAGGGCTTCCGTGCGATGCGCGACGCCAACGTCGACGTCATCATCGACGACTTCAGCTATTTCACGGTCGCCCCATTTCAGGACGATGTGATCTCGCAGGCCGTCACCGAAATCGCCGCGACGGGATCAGTCGTGATCACCAACGCCGCCAACAATGGCGACTTCGCCTACACCGGCCGTATGACCGATGACGACGGCGATGGGTGGCTCGAGTTTGCGCCCGGCGATGACCGCCTCGACTTCTCGATCACGCCCGGCGACTTCTTGCGTTTCGCCCTGTTCTGGGACGACCCGTACCAAGGCATCTCCGGCCAGGCTGGCGACACCGACCTCGACTTGTACATCTACGAAAAAGATGCCGCCACTGAACTGGGCGTTTCGAACCGCGAGAACATCGGGGCGGATCCGTGGGAGTTCATTTCGGGATCTCTGCCCGATATTGCCGACTTCCAGATGCGCGTCCGCCTCATCGACGGACCGCTGCCGGACCGCGTCGCGCTTGTGCCACGCAACATCGGCAACCCGAACTTCGAGTACGCGGGCGGGCCGACCAACTTCGGCCATCACAACAACAACGACGCCCTCGCGATTGGTGGCGCGTTCTTCTTCGAGACGACGGCGTTTGGCAGTGCTGCGAATCAAACGACGGACTACTCGACCCGTGGCGGCAATCCGATTCTGTTCGACCTTGCCGGCAATCGCATCGAGGAGATTCGCAACAAACCCGATGTCGTTGCCGTGCATGGAATCAACAACACCTTCTTCGGTGAGGACTCGCCCCGCGACGCCGACGCGTTCCCGAACTTCTTCGGAACGTCGGCTGCTTCGCCGGTGACCGGTGCGATCGCCGCATTGATGGTCCAGGCCAACCCGAGCGCCACGGCGACGGAGATCTTCGACTGCATCCGGTCGACGGCCCTCGACATGGATGCGCCGGGCTACGACTTCGACTCCGGCTTCGGTTTCGTGCAGGCGCCGCTGGCCTTGGACTGCATCCAGCCGAGTGCCCCAACGCCAACCGCAACCGCAACCCCACCCGCGGCAACACCGACCGCAACCCCACCCGCAGCGACACCGACCCCGATCGCACCCGCTGCAACACCGGCCGCTGGCCCAACCGCTGCAAAATCTAGGGG
>Ga0114956_1004306_pt1 | contig 10849 bp, 4 predicted proteins | sample MaitaG_FD_87304 | JGI IMG/M metagenome (GOLD analysis project Ga0114956, IMG submission 87304) | Marine algal microbial communities from Maine, USA - Maine_Asex2 metaG | ecosystem: Host-associated > Algae > Red algae > Unclassified | place: Maine, USA | collected 2015-01-05 | reverse complement strand
AGCTTCACTAATTTCAGCAAAGTTGGTAATTGAAGTGCCCATAAATGTGGCATCAATTAACATGGTAATTTGAACTGTTTCACTTCCACCAACAGGAATAGTTGGAATGTTTGTATTTAAAGTTGCTATTGGAGTGACAAAAGTCCAATCGCTATCAAAAGGAGTTAAACCAGTTGGAACATAATCCACTACACCAACATTAAATGCATCTACATTACCTTGGTTAGTAACAGTTATGTCGAATGTAATTGTAGCGCCAGGTGCATAAGGACCAGGAGAAGCAATAGTTTTAACTAAAGCTAAATCAAACTCTTCAACTGGTAAAGAAGCAGGATCGTGATCATCTTCATCACCATTAGTTCCATCGGTTGCATCATCAGTTACAGGACCATCATTGGCTGGATCATCATCAGGTGTTGAATCTATATCTGGAGGATTGTTTCCATTTTCATCTTCTGCACTTGAAATCTCAGCGAAGTTATCTATAACGCCATTAGCTGGCAATGTTGTAATGGTACAAGTAATATCTATTGGTGTACAAGCACCAGCCGCTAATGGACCTGATTCAGTAATGTAAGCATTACCACTTGCATCTAAAGTCCAATCAGCATCATTTAAAGTTAATTCAGCTGGCATATAATCTACCACTTCAATGTTATAAGCATCAACAGTACCTTGATTACAAACTTCAATTGTATAAGTAACATCGTCACCAATACTAACTGGTAATGTAGTTGCCGTTGTATTGATAACTTTAGTTAAAGCTAAATCGAAAACTGATATTGGCACTAAAGCTGGATCGTGATCATCTTCATCAATGGTACCATCATCATCAATATTATCATCTTGTGTTGGATCGCCAGGCGTACCACCTACATCATTTGTAGGGTCACTATCTGGTGTTGAATCAATATCAGGATAACCTTCACCAAATTCATCATCAGCTGATTCTATTTCAGCATAGTTAACTAAATCGCCAGCAGCTGCGCCAGGTAATACTTCTAACATTATAGAAATAGTTACTGATTGCCCAGGTAATATTGGACCAGGAATAGTTTGGCTTGCTGTACCGCTACCTATAGTAGTCCAATTTGCATCAGCTAACATTAAGCCTGCCGGTATATAATCATACACTATAACATCTTGTGCATTTACAGTACCTTGATTAGTAACCTCAATATCAAAAGTTACAATTTCACCTGCATAAACAGGTAATACTTGTGCAGGATTTAGTGTTTTGGCTAAAGCCATATCAAAAACACAATCCATAATATCTAATACTATTGGAGCCGAAGTTGTTTCACAAATTCCGTCATCCAATTTTACTATATACTCGCCAACACCGTTTGCTAATGTGTAAATGTTGTCAGCACTACTTTGTACTAATACTTCACTACCATTTACAATTCTGTAGAATTTATAAGTACCTGCACCTACAGGATTAACCTCTAAAGTTGAAGGTGCATATGGTAGGAAACAATTTTCGCTTCCATTTAAAGTAATGGAAGGAGGTGTTGTTTCAATAACATTTATAGGAAATACTTCACTTGCTACACAACCACTGTTTGTATTTGTAACAGTAACTGTATAAACGATATCAGCTACTGGATTACAAATTTCTGGACTTAATGAAGTTGGATCATCCAAATATGTTGGTGGATCCCAAAGTACACTAACACTACCTAAATAAGCATCAGGTAAAGCTAAGTCTAAAGTATTGCACTCGCTATCACATAAATCAATTTGTGCATAAGGACCAATTTCAAAAGTTGATAATTCAATTAATTCAAATTCGAAATTACCTGGACAATCGCCAGTTTGCGAAGTTACCGTTATTGTTATCGGTTGATCTTCAAAACCATCGTTTACATCGAATATTAAATCACTACCACTTTCTGTAATTGTAACACCATCAGCTGGGCTTGCTTCAAATTCATAACCTGAACAAACTTCTAAAGTCAAATCTGTACCTGGACATAAAGAAACAGGATCATTTAATTCAGCTAAGAAATCAGGAGTTGGGGCTGTATTAAAAGGCACAACTAATTCTGTACAACCGCAAGCAACATCAAAGTTTGCACGGATTAATATTGGGCAACTTAATGCTTCAGGAATCATTACTGTTCCACCTTCATATATAGTTGCTCCATTTGGTACGTTTGTAGTTATAACATCGGTAGCTAAAATATTATCATAACTATCAATCTGACCGTTTTGATCAATATCCTTCACAAAGTCTATAGTAACATCACCAAAGAAATCACCTCCTAAACCTTCAAGCTCTAAAGTATAATCATAGGTTACAGTTGTTGGATCTTCATCACACTGAACTACAATATCTATATCTGTTATAGCTACTGGAGGAACAATAAATACAGGAATCTCTTCATTAACTGTATTGTCAACAAAAACACTACAAACTTCGCCAGTTTCAGGACAAGTTTGACCTGGTATTTCTGATTTAATATCAGACTCAATTAACAATTCTTTACAGCTTGAAGTATCTGATGGTGTAACTAATAATTGAACTCCGAAGAATTGTTGCGGACCGATACCATCAGGTACATCAGCACAAACTTGATAAGCACCTGTTGATGGATCTGGAGTTTCGACAATACTATTTGGTACAAAACCTGCTGGAGAAGAAAAGCTAAAACTGCCTGGCGTATAAGCTAAATCGCCTGGTATAACAAAGCAGGCTGTTGTCATATTAGATACGCCACCTGTTGTACTTAAGTTAATTCCATTTAAATTAATTGGAATGGCAGCACCATCACAAGGGTATTGTACAGGATCACTTACCATAGTAAATTGTGCAAAATCATTTGGATTTGCATTCTCTAGTATTAAACCTGGTGCAGCAATAATTCCAGTATTAATTCTAGATTCACAAGGATCCGAAGCTCTTGCTAAAAATCTTGGTCCTCTTCCTGAAACAAAACCACATGAGGTATTCACATCAAATCTTATTAATAATTTACTCGAATCATCACCGAATGTAATTCCTGGAAAACCATTACTACCTATATATGCATTTAAGTCAGCATCATTATTATAACCAAGAACTTTAAGACCCCAAGGTGTTGTAATTAATGTTGCAGGATCTGGAATGTTTAAATAAGGACCTACATTACCAGGACCACCTGGATATGCTGTGGACCAACTGCCTGGAACATAATCAAAATTAGGAGGAAAGATAAATCTGCTTAGTATATTAACTAATACTGCTGCTCTAACATTTTTAATTTGAAGTTCATAGGTTGCTGTTTCGCATAATCCAACTTCACCTGGTGTCATTGTCCAAGTTGCTTGAATTTCAGCTTCTTCTGCAATGTATTCGAAACAAGATTCAGTTGACGCACAACTTTCACCACCTTCGGATAACAGTTTTGCAGCTAATTCAGCATCAATACAAGTTGAAGCAGTTTTAATACAACTTTTTGTTGGTATTGGAGGTACTAATCCTACAGGGCAGAATGTTAATTCTGTTTCAATTACAAGAGTTTGACAAGTATTTGCTGGAATGTCATCCATTAATACCGCATAAGTAATTGTAGATGCATCGGATGCTGTCTGAATATAACTTATTGGGTTGCCATTTGAATCTGTAATACTTAACAAATCAACCGCAACAGGAACTGTAATTGAAGTGACTACATTTTCATGTGTACCAGCAGGAACTGCATCGGCACAAACTTCATATACTGTTATTTCAGATAAATTTGCTAAATCACCAATTAATGTATTATCAACTGTTGAAGTTAATGCAGGTAATGGTAAACTTGCATCTGAAAAGTTTAAAGTAAAAGAGGTATCTGGGAAAGCATGATAATCACGCATATCAAATAATAGTGTACTTGGGCTTGAACCACCTGTACAATCTTCAACTGGGAATTCCATGTTTAAATTAAAGAAGCTGTAGTTTCCATTTACATCTTCAATTGTTCTATTACAAAAACGTCCTCCAGATCTGTAATCACAAGGATAGCTATAAGTATAATACAATTCAAAGTCTTCTGGATCAGGAATTGGTCCTGGACAAAGTCTTTGGAAATCATAAGTAATTATTATAGAATCTTCAGGCTCGGCGTGTAATCCAACACCCATCAATGGTAACTCTGAAACATCGAATGAAGCTAAACCAAGACTACCTGAATTACTTGTGCAGAAATTGTTGCCTGGTATGGCATCGTTTGGATCAGCATCATAGAAACAGCAAGTAGTGTTTTCATCAAAATCTGGATCGCTCAGCATAGTTATAGATCCATCAGGATTTTGAACTTGTGCGTTACCAGCGTATATCAATGGCGATATCATTGGTACTTGAAATTGATCCCATTCGAAAATTGGTCTATATTCATCTACATACCAACTATCATCAATATTATCAATTTTAAATACGTGTGAAGTATTGGCTGTACAATTATCAATATCTAAGTTTGTATATCCACTAATTTTTTTAGGTACTGTAGATTCATATGCAGAATTTGTTGTACAAGTAGCACCAACATAAGCATATGTACCAGCAAAACCCTTATACCAATATGCATCTCCTCTAATTTGTGCTGGTTCTGGTGGAAATGCTGCAATATCTTCATTTAAACAAGGGTATGGATTAATTTGCATTGGGATTTTAACGGTCAAATAAAATTTATCTCCAGTTTCAAGACCACCCATTACATCATCTGTAAGATGAGTAAAGCAATCAGATGGACCAGTTCTTACACCCGTAATGCCTTCATTTGCATGAGTTAATCCGTTTGCAAATCCGAAGTGAACTTCTCTATTGTCAAGAACATCTTGACCACTATTGTATGTTGATGTTCCAGTTGCAGCAGTTAGACCATATTCTGGTATAAATCCTTGAGCATCAAAATATCCATCATTAATATTTCTATAATATGTACCTGATCGTGCATATGAACAATCATAAGGTGACATATCAACTATAGTTTTTGTTGTTGAACCAGTTTTTGAAAAAGAAAAATCTTGTACTTCTGCGTGTGTCATATCTGGAAACACTGGAGAAGCAGGCATAAATCCCCAACCTGCTGGCGTAAAGTTATAAATTCTAAAAACTATTTCAGTATTATCCAATAGAGCTTCAGCATCTAATACTTCATATTCAACTTCAACCAACATGGTATCACAGGGTAAATATCTATTTAAATCTGCAGCCGCTACTGTTGTTTCATCGTGTTGTGTAGTCATTGTTTTATCTGTATAACCAAATGTTGTTCTTCTGGTTAAAGTTTCCGAACTCATTGGACATATACATTCACAACTTCTTCTTGTACGTACAAATGTATTTTCACATGCTCTAACAATTGTACAAGCATCTGGTGCGCAATCATTACATTCTTCAACAACTCTTACTGTTGCTGGATTAAATTGAGCTGGGTAGCAAACGCAAGAATCTAATTCAAACGTTGTAGAATAACATAAATCTCTACCAGTATCATTACTTCCAGCATTTATTCTAAAAACTACCGCTGAACTATCAGCTGGTGCATTAGGAAAGTAAGAAGTTATATCAAGAGGATCTACTGGCATACCATCAAACATTACTGTACTTGCAACTATGTCTACATCTTGAGTATATGTGTACTGTCCAGTTAGTTGGATTTCGTAATAGGTATCACCATCTACACATGCGCCAACACCTTCCGTTCCAAATTCATAACAATATTCCATATCAATAGAAGTAACATTTGTTCCAGTGGCGTCACCAAAGTCATATCCAATTATTGATCCGTTTGAATTTATTGGACCGATGCCAACCATTTCATCGCCAACTGTTCCGTAACTAAATTCAATAGGAGGTGTAATTGCTGGTAATAATTGGAATGCTGTACCACAATGTCTTAAACCGCTAACAGAAGTTTGCGAGAATACACAATCAATAGCAGCACATCCAGCAATTTGTTGTGGATCTTGACATTTAACAGCAACTTCAATAGTTAAATTTAAAGTATGTCCACCAGGTAAATCATCAAAAAATCCATCACCGTCATAATCTTCAATACCAATTCCTGGGCCATCAAGATCTGTAGTTAAGGTTGTAAAATCTACAGTAAAATCAAAATTGTTGTAATAGAATAATGAGGGATCTAAAGAAACACCATTAATTCTAACATCTACAGCTTCCAATGCATCAGCTTCACAAACTTGAAAACCTAGTACTAATTCTTCATATAAACCTAAATCAAAATCCATTTGATTACTAAACAATGTAATATCAAAAATTGCATTTTCTCCACAGATAACTGGAGATTGAGTTTGATTAACTGCAACATTTGCAGAAGCTCCAAATGATGCGTTATAATCAATAGATGCATCAATAGTAGGTTTTTGACCACATTGTTCTTCGTCACAACCGAAATAGGTAAGATATTGAAAGTTAAAAGGACCTGCAGTAGCACAACCATTCATTTCTCTATAGCATATATTTATAGTTACTTGTTCATCTTCTGCCAATTCACCACCAGGTATTTCAGCTGAAGTTAATGTTGCAGTTACAAACATTGTTGCTGGATCATAAACCCAAGGTATTGCTGCGCCACCAACTACTTGTAGATTGGATAACTCATAATGTGTTGTTAAGTCAATTGGACCAAATTCAACAGTAAAACTATCAACAGAAGCTGCAATACCGTTTTGTGATATTAGCAAGTCTTGACATCTTTGATTTGTATTATTAATGTTAATGTCAGTAGGTGTTAAACTAATAATATTTAGAATAGGTCTTTTTAAAGAACTATTGTATGTTTCATCAGATTGGTAAGTGTCTTCACAAACAAATAAAGCACCATTTGAATCTTCGTAAACATAGTTAAGCGTATAATCTATTAATACATCATACTCTTCACCAAAACCATATACATCACAAGATGCTTTAACACAAATATAAACCACTTGAATTTCATTTGGACTTAAACTGGCAAATGTAAAAGAAGGGTTGCTTGAATCAGAAATGTCTCCTTCTTGAGCGGGAAAATTTGGATCTAACTGATCTACACAGCCTCCATAAACTAATCCGTCTGGCATATTTAATACCAATTCTGCATTTTGTAATTCTGCACCTGAATTATTTATTACAAGTAAAGCAATTGTGTCGGGTTCACCACAAGCTACCAAGTCCCCTAAAGAAGGATAACCAGGCGTACCTGTAATTTCTAATAATTGAGTTGATACAGGACACTGAGCTTCTGCCAGGCCGTAAGAAAGTAGCGTAACAACAAGCACTAAAAAGGCTCGAGTTAAACTCATTTTTTGTAAATAATTTACCATCATTTTAAGTTTTAGTATTAAAAATTTATTTGTTTTTACTGATTTTTTAATCATCAATTAGTATATGGGTTAATAATTATTAGTTTTTATAATTAGAATTTTTGAAATTTTTATTTTTGGGAAAAGAAAACTTAGTAGGTGTTTTGTTTGGAAAAATGTTTGGAATGATTGAGTTAAGTTTCTTAACTCAGTCAATATATAACTTGTGCAGATTTGGTATAAAACTATACCAGTGTACTTTTTTAAAAAAAGCAATTTCATAACCATTAAATTTCAAATTTTCCATTAGTTGGTACGAATGGTATAATGAACTTGTTTCAGAACATTGAAATTTTTTTAAATATGTATTTGGAAGAAGGGAACTAAACTGCTAAGCTTGATAGTTGTTGTATGCAGGTTTCTCTTATATCCCATATTTCATCAATTGAAAATTTAAGACCTAAATTTTCTTCTTTTAACCAATTGATAATATAGAAGCGATGAAAGTGTTGTTTAAATTCTTTTATTTGATTTGGTAGGATTGTCATTTCAGATAAAATGACATCGGTAGGTTTTTCTGTTTGAAAATCCAAACCAGTAAAATCATATCTTTTATCTTTATATAAAAGGTAGTTATGTGCTTCAGGGATGTATTCTAATCCATATGATTTTAAAACCTCGGCAACTGCTGGTGTATTTATAGCATTCATTTTAAAAAACCCTAATGCTAAATTAATATCTGAAATTTCGTTTTCTGCTGCTAATTGATGGAGAAAAGCATGTTTGGTGCTACAAGTACCTTTATTTTCGTGAATAATATTAGTTAAATCAGTAGTATCTATTATTCTGCCATAGGGTAGGGATTGTATATATTCTGTTGCCGAAATGTAATCAACAATACCTTTTTCATGCATTAATGCAGAAAGTAATGAGCTATTGTTAAGTTTAAAATTAGGCAGCATTGTTTCGTGTTACTATTCTGATGACAATAATTGTACCACCTCGCTCAAATGCCTGCTATCAGTAGCATTAAAGCTGTTTAATAAATCATTGTCGATATCAAGTACAAATTGTGTTTTATTATCTTTTATATATGGTACGACAATTTCTGACTTACTGTTACTATTGCACGAAATATGTCCTGAATATTTATCTACATCAGAAACGATAATAACTTTTTGTTGCTGTGCTGCTTGTCCGCAAACTCCTTTTCCAAATGAAATTCTTGTGCAGGCAATTGGTCCCTGAAAAGGCCCTAAAACCAAATCACCGTTTTCATCACTTATATAAAAGCCAACCCAAAACCAATTAAAAATTTCTTTTATCAATGCAGAAAGGTTAGCCATATTTGCTATAATATTATTTTCTCCTTCAAGTAAGGCTTTTGCTTGTTGCTTTAGTAAGATATATTTTTCTTCTTTTGAAGAATTATTTATGTTTTTAGGTATTGAAGTTTGCATCTATTAATAAGTTGCTAATGTATTATCTATTTCTTTGCTGTAGGCAAGTATGCCACCTTTCAAATTATATAAATTTTTATAACCAAATTTTTCTTGCAGGGCTTCAATAGCATTTGCGCTTCTAACGCCACTTCTGCAATGGATGATTACTTTCTTTTCCTTTTCAATTTCGGATGTTCTGTTCAAAATGCTATTTAAAGGAATTAGTTTGGCGTTTAAGTTAACAATGTCGTATTCATATTCTTCACGAACATCTATTATTTGAAAATCTTCATTACCATCAAATAATTTTTTTAATTCTTTAACACTTATTTCTTTTACGTTTTCTTTCATTGGTTTTATATTTAGTCCACAAAATTCATCATAATCAATTAGTGAAGTTTGAGTTGGGGCATTGCCTGTTAAAGGGTTGTTAGGATCTTTTCTTATTTTTAAAGTTCTGCAATCGAAAGCAAGTGCATCAAACAAAAATAATTTACCACTTAGTGGTTCGCCAATTTTTGCTGCTAATTTAATTACTTCATTTGCTTGAATACTTCCAATAATACCTGGTAAAACACCTAACACACCTGCTTCAGCACAATTTGGCACTGTTCCTGGTGGCGGTGGACTTGGGAAAATGTCACGATAATTTGGTCCAACTTCACCTTGTTTTGTAGTATAGTTAAAAACGGAAACTTGACCTTCAAATCGGTATATTGATGCATAAACGTTTATTTTATTTAAAAGTACACAAGCATCATTAATTAAATAGCGGGTTTGAAAATTATCAGTACCATCAGCTACAATATTGTAATGTTCTAAAATTCGTTTTGCATTTTTAGCCGTAATTTTTTCATTATAAATATCAATTATAATGTGTGGGTTTAAAGCCAACAATTTTTCTTTAGCGGCTTCAACTTTTGGACGACCAATATCATTTTGAGAGAATAAAACTTGCCTTTGTAAATTACTATCATCTACAACATCAAAATCAACAATGCCTATTTTGCCGATACCTGCTGCAGCTAAATATAGTAAAAGTGGTGAACCTAAACCGCCACTACCAACAACTAATACTTTTGCGGCTTTTAATTTTTGCTGCCCTTCAATACCAATTTCAGGTATTGAAATATGCCTGCTATAGCGTTCTAATTCTGCCGAGCTAAAATTGTGATTGGACATTAAGCATTTTGAATTTGACTTATATAACTAAAAATTCAAAAATATAGTTTAAAGTTCTGTTTTGCTTGGTCTTTTTTAAAGAAAATTAAGCCAACGAAAAACAAATCAATAGAAACACTTACTGCTTTGTTTTTAATTATTTGTTGCCACGCTTGCCACATTTCATTTGACCAATTAATATCATCAAATACAAATATGCTGTTTTCATTTGCAGTTGCTAATAGTTGATTAAAGTAGTTTAAGGTAGGTTCTTTTTTATGGTTGCCATCAAAATAAATAAAGTCAAAAGTTTCGCCTTTGTTTGTTAGGTTGGGAATAACATTTTCAAAAGTATTAGTTATCAGTTCAATGTTTTTAATATTCAGTAGTTCAAAATTTGATTTTGCAATTGATGCTGTGTTTGCACAACCTTCAATTGTAGTTACTTTTGCCTTTGAATTTGCTTTAGCTAAATAACTTGTTGCTAAACCAATTGAAGTGCCTAATTCTAATATAGTTTTGCATTCAAAATGATTTACTAAGTTAAAAAGTAGCCGCCCTTTTTTATTACTGATTGAAGCAAGTCTTGCAATGTCTGATACCTTTCTTTTGGTATTCATTGTTTTTGAACCTGCGCCATAATCTTCAACTTTAATTTTTTCTTTCGATTTTTTTAGTTTTTGTCTTAAATAGTGAATTTCATCATAAGCGTAAAAGTGTCTTTTATCTTGTATAACATTTACCATTAATTCATAAACAAAAGGAGAATGTAGGTAATACTTTGATTTTCCTTTAACAAGGTGATTAATATATCTTTTTAAAAATGAAATTCTATTCATTGATTGCGAACATAAAAAAAGGCACATAATAATTTATGCGCCTTATTAAATTTATTTTTATTGTTAAAATTCTATAGCATATTTTAAGGTAAAACTTCTTGGCGCTTCCATTAAAGCTGGACGCAATGCATATTCATT
>Ga0114956_1004305_pt1 | contig 10850 bp, 8 predicted proteins | sample MaitaG_FD_87304 | JGI IMG/M metagenome (GOLD analysis project Ga0114956, IMG submission 87304) | Marine algal microbial communities from Maine, USA - Maine_Asex2 metaG | ecosystem: Host-associated > Algae > Red algae > Unclassified | place: Maine, USA | collected 2015-01-05 | reverse complement strand
TCGGCTGAGAACCTCCTCTTCAGACTTGCTTCCTTTTTTGGCCAATCGAATAATTGAAGCTTCGTATTTACGGTGCCCGGCATAAGCGTCTTTCAAATACTCGATCGACACATCATTGTTTTGCTGTTGGACGGTTACCTTATCTAATTCAGAATCGAATTCGTCTAACTTTGACTGAAACTGATTCTTTCGTTCCAGAAAGACTTGCTTCTGTAGCAGCCAGCTGGATTCTGGTCTTCCCTCGGCCGCCGAGAAGTCAGTTTGATCTTTCTCAGCTCTTAGGCGCGCGATCACGCTTGCTAAGGAAATCTGTTTGGACCTTAACGTGGCTAAATCGGCTTCTGAAAACGTTGGATCAAGCGTTGCGAGCACATCTCCGGCGGAAACGCGTTCGCCAAATTTGGCGTTCATCGTCCGGATGGGAGCCGTATTGACGGTTTGAATCACGACCGGTGCCATCGTCGTGATCAGTTTTCCCTGAGCCGTGACGATGCGGTCGACTTCTGCCCAACAAGACCATGAAACGACGCAAATCAGCAGCACAACGACCGCGTACAATGTCCAGCGCGCACCGCCGGGGACGGATCGTTTTTCAATTTCGACGGCGTCAGGTTGAAATTCAACTAACAGGCTCGAGTTCGACGCGCGACGACGAATCGTTTCATCCCGCGCCTCGGTCCGTCGGCGTTCGCGCTGTTGTTTTACTGTTTCGTTCATGATCTACCCATCTGCTGATACCATAAATCCTGATAGACCTTACACGAATCAAGCAACTGTTGATGTGTTCCCATCATGTCGACGCGTCCTCTTTCGAGCACGATGATTTGATCGCAACCGGTCAGCGTCGAAAGCCGATGCGAGACAATGATCACCGTGCGGCCCTTGGCGATGACGCCCAGATTCCGCTGGATGATGGCTTCGCTTTCGGGATCCAGAGCGCTGGTGGCTTCGTCGAAGATAAGAATACGAGGATCTTTCAACAGCGCCCGCGCGATCGCCAGCCGTTGCTTTTGACCACCAGATAGATTCGCTCCATTTTCCTCTAACAACGTGTCGTAGGACTGAGGCATGCGTTCGATAAATTCGGCCGCACCTGCCATCTTTGCGACGTAGACGACTTCTTGGAAACTGCAATTGGACTTCGCCATTGCAATGTTGTCGCGGATGGTGCCACGGAAAAGAAAATTGTCTTGGAGTACGACGCCAATATTCTGCCGAACGTAAGCAATGTCCAGCTCCCGCATGTCCAGTTTATCCAACCGGATGATGCCGCGTTGAGGCTGGTGCATGCCTTGGATCATCTTGGTAAGGGTCGTTTTACCAGAGCCTGACCTTCCCACGATACCAACGACTTTCCCCGCGCCAATTGTGAAATTGACGTCATCCAGGGCCGGCGGGCTGGTCGGGCTGTAGTTAAATCCAACGCCCTCAAATTCCATGCAGCCTTCGATGGCCGGGCGGAGGCCTTTGCCGATGCCGGCTTCGGCGTCGCGGTTCATCACCGTCCCCAGCATTCGGACTGACAACGCACATTGTTGATATGAGTGAACCAACGAAACCAATTGGACCAAAGGACCGGTGACCCGGCCAGAAATCATCTGAAACGCCACCAGTTCACCAACAGACATTGACTTTCCGAGCACCAAAGACGCACCGTAGAAAACGACGACCACGGTCAGCATCCTTTCCAGCAGTGTAGAGATCGTCGTAGCAGCGATCGAGATCTTGCCCACGCGAAAGTGCATCGCGACGGCCTGAGCAGAACTCTGGTCCCAATTTTTACGTTGGACGGGCTCCATCGAAAGCGCTTTCACCGTTTGGATACCGTGAATCGTCTCAACCAGCATCGATTGCCGTTCGCCTTCGGCGTTGTACAGGGCTTCCAGTCGTCGGCGATAGGGGCCCAGCAAAATGCCAATGTTGATCGCCAGCGCCAAAGAGAATCCGAGCACCACAAACGTTAGTGGCACCGAGTAGAAAAATAGCAGCGGAAGAAAGATAAAAAGCGCCGTCGAATCGAGTAGCGTGCGGAAGAGGCTTCCGGTAAGGAATTCGCGGATTTGGTTGGTCTGCTGCATGTGCTTGGTCAGCACACCAGCGGTGGTATGTTCAAAGAAGTCGATGGGTAATCGCAGAAGATGCCCAAAGGTCCTGGTAGCGACCCGAATGTCGATTTTGCTGGTGGCATGCAGCAATAGGTAGCTACGCAAGTAGTTCAAAAGAGCATCGAACGCCAGCGCAACGACGATCCCCACGGTCAGCACATGCAGCGTTTGCACCGCGTAATTCACTAACACCTTATCGATGACGATTTGGAAGTAGAGAGGAACGACCAGCGCGATCAAGTGAATAAACAGCGCCGCGACGGCGACATCGGTGAACGCGGTCCGCTGCCGAAACATTTCCGGCAGGAACCATTTGAGACTAAAGGGTTGCTTTGAGTCCAGGAGGCTAAAAGCGCGTTTGGCAAGGATCACCTCGCCCTTCCAAGATTTCTCAAAATCTTCTTTGCTTAAATAAATGAAGCCCTGTTGATCCGCCATCGGGTCAAACACGGCAACCTGATCGAAGATTTTGCCATCTCGTTCCTGTTGTCGAACACCGACGAGGATCACATAGTTTTCGTTCCTAAGACGCGCAATGATCGGGAATGCTTGTTCGACCTCGTGAAGTTGTTTCCAGGTGATCGATGTGTAGCGGGCCTTCAGGCCGGTATCTTTGATGATCCGCTGAAATCGCCTTAGGGTTGGTTCTTCGTTCTCCAACGAGTAGTCGTGAATCAAACGATCAGAGCTAACGTCAATGCCATGATGGCGAGCGACCAACGAAAGACAGACCAACGAAGTATGCTTAACTGATACCTCTTGATTGCTGTGGCCGTCGATGGTGTCGTCTAATTCAGCGCGTGTATCGGCGGAGACATCGGGGATTGACTGCGATGTTACGTCAGATTCAGCAGGATCGGTTGGCGTTGGCATAGAAAGGAACTTCGTCGATCAAAAAACGCGGTCCATGTGAGCGGATGGGTGTGACCGGATGGGAAGCAACTCCGTTGGACGTAAATGCAGGGAATCGTATTGGTATTGTTGTTGGTAGCGCGGGTCGATAGTTTGCTTGCTCAGAAAACAGGTTATCTGCTTAGTGGCATCGGTACAATTTTACCCGATTGTGCAGCGCTGAGTAGAAATGTGTTGTTCGCAATAGCTAATTGACGGTGCCGCGTACGCAAATCCAAACCGATCGTTGATAGCGTCAGAACGGAAAAACTTTAACATGCGTAAGACCTTGTCTTCAGCATCTCGTTCTCAGCTCCAAAAAGAACTGCAAATTTCGTTTTAATATTAGCGTCACGGAGTAAGCCGCACGGTTTTTCACTAACCGAAAGACTAGCGACTGCTCGCTAAAACGATTGGCTTTTGAGATTATACCGCAGCTCGAACACTCCCGCCCGAGTTCTTCGCGGATCGGGCCAAGAGTGCCCCAGCTACCGCAGGTAAGGCTTAATCCGCCGCTTGCCGAATAGTTAGTTTCTGCAATTTTCTCGCACTCAGCGGGAAGCGTTTTTAACCGACTTTGCCCGACGTCATCAGCGCCGTTAAAATCCACGAAAAAGCCCCTCGTCGATGATGCAGACGAAGGGCTTGAATCAAATAGATTGAGGATCAACTAAAAAAGGTCTAACGCTTTAGCGTCTTCAACCTTTAAACGGGGCTGGCTAAACCGAGTTGACCTTGGGAGGGATCCGTTGGGTCGATAGGAACGTTAGAGGTAACTTGGAAACGTTGCCCGGTGGTGTCCGCATTTTGGAAAATGGAATTCAGGCTGATGTCGTTGCCAATCTGGTTGCCACTGATATCGACCAATCGCAGCAATTCCACACGCTCTGCCTCGTTGGCGAAGTTCCGGATCAGGACGGTGCCTTGGCCCGCTCCCTGATCTAGGGTGAGATCGATACGCAGATCATTTCCTAAACGGCGGAACGTGAAATCGTCTTCTAGAGAATTCAGAGCGTTGGACGGGTCTGAAATTATTAACAGGTCGTTGCCACCATCACCATCGGTGCTGCGTTCGGTGATTAGATCGCGACCATCGCCAAGACTCCAATGATAGGTGTCATCGCCATTGCCACCGATCAACGCGTCGTTGCCGCCACCGCCGATGATTGTGTCGTTTCCGCCGTTACTGAACAGACGATTCGCCGTCTCGTTACCTGTAATGGAATCGTTACCGTCACCGCCACGCGCGTTTTCGATGATGGTTCCATAAGCGATTCTCAGAGCACGCTCGTTCCCGTTGACCGACGAGAACTGTCCCTGTCGCAGATCAATGGTGTCGTTGAAAACGCCCAGTTGATTTTCAGTACGAGCTTGGAAGTTGATGGTATCAATGCCACCGGCATCCCAAAGCGTTTCCAGGTTAACGTCTATATCGCCGGTTGCTGGATCTCTATCTATGAAGAAGTAGTGATTGTTGTCGGTATTAAAATTCGTGTTTGCGCCATATTGCCCTTGGATTGCGATCACATCATATAGTTGCAACGTGTTGGGTCTTTCATCAAACGCAGGGTTGGGATCGTTGATACCCCCATTGCGATTGGTGAAAATTGTGTTGTAGCCGAAATTATTGAAGATCGAGAGACTTGCATTAAGTCCCACACTCATCGATGCCAGCGTTGCCTGAAAGGCTGCCTGTCGGTAGAAACTGGCTGCACCAACATCTGTTGAAGTTTCGGGGAATTCTTCGGTGTCGAACCAAACGTCACCTCGTTCTTCGCCAAGACCGTTATTGAGGTCGGTCTCCTTAAGAATAACGCCCATGTCGCCGAGTAATACTCTTGGACCGACTTCGGCGTACCTTGGCCCATTGTTGTCGCCTTGGAAGCGATAGGACCCGTAGGTGATCTGAGCCTCTGATGCGGAAGTTTCATAGGCAACTTCGACGAATTTGACGTTCGCAAACGACTCAATGTTTTCAAGCACCGAGCGGACCGTTTCACGTTGGCCACGATTAAGTGCGCGGGTTCCAACGGCTTGTTCTTGAGCGTTATTGTTCATCGGCTCACCATTGTCAAGATAATAAAGAGGCAGTGGTGGAATGCTCGGTCGCATCATTGTACCTCCCGACTGTGTGCCTCCGTCGATGAAGGTGTAAGTGATTTCCTGCGGTCCACCTGCCGGTTGAGTTGCCAATGGTTGGTATTGGAAAAAGCTGGGCGTTGGTTCGGGGCCAATCTGGTCGGTATTGACATTCAAGCGAATGAAATCAGAGAACCCAAGTGCGTTACCACCTTGGACCAAAACTGCATCCAGCTGACGCCCGTTGTCCACTGCGGCACCTACATACTGCAGACGGCTGAACTGAGCCGCGTTGAGCTGATGGATGATGCCTTGTTGGAGGGCTTGGCCATCGAGTTCGAAACCACCGGAGCGCGTTTCCGTATTTGGATCGAAAACCTGATAGCGATCCAAAGGTGGGCCGCCATCGGTTTGCTCAATCAAAGAACTCACATTGACACGTTGGATGGTATCAATCGAGATGTCGTTGCCCGTTACGGGATTGGTACCAATCTGAGGAATAACGAACGATGTTCCCGTGGCAGAGACTTGCCGGCCGGTGTTGGTGCCATCGCTGGCATTGATGCGGAACGTTTCTGGCACGCCCGTCTGCCCGAGCGTATAAGTTACACGTCCGGCTTGTACGGCGGAGAAATCGACAGTGAAGGAGCGCTGAGCGGCCTGTTGGATGCCGTCGATAGAGAAGAAGTTACCGTTTGCCGAGGCGCTGTTGTCAGTAAAAGTGACGGTGCTGAGATTGTCTCCATCGGCGTCTGTAAAACTGAACAGTGAACGGGCGTTGACCTGTGAACCTCTTCGCCCCGTAACATTGAATGCTCGCAGAACAGGAGCGTTTGCGTTTTCGAGCGTTGTGATGTTGAAGGTCTCAACGTCGCTGAACGCCGTTCCGTCAGAGGCTGAAATCAAAATCGGTTCATCCAAGCGACCGTATACGCCTCCGACGTATTCCAATCGCTCAAATTCAGCGGCTGAGATTTCAAAGAAGGTGCCAGAAGGTAAACGGTTACCGTCAAGTTCAAAGTTTCCAGTCAAATTCGAAGCGAAGCGGTCAAGCAGACGATACTCAATCGCAGGATTGCCGTCGACGTCTTGGAAGTTTACTAAAGAAGAAACGTCAATCGATCGGCGAGGCAGCACAGAGCCGTTGGTCACCGTCAGGGTGGGCTTGGACGAAGTCGAAACGACGAAATTCGAAATTGCGCTGAATTCGAAACCATCATAAACCTGAACACCGATATTCTCGCTGCTAGATTGTGTGCCTCCGCGATATCTCAAACGCGCGAATTGAGCGGCGTTGAGCTGTCGGAAGCTGGCTGAAGGCAAGCGGTTGTTATCGAGTTCAAAATATCCGGTGGCTGCCGAAGTGTTTCGGTCGGTGATGAAATAAGATGTTGGAGAATCGCCATCTACATCCATCACATTGAACATCGTCGAAGCTAAGATCGTTTCTCCTGCGAGGACGGTTGCTCGAGTTCCAACAATGGTCGAAGGTGCTGAGGTGCGAACCGATAGTGGCTGAATTTCGCTAAAACTGAATCCATCGTAGGCTTGAATAGAAACAATATCATTTATTCCACCAGGGAATCCACCGACGAATCTTAGCAATGGCAGTTCCGCTGCTGTGATGTTGAAGAACCTTCCGGCGGCCTGCTCTTGGCCGTCAAGTTCCCAGAATCCAGAGTTTTCACTGGTTGTCTGATCGTTGATGAAGTAACTTCGGATGGTGTCGTTATCAGCGTCGGTGACATTAAATATCTGGCTGGCTGGCAGGCTGCGAGCCGAAGCGACGCGCGGGTTGGGAACAGAATTGACGACGGGACGCGAATTGCCAGTAAATACCGGAGTGTTAGCTAATTGGCTACGGAAAACGCCGTCGAATGCTTGAATCGAGATCGTTTCTCCAGTTCTTCGGTCGGCTCCGTTGTAGACGACATTGTCAACTTGGTTGATACGAATTTCGTGGAACCGATTTGCTTCGAGCCGATTGCCGTTGAGCGTAAGGAATCCCCCGCCAGCGCCATTGTCGCGGATGCTGATCGTGCGAACGTCGTTCTCCGGATCAGTCAATGTGAACATGTCCCTGAATGCCAACTGCCCATTGATGGGAACAACTTGCGGTTGAACCGAAACGCGCGGCGGCACGTTGTTGCCGAAGTTGGCGAAAACTTCATTGGTTGCAAATCCGCTGCTGTCGATGCCGTCGAAAGCCTCGATCGAAAACGTCTCAGAAAATGAAGCGCTGAGATTAGGATTAAAATAGAAAACACGATCGACGTCTTCAGGTAAGACGGTGAAGGTTTCGCCTTCTTCAAACCGTTGTTCAATTGCGAAGTCGTCACCCTCAGCAAGCAGAACAAATCGCCCGCCGCCGGGCCCTTCGTCGAGAACACGATAGCGGGTGATGATCTCAGACTCGTTGTCTTCTTCACCGTTTGTTTCGGCCGCATCGGGGTCTGATGCGAAGAACATTGACGACAGTGGAATCAGCGAACGGTTGGACGCATTAGTTCTAATGGCTGAAATAACTGGAGCGATATTCATTGTTAACTCGTGGGGTCGTTGCAGTGCATAATGAAAAAAAGCCACCTAGAGCCAGCAAATTGCTCGAGGTGGCTAGGACGCCATTATATTTTGAATAGCTAAAGTTTTACTTAAAAATTTGGGGATTTGGCAGAATCTGCCGACCCCTCATCCGTCGCAACCTGATCCCCACGCGGTTTAACCAACCCCGCGTCGACCAATTGCTTGACAAGATTTTCCATTGCGCCGAAGCTCCGTAGGAATCCATCAGGCGACATAACGACACGCATTCGTGGCTCAAGTTTCGGTTGCTCGCCCTCTTTATTTTGAGATGAACCGGCCAAAGATACCAAGTCGATACGCACCATACCGCCTGATAAAGTGATTTCGCCCATGGTGTCGGCATAGATTTCTGGCATTACGGACATTTAGTTAGCTCCGGTGTATTTTGGATAGTTTGTGGTGATAAAGACGTTTTGATAACGCAAAAGCTGCCGGGCGGCTAGTGCGCTTCTTTCTGAAAAAGCAACCAACTGTCTCGCCAGTGAGGTTGAGTCAATGGCCGGCGTCCTCAGAAATGCCGACCAAAATAAGCCGCATCAACGGCCAACGGTAGTGGAAGACGTAAGACAAAACGCCGAGATTCAGGGGTGTAATTTGACGTTTGGGGAAGGTTCTGCGGTGACCAACTGCTGTCACTTTTGCGAAATCCCATCGACAGCGGGCTGCGAAATCTTTAAAAGCGAGCCCAAAGCCGGAGCACTGTTCTCGGTTTTCCTTCCTAATTTCAATTGCACGAAACACGCATGACACAAGAGCAACCCAAACTTTGGCAAAGGCTACGTGGCTCTCTTCAACCGCTCAATCAGCCTCGGCATTACGCTTTAGCAATTGTGGTGGGGATGGCGATTGGCGTCGTGCCGAAATTTTCCATTATTCCTTGGATCGTCATGTTGCTAGGGATTTTGCTTCCGACGAATCTACTGGCGATGATTCTCGCGGCGGTCGCGTTCTCTTTTCTGGGTCCGCTATTTGATCTCCAAAGTCACCGTCTAGGTGCCGCTTTGCTGACCGACGAAAGCCTCACGTCGTTTTGGCAAACACTCTTTAGCTATCAATATTCGGATTGGTTGCAACTGCATAATTCCGTTGTGCTGGGAAGCGTGCTGATTGCGGCGGGAGCAATGCTGCCTCTCTACTTCGTTTCCAAACGAGTAACCGCCTGTATTAAACCTATCTTCACGAAGTACGTGTTATCCAATAGCGTTGCGGATTGGATTCGCGGCTATCCCCTCCAGACTGGTTGAGTGTTACGGCTATGAAATCAATTGTGTATTTGATTCCACGAACATTCATCGTGGGTTTATGCTTGCTGGCAATCGTATTGGGAGCAGATCCAATCGTGCGCCAGTTGGTCATTGAACGCCTCGAAAACAACTTGGGCGGGAAGGTCAATATTTCGAAGATCAGTTGCGATCTTTTTGAAGGGAAAGTCTACCTGCGTGATTTCAGTATCGCGGATGCTCAATCGCCAATGACAAACTTATTTCAATCGGATCTGACTTATCTTAAGTTCGATCATGCAAAACTACTTGATCGCCAAGTCGTAATCACACAATCGCGTTCCAGCCACGTCCATTTCGGCGCACCGCGTACGCAATCTGGAAATCTTCCCGATCACCCACCGGTTTTTGATCAGGAGCAAACCCAAAGAATTGAGTTCGTGGATTCGCAAGAAGCCATTCGTAACGTTTGGCAGGATCAGTTCCAAGCCAAACTTGAGAAAATCGAGTTGAACGAATTGCCCGTGACCTTATTTGCGGTCGCAAAGGCCACAAATGAAAGATGGAATCGAGACTTTGATTTGCATCATAAGCAACTGGAAACTCTCAATCAAAAGATTCTCCAATTGGTCAAAGCCGATCCGCAACTTCTCGATTTTCAAAACCAAGCCAGCGGCGAGGAACTATCACGGCGCCCCGTCAATCCGCTTCGAAATGTATCGTCTGCCAAACGGGTTCCGACGCTATTAACGGAGACCATCGCGGCAATTGACGAGTTAAAACGGCAGCAATTAGTTTTGCAGCAAAATGCACAATCGGACATCGAAGCTCTGGACGCCGCGTTTAAGCGAGACGTCACCACGATTTCACAGAACAAAACCGATCACGATATCGGCGTTTTGCCACAGACCATCAGTGATCTGCTGCTCACAGAACTCAATGAAGATCTTGCCACTGATGCATTGGCATTGTTCGCTTGGTTTAAGTCAAAGAAAAATTTAGCGATCCAGCACCGACCGGTTGGAAGAGGCGTTGATTTTTTCCAAGAGCATTTTACCAAGCCGGGAATTGTCATTGATCAGATCGAAATTGATGGCGAAGCAATGTTTGCTAAAGAACATTTTCATTTTGCGGGTCATGCCTACAACCTCTCCGACAATCCGCGCGGCCATGATCAGCCAACTCGATTTGAACTTCGCGCTCAGGGCCAGCGGCACTTTCATGTTAATTGCGTTTTGGATCAGCGCAAGGGAATCAATCGAGATACCTTGAGCATTGAATTTCCGAGTTTCAACTTGGGAGAGCAAGTTCTAGGCAGCGAAAATGAAATGTTGATTACGCTGTCACCAGCAACCCAAGTTAATGGAAGGATCGACCTGGCCTCCGATCAAGAGCATCTAGAAGGGACGATGACTTTAGATTTTTCAAACGTCGCGTTGGTCGTGCAGCAGCTCAACGAGATCGCGGGCGGAAAAGAGATCGAAGTCAGATTAAACCACCAACTTTCGACGCTTGGCAATTTTCAATGCACCTCAAAAATCACCGGATCCGATCATTCTCCCGCATTGAAACTCAACAGCAACCTGGGCGAAATGATCGCCACAGCGATGGAATCCGTTTCTGATTTAACTCAAGAGAACTCGATGCTGGTGCGAAACCAAAAAATCAAAGACTTTTATCGCACGCATGTTCAGCCATTGCAGCAGAACATCAAGTCAGAGGTGGAGAAAATTAGTGGTCGATTGGATGACCAGATCTCAAAGACCGAAGTCATCCAAGGGGCTCAGAGAACAGCAGCGTCTCGATGGCCTTCGATTCGGTAGGTTTAATCGCGGTCGGTTTCAGTGCGCGAAACGATGCGTATGCTTCTGCGCAGAAGGTTGAATCAATCAAAATTCTAAAATTAGATGAATCAAAATTCCGATCAAATCATTGAGCAAAATCGAAACACTAATCACGCACGACGATCATA
>Ga0114956_1004304_pt1 | contig 10853 bp, 13 predicted proteins | sample MaitaG_FD_87304 | JGI IMG/M metagenome (GOLD analysis project Ga0114956, IMG submission 87304) | Marine algal microbial communities from Maine, USA - Maine_Asex2 metaG | ecosystem: Host-associated > Algae > Red algae > Unclassified | place: Maine, USA | collected 2015-01-05 | reverse complement strand
TGGATCTTCTGAAAGGGAACTAATTGATGCTGAAAGTTGTGCACCACCTCCAAGTTCTTCAAAACCAATGTGCTTTTGTACCCAAAAAGTTGTTAATGCAATTTTTTTGTTTTGCGCATTAGTAGTAAGTGTTCCAAAGGCAATGCAAATTAATAGTGCTAAAACTGTAATACGTTTCATAATAATTTTTCTTTTAGTTATTAGTAAAGATATACATCTAAATTTTAAATAAAAAATTTAGGTTCCTTTTTTTCATACATCTATTAAAAAAATACGAATAATTGTTTAATCAATTGTTTTGCTTTTGGTAATAAAGCTACTTGGATATTGGAATCGCTGCAACTGGCATTGCGCAAGTTTAAGCATGTGCCGTTGGATGTTCGGGTGGTTAGTTTTGGGCGATTGAATGTTATGGTTTTGAAGTTGGTTGATGGGATTTAGATGTTTAAAGATTCGTGCAACGACTGGTTGTTTAGTTAGCAAGTTGTGATATGAATAATAGAGAATTTTTTTTGAATCCTCATGCAAGTAATGTTGTCTCTAGATTTAGCTATAGCATTAAAGTTGCTTATAAGTTTGATCATCACGTTTAAGGATTCGCAATATTTCTATGATCTCTCTTTAGTGTTAATTGCAACTTAATTACCCAAATCTTCATATCGATTTTTTATGATCTTGGAGGCTTCGGCAGAAAGCGTTCCATTACGTTGCATTTCACTCAATAATTGTTTAAACGTAATGCTTTTGCCACCTTCTTTTTTGGCTTCCTCAGCTGCTTTAATATCTTGCAAATCTTCCAAAATAGATTGTACTATATTTTCTGCTTGAGGATGCAAAGTAGTATCTAAAGTAATTGTGATGTGTTTTTCGTCTGGTTTATTAATTGTTACTCCGGTCATATTGAATTTTTATTCAGATTAACTTAATTTTTAATGCAATACTTCCATACAAATTTAAACATTTTATGTTCAGCATGTAAAAATGGTGATTTATTTTGGGATGAGTATTGGGCATACACATTATTGTTTATCAATCTTTAATTATCAATTGTGTAGTATTATTATTTATTCAAGAACTTGCATAAAGTTTCTTTAATAGATGAAACACTTTCAGCTTCACTCACTTTTCTGCCACCGAAATTTGAAATTCTAAGTGTATCCAAATTGTTCACCCGATAAACTTCAATATTATACCAATAACTACTTTCTTCGATATTTTTTAAAATCAGCTTAGCATAAGTATTACGATTATTTGTATTGACTTTTTTAACCTGTTTTATTCTAATATGGTCATCAGTAATTGCATTATTGTTTGATTGTAATATTTCAAAACAATCAATTTTTTCAAAATCTTTTAAATTAAGAAAGGAATTATTTATTATTAGCAATTCTATGGTTTTATTATCCTGTGTTTTACAACTACAAGCAAGCAATACAATAAGTAGGAAAAATAGAACTCTCATATAACTTTAATTTTACCGACGAGTTCAACACTACTCCTACATTTTACAAGCTAGTTATAAATATCATCCCATTTCTTTTTGTCTGCGTCTTTTCCTCCGGTACTTTTCTCTCCGACAGTAACACAGCCTGCACTAAAGTTACCAACGTGTAAATATCTACTGCTTTTTTCAGCACCTATTCTAAACCAAACTGTAGCATATTTTGCCACATTAGTATAACCTTCTCCGCCTTCGTGTAAATAATCCGGAACCCAAAGGTTGTGAGTTCCTTTTGGCATTGGGTTGCTCGGGTCTGTGCTGGTATGTATCCAATTGGAGTTTCCATATTTCAATCTATTTTTAGCTTTTTCAAAAACAAGGCTACCTCCAGCTTTATATTGAATAAAATCAAATCTGGATTTAGTTTTTGAGATAGCACTAACTGATGCCTTTGTGTTCTGATTTGGCCAATCAACTATCGTAAATAATTCTCTGGATTTGTCTCTGTTATAGCCATGATATTTCACTCTACAATATTTGGCAATGGAAATAATCTTGCCACTTTCCTTTTTTACATTTAACCAACCTTTTTCATCTGATTCAATTAAACTGTTTAGAGTTGATATTTGTGCAGTTTGAGCTTGAAGCCCGGTTGGATTCAACTCTGGAATATGTCTGTTTCTCCTTACTCCCATATTTAAGATCTATTTTTAGTTACGCTTTTCGATATAATAAACTACCAATAATCATATAAAAGTACTTCATTTTTCTTAGCCATGTCGTATATATTTGTTTTAATTGCCCTCATTGGATTTAGCACCTTTCAAAATCCACCCCGCTAAACCCATTTCGCTCAACAACATCTTTAAACGCCTCCGAAACAAAAGTAGCCATTTGAAAATATAAGCCCGGGTTGTTGATTTTGAAGATGTGCGAATCTTGAATAGCTTCCTTTTCAAAAACCAGTTTATTGACTTCCAAAATATGTTCTTCTTCTATGTCGTATTGCAGGTTGGAATTTTCAAAATCAATGGCATCATGCTCCTCTTTAATGTCTAAAATGTGGAGGAGGTATTGTTGTTCTTCGTGAATGCTGGCTATAATGGGTTGAAATATTTTTTTGTGGATAATTTGTTTTATTCTTGAAATAATTTTATGCACATTTTTGCGGTTGATTAGGGGTAGATATTCTACACGGTCTTTTAATAAAGGTTCTATTGCTGTTTTTACTTTTTCGGTGATTACCCAGAAGGTTTTGTTGGCTATGGTTAGTTTGCCGATGTCTGTTTGGAGGTTTAAGATGGCGGTGGGTTGCCATTGGTTGGCGATAGGTTTTGTATTATAATTGTAGTTTGAAAATAACTCTGTATAAAAATACAATTGATCTTCATCTGAAAAATAGAGATGAGGAACTTGATATGGATTATCAGATCGGATTTGGAAGATTTTCATTTACTTATTTTAAAGCATAAGAATAAGAGACCTCCTCTTTGAAACGAAAGAAATTGAGTATTAATAAGTTCATTGATACCCTAAATTTTTATGAAAATTAAATGTAACTCCAATTTTCTTAACAAATTTATTGTTTACTAACATTGAATCGATAAAACATGTCTTTTGTAAGTTCATACCTACCATAACAGAGTCGCTTGCTAAAACGTAATTGCTAATATTGAAACTATTTTTATTGTTTAAAACAAGCTTATAACTGTTAGCTGTAGAAATTTTCGAGTCAAAATTAATGCTGACTTCACTCTTAAAATAACCTTTCTTATGGAAGTTAATTATATTTTCAGCTATTGTACTATCTTTTATAGTCTGAAAATTATCTGTATATGATATTAGATAAGCAGTCTTGACTATTTCGTCGCTTGATTTATATCCTCTAATTAGAATATATGAATTAAGATTTATGTTTTCACACTTATTCATTTTGTTATCACAAGATAAAATGAAGAAAAAAATGAAAAATAGATATTTACTTAAGTCTAAGATAACCATAATAATTATTTAAGTATGCTCTTTTAGAAATTTTTATCTTAGTTTTTCCTTTTCTTAATTCGCCCCAAGTAAATACATTAAACTCAACGGAAGTAACATCGTCATAATCTGATTCAATATCACCATTTTTGTTTAACAACTTAAGCCCACCTTCATATACAACCCAATGGTATTCCAACAAATCTTTTGAATCATATTGCTCAATTTTATCATTAGTCAAGTATTTATCTACCATATCCCCATCAATTAACATGCAGACCTCATAACCATTTTTATAATCTTGATCTATATCTTTTTCTAAAATCCTAACTTTCTCATCAGATCCAAATGTATCTCTAATATAGGATTTATTAATTTTATAATAATCCATTTTTACTGATTTAAACCCTAATAAATCTTTACCTAATTTTTTCATAATCTTAGGCCAGTTTATAGCAGAAAAATCTTGACCAGAAAGTCCACTATATCCTAAAATGCTTTCATTACGACGAGTTGTCACCATTACAATCCAATCTATCTCGGGAATTCCACTTGGGTAGTCAATTGTAGTATTTGGATTGGTGTTGTAGATCTCCTTCTCTACAACTATAGTATACCCCTTATAAGTTGCTTTTCCTTTTCTGTGGATGGACTTAGCAAAATTTTCATATCCATTCTTATCATTTTTTGCAAAAATATAAAATATACAAGCCATTCCGCAAAGGGAGGTATAACCTTGATCAATAAGAAAAGGCTTTTTCATTCTATTTTGAATTTGATCAAATATTATTTTTCTATCGAAATGTCTAAACCTATTATGGCAGTAAAACTTAACTTCAACTCCACAATTTTCAGGAAAATATGCCTTTAAACTAATATTCTGACCACACATATCAATTTCATCTACATTCAAAGTAAAGAATTCTCCTAATTTCTCCCATAATCTTCTGATTTCACCATTGGGAGTTGAGTACGAATATTCCCAAATAATTTGGCTTTTGTCAAGATCATTTGGTACATATTGATTTTCATACTCAAAGATACTAAACTTGTATTTTTTCCCATATATAAGACCTTCCTGTGTACCTTTTCCCGAACCACTATTATCAGAACCTATATCCAAGCCAGTTATACAAACTATATTTTTAATTTCTCTTAATACTTCACATACTTGAGCATTCATTTCCCCTTCCACACAGTCTAATACAAATTCACACATTTTATTTATAATTAAGTTAATGAATCTTTAGGTTTAATAACTTTTAACCTTAATTTATCTTCATCATATTTTAAAGTATAATTCTTTAAAATATCATTATCCAGTCGTTTTCCCTGATACTTGTAATCTAACTTATTATTAGATAAAGAAATATTAACTTTCACACCAACCATGTTAGCCGTTTTTACTACCAGTAATATTTCTTCGCCTATTTTTGCATTTTCAATTCTATTTCCTTGTTTATCAGTTATATAGAAATCTAAAAGCTGAGGCATTTTCTCAATTTCTTTTTGCTTTTCTTCTTCTTTTTTTGGCGGTACATTCGAAACCTCCCCACAAACCTCACAAAAAGGCTTCCCTTCATCAGCAGCCTGCTGCATACTCAAAACCTGCTGCGCAACACCAGAAGCTTTAGGTGGCAGTTGTTCCAAAACAGTTAAAGACTGTTTGGTCATCACCGTGCCAGGTGATATTTCACCTATCAAAACAGTTGGGCAACCAACCACCACCGAACCCCCGTGAACCGTTATATCGCCCATACGCACTGCCGGTTTACCACCAATTAAAACGCCTGTAGAACCCAATATTAAACTATCGGGTGGACCTACGCAGGTACACATATCACCCATAACGGCGGCAGGCATATTTCCAATTAAAACGGTTGGTACACCTGGTCCCATAATTGGCCCGCCAACGTGTGGCACGGGTGGTACACCCGGCGTAACCATCGGGCAAACGTGCATATCTCCTATTCTTGCTGCGGGTTTACTCATAAGGTTGAAATTTGGTTAAATAAATCGCTGGGTTGCTGTTGAAGTTTGGCTTGTTCTAAAAACTCTTGTTCGCTTAAACTGTATTCCATTATTTGACTGTTTTTTAATTCTACAATAAATTTATTAATTGGTCCGAAAAATTCGGTTAGTTGCTCCGGTTCGCCCGTTTCTAAAAAAGTGGGCAATACCCGTGGATCGTAAAATCTAAAATACAACTTTTTTCCGGCTTCTGTCTTTACATAGAGAAATTTTTTCAAATGCAAATACAGCGATTTAAAATCTGCGGTACTTTCAAAAATAATACCCCAATGTTGTTGCCCGCCATTTGCCAAATACCACTCTGCAAAATTTGAGTTGAACCGAAAGGTAAACAACCAGGGAGCCACCGAATGCAAACGTTCTTCTGCCTCGCCACTATACAAACAAATATGGCGTGGGTTGAAGCGTTTGGCTTCGGCGATGCGGGCGTGGGTTTTGGCGGCATCTAAAACTATGTAGTGGTTGGTTGACAAATGCTTAATTTTTCAAATTGATTTTAATAATTTCTATATTAGATTCTACTTTTGCATATTCTACATATATCTCATAATTCCCAGGTAGTAAAGAAAAATTAACGTGATCTAAAATATTTGGATTGAAGTGACTAATGATATTCATATCTCCAGTTTCTGACTCTGCTTCCTCGATAAAAAAATCTGGCTCAGGTTCGGGTTCATCAGGACTTGGGTCATTATCTTGAATTGCACCAGAGAAAAATACATCTGATTCTATATGTCGAAGGCATATCATCAAAGGTTCGGGATGTTTTTCTAATGTACTAAGTGGAAAATAGTAAACGCCACATAATGGAAAAACACTATTATGTTTGTTTTTACTTAATGTTATCTCGGAAGGAATATTAATGCTTATCCCAAAAGTAGCTGGTTCATTTGGCGAGCATGGTTGTTCGTTAGGTGAATTTATTTGCACATTTGTGAAGTTATCTGGTTTTATTTCCATGTTTTTATTTTTTTTGTTAAAATTTTCCTGACATAAAGCAATCGTAACTGCTAATAACAAGAAACTCAAAAATATTAATTTATAGTATTGCATCTTTAAAATTTACTCCATCCTTTACTAATATCAAGTTTACGCACAGTTGGATGGCATTTTTCGCAAAATTTGGTTTTACCATTAACCGTACCGAACATAACACAAGTTGATTTTTTTCTTGCCTCTTTTGTATTATAGTTACTTTCTCCTTTTGCATTACCATTATAACAATGGTTACCCACGTGTCCTTTAGCTGCATAATGTGTTGCTACTTTTTTAGGCAAGTTGCCAGATCCGTCGGATACCATGCCAACTTTATGCCCTACTTCATGAATTAAAGTTTGGTTTTGAGACAATGTGGTTTTCGCTTGCCACCAAGCTCTTGTGCATATACATACCAAATTACCGCCGCCAAAAGACAATCCACCTCGCATCCTATCCACCCAATTTACTTCCAATCGAATAGCACCTTTGCCTTTTGGTAACTCTTTTACATCAATTTCTACAACATCGCAGTACCCCTTGGGATAACCTACTCTTTGTTTAGCAGTACATTTTTCTTCTGGAATATCTTCCCATTTTGCTTTACCGTCCAGTTTATATTTACAATTAATAAACCAGTCTTCACTTTTAACAATTCCTCTCCACAATGCTCTTTTTTGTACTTTATTTACTTTTAGTCCTTTCCCTTTAATAGAAATATCTACTTTAGGTTTCCCGATACCAAACTCAATTTTAGTTTTTTCAAGTGTACCATTATTTTTTACAGCCAAATGATCTGTATAACCAATAGCTACACAATAGGGTTCTTTAGTTCCAGCGGTAGAAGTATCATATGATTTTCTCGCCAAAGATTTGAAAGTATTAGAATCACCAGTAGATATATTTTGCATGTGCTTCATCTCTACCGCAGCAAGCCCCTCAAGTTTCACGTAATTTCGAACAAATTCTGTCTCAAAAGTTGTTAAACTGGTAGCAACAGATTTTAGCCCTTTCATTTTTAGTTCTACATAATAGAAAAAACGTTTAGTTGAAATGGAACCCGAACTTTTCACCGTTTTGCCTTTTGCATCTGTAGCAGACAATGTATAATTGTCGTTACCGGCAACTGTCAGAAAAAGATCATCAATTATTATCGTTCCATCTCCGCTGGTAGTGTAAGTTTTTTCATTTTCCTCGTACTTAAAATTAGCATTCCTTCCCTTTTCTTTAGCTGTGTAAACGGCATTTGAACCTCCAAGTATTAACTTTATTTTAAATGAATGACTTCCCGCTTTATCAAATTTGACTAATACTCTTGGTTTATTTGATAAGCGGTCTTTGTTTTTGATTATTTTACCATCTACCCATTTGTCTTCATAGGGTAAATTGACATATTGGTCACCCTTTGATGTAAGTATTTTGTCATCTCCACCATTTAAAAACTCAACTGAAACAATATTGGCATCTTCATCTGTAGAGGTAACAGGTAATGAGGAAGGTGTTTCTTCGGATTCTTCCGCAAATAGTGTTTTAGGTTTTGCTTTTTTTCTTGCAATGGTTTCTAATTTAATTTTTTCGGAATTACTACTAATACTAATTTTTAGTACTTTATCTTCTGTAATTTCTTCATCTTCGTATTTAAAATCACCATAATGATTGGGTAAATTAATTATCACCTCTTCCCCACTCATATTTTCGGTTTCAACAACTAAATAAATTTCTTTTTCTTTAGTAATTTTTTCAAGTGGTTCATCTTCTAAATTTGTAAAATATGCTTTTACTATTTTTTGAGTGGGTTCTTTTTCTTCTTCATTATTAAGCGTACAGGCATTTACAGGTGTCAATGCTTCATCGGGAGTGTTATACTCCGGCTCATTAGGCAGTTCACTTCTATTTATGAGTTTTGCGTTTGGCATTATTTCAATATTTCATAGATCTATCATAGAGCATCCTTTAAACAATTCACCATCAATTGTAATAAAGACTTCATAAATCAGATAATTATCAGATAACCCTAATGAACAAGAATTTTCTTGTTGCAGTTTATAATTTATTTTTCTAATAAGTCCGAATGCACGATTATCCTTTGACTTAAACATTAAATTAAAACCAGATTGCTTATCTACATAAATATCAATATGAAATTGCTCCTCCTTTGTTGAATCATATTTTTCAAAACACAATTCAAATAGATTTAACTTAAAACTCCAATAAGGTTCATCGCCCTCTGCGATAAAATAAAGATCGTTTTCATGCAAGACTTGCATAAATTCGTTAGGTTTGTATTGGTATGTCTGCTCTAATATGTTTTCTTTTAAGAAGTAAACTGAATCATTTTTATAAATTTTTAATTCTTCTTGGTCATTATATTCTCCAAGAAAAATATACTTATCGTTATATTGAACTTGACAACTGACCAATTGAGGAATTAAAAATAATAGCATTAATACATTTTTCATATTTTTATTTATGAGGGTTGCCACTTAATATAGGTGGCCAATTTGTTTTATCCGTTGTCCAAGGTACTTTATATGATTTGTGTCCCCAATATCTTTTATGATCAAATTTTTTAATATCATCTATTGGCACTCCTTTAGCTTTTAATATTGAATAAAAATGATTGTAATCAAAATCTGTTGGGTCTTGATGACCATCAGCAATTCCCCTGTCAACTTCAATATGTGGAACTATGATTGGCCAGCACATTTCAATATCACTTGCTTCTATATATAAGTTAGCTAAAGTTTGATACATTTTTTCAGATGGTTTAGTTGGAGGCCCATAATTCAATTCTATATGAAACATTTGTCCCTTCAGCCCTTTTTGGCTTTCTATTTTTGTAGCCCAAACATTTTTCTCTGCTAAAGGCCAAATAACTAACTTACTACCATCTAAATTTACATAAATATGACCACCACTTCTTTTTTTCTTGCCAACAACATTAAATTTTGTTTTCCCTTTAATTGAATTTTCACTCATTTCTCTTGCTGTACAATGTATAACAAAGTGGCTACGGTATAGTGGCGATATAGGACAAACTCTTTTACCAAATAATTCAAACCATCTGCCTTCCATATCTAACCAGTAGTTTAGCACAGTTGTTTTATCAGGCTTACCATCTCCGTCAGGATTTCTACCATGGTAAACAAGATTTTTCATTGGCTCATAATCAGGATTGTGTTTATGGGCATCCACTAAAAAGTATAAATAAGTCTTATTATCTTTAGTTTTATTTATAGCCGCTTGCCATTTTCTCATCGATTCATCTGTTTTAGGTCTCAAATTAATCTTTGCAATAGCCCAATCTTTAAAGTCATCTTTGTTTATAATATCTTGATTTGCAGCCCATTCACCTACTTTTGTTTTGATTAATTTTACTTCACCTTCTTGAAGAACCTCAACCAGTTTATCTTTTTCGGCTATCACTTTTTCCTTTCCTTGATGTATATCAATTTGAATCTTTTTGTCTCTGAAATTTTCTGTCTTAACAATAATAAATAAATCTTGTCCAACATTTCCAGTATTTGTATATTTAAATGAAATCCGTTGTCCTTTTTCTTTTTTAGTATCTATATTCAATTTTTGGTCCTTTTTTATGTTATCGCTTTTTAGCGAATTGTCTGATTTTATTTTTGCAACGGTAGTGTTATGTGATTTTGCTATTTTCCCTAGAAAGTCACCAGATTTTACAGTATATACTTTGGTACTTTTTTTAAATTCTTTTTCTACAATTTTTTTTGCAAAATATGCATCAACAATTTCTGGATAATTGATGGTAACAGTTGGTGCTACTGCAGCATTTGAACTATTTCCTGCATCATATATATAATCATCTTTTCCGTTTTCCATTGGTATCTAACTTTAATTTAACCAATCTAATCTCTCTTCTTTTTCCATTTTTATAACAATATCTCCACTCAACAACAACTTATAAAAACACTTCACCCGATAACCTTCATTCTTCTCAACCTCACCCAATATCCCCTCCAACTCCACAACCAAAGGCACATCAAACCCAAACTCAATCTTAAAAAACATCAACTTCTGCAAATTCAACTGCTTTTTAATCTCATACTGCTCCCCAAAAGCAATCATTTCATAAATAAAAGCCTCAATATCATCCGGTGTTTTATCTGCACACCAATCCGCAAAGTTATTGTGCAAAAAAACCACAGATTTCTGCACAAATTTCTCTACTTCAATCTGCCGAAAGGCTTCCATTTGTTTATTGGTTATTACAAGCATCTTTACCTAATTAATTTTAACTAAACTACCTTTCAATTGAGTTATGCCGGTAGATTTTAAATCTAACTTCGCATTACCGCCAACTTCTGTACTCACATCAGAAGTCAAAGAAGCACCCGTTTTACCAGAAATTTCTACCTTCATATTGGTAATCAGTTCCGCACCCATATCGCCACTCATT
>Ga0114956_1004303_pt1 | contig 10855 bp, 10 predicted proteins | sample MaitaG_FD_87304 | JGI IMG/M metagenome (GOLD analysis project Ga0114956, IMG submission 87304) | Marine algal microbial communities from Maine, USA - Maine_Asex2 metaG | ecosystem: Host-associated > Algae > Red algae > Unclassified | place: Maine, USA | collected 2015-01-05 | reverse complement strand
GTTTCTAACATAGCACCACCTTCAACAATTTCTAAGTTATTATCTGCTATATATTTCATCGTAGCTTCCCATGCTTCTTTTAAGTTTTTGTAATCTCCTTTTAAAACTGTTTTTACAGCTCTAAAAGAGTCTAATTTTCCTGTTAAAATGCCAACTTCATCAGAAATTATTTTAGAATTTGTAGGCACACAGCAAGAAAATATCATAGCATCATTCTCTTCATCCCATTTGTGATATAAAATAAAAGGAGGACCAGCCATAGTAACATTATGGGTTACTGCATACGCACCTACTTTTGGTAGCATAGATTTCATATTTTGTTCAAACTCACTGAACTTACATGATGTAGTGTTATAGAGATAATAGCCACCACTGTGTTGAGTGATACCTGCAACTTTAACGCTGTACACTTTCATTTCAGCCTGCAAAACACTGTCTAGCAATGTGAGTCCACGTTCAAAATGAGGGCCAATTTGTTTTTCCATTCCTCCTTTTAAAGCAGAAAACATTTTAAATTGAAAAGGCAAGTCTTCACCTGTTATAGTCCAAGTCACTTCGGTAGAACCATCTTCGTTAGGGTTTAAATTCCAATTAACATCAGCACTAGGGAAATCGCCAAATTGCATTTCTTGTGTAATAGAGTTCATAGCTTCTGTAGCTGTTGTTTTCATATTGCCAACACCATCCTCATCTTCCCAAGAGTAAGAACCACCAACTCCTTCGGTTTGTTCTGAAAGTGTGATTATAGTTTCAGGGTTTTCCTCTTTCCATGAATTCCATGCTTCCCAATTTTTAAAATCGATGACATTATTATATACTACAGATTGTGGTGCTTTTATAGTTTTACTTCTTATAACTTCAAAAGAATTTGGTTGAACAGCTATGTAAATACAAAAGCCAATAATAAAAACCAGTAGAAGAAGTATTAAAAATTTAAATGTTTTCATTCGGAAAAATTCAATTAGTAGTTTACCAAAGATAGCAATTTTATGATATGTGATATAAATATTACATTTGTGTAAATTCAATAAAAACTAACACATGAAATTAAAATCAATAATTATATTCTGTCTTATTGCAGTTTTCGCTTTTTCTTGTAATGATGAAGCTAAAGAAAGCAAAACAGACGGAACCAAGGAAAATACTGAAGTCACTTTCGATTATAATGTAGAGCAGTTTGCTGATATAAAAATTTTACGCTATCAAATTCCAGGATGGGAAGACCTAAGCTTAAAAGAACAAAAATTGGTGTATTATTTAACCGAAGCTGGTTTGGCAGGTCGTGATATTATGTGGGACCAAAACTATAGACATAATCTTAAGATTAGAGCAGCTTTGGAAAATGTGTATTCAAATTACGATGGAGATAAAAATGCTGATAATTGGAAGGCTTTTGAAACCTATCTAAAGCGTGTTTGGTTTAGTAATGGTATTCATCACCACTATTCAAACAGCAAGTTAGAACCAGAATTTTCTAAAGACTATCTTAATGAGTTATTGATTGCAACCAACACCAAATTAGACGGTGCAGCTTTCGACGTTATATTTAATGATAAGGATTCTAAAAAAGTGAATTTAGCTAAAGGTGTTGATAATGTGCTTCAATCTGCAGTTAATTTTTACGGTCCAAATGTAACTACTGCAGATGTAGAAAATTTTTATAAAAAGAAAACATCGCCGAATCCAGACAGACCTTTATCTTATGGTCTTAACTCACAATTGGTAAAAGAAAATGGTGTTTTAAAAGAACGCGTTTACAAATCTGGTGGCTTATATGGATCTGCAATAGACGAAATTGTAAAGTGGTTAGAAAAAGCTCAAGGTGTTGCAGAGAACAAAGCGCAAGGCGATGCTATAGGTTTATTAATACAATATTACAATACAGGAGATTTACAAACTTGGGACGATTATAATGTGGCTTGGACAGCAGCTACCGATGGTAATGTAGATTATATTAATAGTTTTATAGAGGTTTATAATGATCCTGCTGGTTACAGAGGTTCTTACGAAACTATTGTGCAAATCAACGATTTTGATATGTCTGCAAAAATGGCTGTATTGTCTGAAAACGCACAATGGTTCGAGGATAATTCACCTTTAATGGAAGAGCATAAAAAAGATAGCGTTGTAGGTGTAACTTATAAAGTGGTTACAGTTGCAGGTGAAGCTGGCGATGCCTCGCCAAGTACACCAATAGGTGTTAATTTACCTAATGCCAATTGGATTAGAAAAGAAGTAGGTAGCAAATCGGTATCTTTAGGGAATATCATTAATGCTTATAATAATGCAGGAAGTTCAGGACGATTAGCAGAATTTGTTCATGATGACGAAGAGCATAAACTCGAGAAAGAATTTGGTCAGATAGCTGATAAATTACACACAGCACTTCATGAAGTTATTGGCCATGCCTCAGGTCAATTAAATCCTGGTGTTGGTGAAACTAAGCAAACGCTGAAAAAATATGCTTCTACCTTAGAGGAAGGTCGTGCAGATTTAGTTGGATTATATTATTTATATAATCCAAAATTGCAAGAACTAGGATTGGTTGACGATTGGGAATCTGTAGGCAAAGCTGCCTTTGATGGTTACATTAGAAACGGACTAATGACACAATTAATTCGTTTAAAATTAGGAGATGATGTAGAAGAGGCACACATGGTTAACAGACAATGGGTTTCGGCTTGGGCTTACGAAAAAGGAAAGGCAGACAACGTCATTGAAAAAGTAACCAGAGATGGTAAGACGTATTTTAACATCAATAATTATGATAAATTACATGAGTTATTCGGACAATTATTAAGAGAAACACAACGTATAAAGTCTGAAGGAGATTTCGCAGCTGTCGAAGCTTTAGTAGAAGGTTATGGAGTAAAAGTAGATCAAGCAATTCATGCTGAGGTTTTAGAGCGCAATAGGCAATTTACTTCTGCGCCTTATAGCGGATTTGTAAACCCGGTTTTAGTACCAGAGATGAATGATGAGGGTGAAATTACAGCTATAAAAGTAACACAACCTGTTGGTTATGTAGAGCAAATGTTAGGTTATAGTAAAACATATAGTCATTTACCTGAGGTAAATTAATACGTCTAAAAAAACGATACAAAAGCAGTCTTATTTTAAGACTGCTTTTTGTTTATGCTAAATCGTAGTAAAAGCATATTAATAAGTAGTAAACATAAGATGGAGTAGAAGATAAACATTGGGTTCTTTTTATATATAACAGACCAATCGTAAAAACTCCTAATGTAAAGATGTTAAATTTTAAAAAAGTATGATCTACATAAAAATAAACTTAACAGCGGCAATCATAACAATAAAGCCTACAAAAGCAATTAATATCCAAACGCTCCCCTTATAATGAGTTTTACGAACCTTAATATCTTTACGGTATTGATATGCTATGGCAATCACAAATGCGATGAAAAATAATAATCCAAAAATCAATTGACCATTTGTAAACATATCTTTATTTTTATGCAAAAGTAATTAAACTACAATTAAGATTTCTAAGAATGAGTAGAGTCCTTTAATGTATATACGATAAAAGTAGAACTTCAGATTTAAACAAATTATGCAAGATAAAATTAATGCGGTTAAGGAATTTCATACCGCTTTTAAAATAGGACACAGAGAAACACCAAAGGCAGATTTAGGAATTGAGAAAAATATGCTGCGCTACAAACTAATGCGCGAAGAAAATGAAGAATACCTAGAAGCTGCAAATGACAATGATTTAGTTGAAGTTGCTGACGCTCTAGGTGATATGTTATACATCTTATGCGGTACAATCATAGAACACGGCTTGCAATATAAAATTGAAGAAGTCTTTGAAGAAATACAACGTAGCAATATGAGTAAACTTGGAGAAGACGGTGAGCCCATTTACAGAGAAGATGGTAAGGTTTTAAAAGGGCCTAATTATTTTCAGCCTCATATAAAAGCAATTTTAGAGCGCTAGTATAATGTAATTTTATAGTTAGATTTAGGATATAAGAGTGGTTTTAGTAGAGTTGTGCTAAATAATTAAAATGGGCACCATCCATAATCTTTTTACACTGTAAACCAACAGTAAGACAAGCGGTTTCTAAAGTTTTAAAATCGAGATAAAGCCATTTCATAGGTACTTCTTTCACGCCTTTATAGGATATAAAATAATCGAGTTCACCATGATAACCTTGGTTTAAGTCCATCCATTGTCCTCCATCATCATCTCTATACATATAAGAAATATCTGAAGAATCAATTAAGATTTGTCCATTCGGTTCTAAAAGCGATTTTAAATGTTTCAAGTAGTTAGAAACTTGCGCAAGTTCTTGAAAAATTCCTGTACCATTCATTAGTAATAAAATGGTATCAAAAGTTTCCGTTTCTTCTAAAAGTGGTTTTAACTCAGTATTTAAAACACCACGCTTCTTAGACACGTCAATAGCACCTTTAGAGCTGTCAATGGCTTTTACATCAAGCCTTTTTTGCTGTAGCCAAAGTGCATGATTACCAGCACCACAACCTACATCTAAAACGGTTCCTCTTGCTAATTTAAGAGCTTTTTGTTCAAGTTTTGGCATATCAGAAAAATCTCTAAATAAATAAGGAAGTGGTAGCACATCATCATCAGAAATATTAGTAGAAGTGATGAGGTCTTCAGAATAATTTCCGTTACAATAATCTAATAATGCTTTTCCGAAGATGTCTTTCATATTTTCGTCATTTCCTATAGAGTGAAGCAATCTGTATGCTTCAATTTATAAAACTACCACGTCGCTTGAGCCTGCCTTGAGCGTAGTCGAAAGGTTTCTTGTAATGACGTGTAAATTTGTATTTTTACACTATGCAAGACCAAATCAATCACCTTCCAAAGCTCGCCAAAGATAAGCATAAGGAAAATAAAACCTTTTTTACGAAGCTAAAAAAGAAGCCGCCAAAACAGTTAGATTATGTGATGCAAGAATTACACGACGCAGAGTTTAAACGAACCGATTGTTTAAATTGTGCTAATTGTTGTAAAACCACAGGACCATTGTTTACAGCTAAAGATATTCAGCGTATTGCCAAGTCTTTTAGAATGAAAGCGCAGCAATTTACAGAAACCTACTTGCGATTAGATGAAGAGAATGATTATGTATTGCAGTCCGTACCTTGCATTTTTCTAGGAGCAGATAATTATTGTTCTATTTACGAGGTGAGACCAAAAGCGTGTAGAGAATTTCCGCATACAGACCGAAAAAAGTTTCAGCAAATATCTAATTTAACTATGAAGAACATAGAGATTTGCCCAGCAGCTTATAACATTGTAGAAGAAATGAAAAAGCGCATTAAATTTTAAATATTCGGAATAATTTTTGATGCATTACAGAAAAAAGGTAATGAAAAACGTATTTATAAGATTATTAATCATTTTATGTACAGTACAATTATGTCATTCGCAAGCTTGGATGACAGATTTAGGTATTGCACAAAAATTAGCTTCAGTAGAGGATAAAATGGTATTAATGGTTTGGGAAGAAACTACAAAATATCCTTATCCTGTATTTGTAAGTGATGATAAAGGTAGAAACGTCTTTATTGAAAACTTATTTGAAGATGAGTATTTGAGTCCTCTAATTTGGAAATATTTTGTACCTGTTATAGTTAACGAAGTTGAATATGCAGATTTATATGAAGCCATTGAAGGAAAGCGAAGTCAAAATTACATCGATAAATTTAATGACGATTCCATAAAAATTATGGATACGAATGGTAATATTTTAAATGTGTCTGACTTTACAGATAATTATGAAAATATTACAAGACTAATCCTAACCTATGCTCTAGATACGGCTTATATTTCAACAGAAATGAAGAACTATTCAAATGACAAGAATTTTTATTCTGCTTATTATTTGACAGCTAAATACATTGATTTTGCAATGTATGCAAGTAAAACAGTGAGACCGTTACTTATAAAATTATCAACTATTTATTTGAATGAAGCAAAGGCATTAGCTGCAAAAGAAAGCGCTGATGAACCATTGGTTTTATTACAACGTTGTGAGTTACTTGATATACAGCAAGACTTAATCCTAAAGAAACCAAAAAAGGTATTACGTCAGTTAAAACGGATGGGCGCTAGTGAGATAGAAAACAATAATGAGCCACTTATCGCTTTTTTATATTACACCACATATAGAATTACAAAGGATGAAAAAAATGCTGAACTATGGAAATCTAAAGTTTCTTTAGTAAATTTGAAGAAAGCACAATTAATCATAAACCTTAATTCTTAAACCATCTTTGGAAACGATTATCACCTATTTTGAGACTATTCCATCATCGCATAGAAGCATTATATTGGTTGGTGGTCTCACCTTTTTTTGGTTGCTAGAAAGCGGATTACCATTATTTAAGTTTAAATACAAAAAGTGGAAACACGCTATACCTAACCTCTTTTTTACCCTTACTACGATTATTATAAATTTTTCACTAGCCTTTTTATTGCTTGGTACAGCAGATTGGGTAAAAGCTAATAATTTTGGCATCATTAATTGGTTGCCTGCAATGCCACTTTGGCTATATGCGCTGTTAGGAGTTCTATTGCTTGATTTTTTTGGAGCTTATTTGGCACATTTTGTTGAGCATAAGGTAAAACCACTTTGGATGATTCATTTGGTGCATCACACAGATCATAAGGTAGATACGACAACAGCAAATAGGCATCATCCAATAGAAAGTGTTATTAGGTTTGCGTTTACACTATTAGGTGTATTTGTAGCAGGCACACCTATAGCCTTGGTATTTTTATATCAGTCTTTATCTTTGGTATTTACACAACTAACACATGCTAATATTAAAATGCCTAAAAAATTGGATAAAGCCTTAAGCTATATCATTGTATCACCAGATATGCACAAAACACATCACCATTACCGATTGCCTTACACAGATTCTAACTACGGAAATATTTTTAGTATTTGGGACCGTATCTTCGGAACGTACATGTATCTCAATAGAGAAGATTTAATTTATGGTGTAGATGTCTTCCCAGATGAAAAAAAGAATAGTAGCATTAAAGAACTGCTGAAACAACCCTTTCAGAATTATGAAAAACCAACACTATCTGCAGATCTTGATAAATAGTTTTTGCATCATTTTAATTACTTTTTTTATGAGCTGTAATTCTGAAACAAAACTAGATATTCAAGGTCATAGAGGCTGTAGAGGTTTACTACCCGAAAATTCATTACCAGCATTTGAAAAAGCGATTGATCTAGGTGTAACAACGTTAGAACTCGATATTGCGATTACAAAAGATAACAAGGTTGTGGTAACGCACGAGCCTTATATGAATCCTGTGATTTGCGAGATACCCGAAACGGTTGTAATATCAGAATTTGAAGAGAAGATAAACCTATATCTACTCACTTACGATGAAATTAAACAGTATGATTGTGGTTCAAAATTTCATTCGAGATTTCGTGAGCAGAAAAAATTAAAAACCTACAAGCCATTATTATCTGAAGTTTTTGATTTGGCAAAGTCTAAAAACTCTGATGTAAAATTCAATATCGAAATTAAATCAGAACCGTCTTATTATGGTATTTATACGCCACAACCAGACGCTTATGTAAAGCTAGTTTTGGATGAAATAGAAAAACACAATACATTTGATGATGTGAACCTTCAGTCATTTGATTTGGCAATTCTCGAAGAAATTAAAATACAGTCACCAACAATGAAAGTAGCATTACTTGTTGACGAAAATGAAAGTATCGCTGAGAAACTAAACGCCTTATCCTACAAGCCAGAGATTATAAGTCCTTACTTCAAATTATTGTCTTCAGAAAATATCAGTAGTTATCAGAGAGACAGTTACAAGATCATTCCATGGACCGTAAATGAAGAACAAGACATGTTTAAAATGCTACGTTGGAATGTAGGCATCATTACAGATTATCCAGATCGCCTTTTAAACATTAGATCGCAATAAAGTTTTCAACACCTTATCAACAATATAATACAGTTCTTCGGATATTTATGTAGTTTATGGATGTTTTGCATCACAATTTCGGAAACTTCTTATGTTTGTTTCAGGATTAATTAATTTAAAGTAGTGTTGAGATAAGACAAACTCATGTCTAATATTATACTTTAAAATATTGAAAAATTTAATCCGTATCTGTCTCGTTATTATCCTCATTTTTTTATTAAGCTACACACTTCAGGCACAAGAGCATTATGCTAAACTCGAAAAAAATAGGAATATCCAAGCTAAAGGTTTAATCCAGAAGTTAAATAGAACGGGTGACACTCTAATCCTTAAAAGTGATACAAAAATTAACTATCTCTATTCTATAAATAAAGAACAAGGAAGAGAATTCGATTTCTATATAGATTCTACAACATATAAATTACCATTAAACAAATTAAGCAAAGGCAAACATGTTTTAATTGCTGTACAATCGCCTAAACGATTTGTGTTTGTAGTTAGAATTTTAAAGGATATTCCAAAGCAAATACCTATTAAAGTAATTTCAGAAGATATCGTTGCTGTTAGACCTGTGGAGGTTGTGCAAACAAGTAATGAATAGTTTAATCATAAATGACATACTTACTACGCATTGTTTTAAAAGCCTCTAAATCCGCTTCCCAAGTTGCTCTAATTTCAGTTTCGCTTAAACCAGCCTCAATTTGTTGTTGTAATTTCTCAGTGCCAGCATGAGCAGTAAAATTAGTGGTATTAAAAACTTTAGACTTATCAGTAGCATGGTTATAGGCATCCATAATATATTTTAAAGTGAAGCGTCGTTCTACATTCACATCAGATAAATCAACACCATAACACATTTCATTTTGATGCTTGGGATATTTAGCACCAAAATTAGCAATTGGTGTATACTCAAATTCATAATGATTTTTATCTAAAATTGGAGAGCCATAACGTTGAAACTGAAATTCAGTACCTCTACCAGCATTTATGGTTGTGCCCTCAAACAAGCCCAAACTAGGATATAATGTTATCGCTTGGTCGTTTGGTAAATTAGGAGAAGGTCTTATGGGTAAACTATAAGTGCTTTCATGAGTGTAATTTTTTATTTCAACAACCGTAATATCACAAATAACACCAGTATTCAACCAACCTTCGCCATTAATCATTTGGGCATATTCACCAATCGTCATGCCATGTACCAACGGAATTGGATGCATACCCAAAAAGCTACTATGCGCTTTCTCTAAAGTAGGACCATCACTATAATTACCATTAGGATTTGGCCGATCTAGAATTAAGAGCGGCATATTATTTTCGGCACAAGCTTCCATAACATAGTGCAATGTTGAAATATACGTGTAAAACCGAACACCAACATCTTGAATATCAAAAACCATAATATCGAGATCTTCAAGCTGTGCTTTTGTTGGTTTTTTATGTTTACCGTGAAGCGAATAAATAGGTAAACCTGTTTTGGTGTCTTTGCCATCCTTTACCAATTCACCAGCATCTGCAGTACCTCTAAAACCATGTTCTGGAGAGAATACTTTTTTGATGTTGACATTTAAAACTAATAATGAATCTACTATATGTTTATGATTTAAAAAAGCTGCCTTTCGTACTTTATCTCTAAAAATAACCGATGTCTGATTCGCAACAATACCAACACGTTTGCCTTGCAATAAAGGTAAATACTGTTCCGTTCTACTAGCACCAACTGCAATGGCTTTGTCATTCTGTTTTATGCTCTCATCCGATTTTGTTACACTGAGCGCAGTCGAAGTGCTATCTGTTTTCTTCTGATTCCCACAAGAAACCAATACCAAGACAATCCCGATAATAATAGGGAATAAAACTGTATTTTTGAAAACCTTAAAACGCATATCTAAGTTTGAATTTCGAGTTATTTATAGCAAAACGCATTATTGGTAATAAAGCGTATAAAAGTAGTGTTTCGGCACCAATAATTAAAATTGGTATCGCAGCAATTGCTATAGGTATAATTGTAATGCTTGTTGCCATTGCTACTGGTTTAGGGCTTCAACAAAAAATAAGAGATAAAGTTGTAGCTTTTAACGGCCATATAGAAATTACCAATTATGATACCAATGCGTCGGACGAATCTCAGGTACCTATTTCCATAAATCAAGATTTTTATCCAGAATTTAAAACCATTGAAGGCATAAAACATGTGCAAGGAGTGGCACAAAAATTTGCTGTGATTAGAACAGAAACTGATTTTGAAGGTGTTGTAATAAAAGGTGTAGGAGCAGATTATAATTGGGAGTATTTTATAGATTTTCTTGTTGAAGGTCGTTTACCTGATTTTACTAAAGAACGGAATGAAGACATCCTAATTTCGAGTTATTTGGCAAATCGTTTAGGCTTTAATGTTGGTGATGCGTTTCAAACTTTATTTGGTAATCCGCTTAACGATAGACCTCGAATACTTAATTATAAGATTGTTGGTATTTATAATTCTGGTTTTCAAGATTTAGATGAAAAATTCTGTATTGCAGATATAAGACACCTTCAACGTATTAATAAATGGAGCGCTGACCAAATCGGTAATTTTGAAGTTTTTATTGATGATTTTTCAGAATTAGAAGCAAAATCACAAGCTGTTTTTAAAGACATTCCTTCAGAATTTAATTCTAGAGCTATAGATAAAAAATACTACACAATTTTTGAGTGGATTAAGATTTTTGACAATAACACTTATGGCATTATAGCCATTATGATTATCGTTGCAGGTATTAATATGATTACGGCCTTGTTGGTATTAATTTTAGAACGTACTCAAATGATAGGTATTTTAAAAGCCTTGGGAAGTTCTAACTGGACGATAAGAAAAGTTTTTCTTTACAACGCCTCTTACCTTATTGGTTTGGG
>Ga0114956_1004300_pt1 | contig 10861 bp, 7 predicted proteins | sample MaitaG_FD_87304 | JGI IMG/M metagenome (GOLD analysis project Ga0114956, IMG submission 87304) | Marine algal microbial communities from Maine, USA - Maine_Asex2 metaG | ecosystem: Host-associated > Algae > Red algae > Unclassified | place: Maine, USA | collected 2015-01-05 | reverse complement strand
GATCCGTGGTTCAGTATTCCTCATAAAGCCAATAATGACTTTATCAAGCGCTACGCTCAATACGTACGTCGCCATCTCAAGCCGCATTTGAAAGTCTATGTCGAGTATAGCAACGAGACTTGGAATGACGTTTTCGTACCGCAGGCTGAGCACATGAAGCAGACGGGTGTGCGTTACAAGTTAGATAAAGACCGCCGTCAAGCCGGAGCGAAATACTATTCGATGCAAAGCGTGCGCATTTTCAAAATGTGGGAGCAGGCATTTGGTGGCAAGCAGCGCTTGGTACGCGTTATGGGTGGTTTGAACACAGACACCAACCTGTCACACACTATATTGAGCTATCGTAATGCCTATAAAGACGTTGATGCATTGGCTGTAGCACCCTATTTCTACGTTGGTCAAGATCGTATGCGACGCATCCGCAGCGTCGGGCATGTTTTCCAACAGTTGGAAGCACGCGATAACCGTTATTCGATTCCAAACACGCTGGCTAAAGTAAAGCAGCAAGCGGACATAGCTAAAAGCTATGGTGTGGATCTGGTTGCTTATGAAGGTGGTCAACATTTTGTTCATAGTAAAACGCATTCAGTAACGGAAGGTGCGACGCCGCATTTGATTCAAGCGAACCGTCATCCACATATGGCTACTCTCTATAACCGCTTATTACAGGGGTGGAAAAAAGCCGGTGGTAAATTGTTTGTTGCGTTCTCAGCGCCGCGTCCTTACACATGGCACGGCAGTTGGGGAATTAAAGAATACATCAACCAACCGGCTAACCAGACGCCTAAGTATCGTGCGTTAATGGGCTTTGCCCGTGGTAATCCTTGCTGGTGGGCGGCTTGCCGCTCGACGACGGTTAAACGCTTAGCCAAGCCATTAACGATTGCAAAAGTGGGTAACCCAGAAGACGGGCCAGATTTACAGAAACCGCAGACGGTGCGCATCCGCAAGCAAGGAAAATCTCGTAACGGCATTAAGTTTGCGGCCTCAAATCGCATCGGTAGTCTTATTAAAGGCACTATCCAAGGGCATCGCGATTTATCGGGAACCTGGCGCTCTAGCTGGGATGATCAGAATCTGTATGTAAAGGTTAACATCACGGATGACCGCCACATCAGAGACTCAAAAAATGCATGGGCAGATGATTCGATTGAGATTTATATCGATGCTGATGGCAGTCGTAAGAGCCGTTACGATGGCTGGAATGACTTCCAACTAACCTATCGTTTGTATGACCAGAAGCTTACTCTGGGTGGTAATACGCCTAAGAATAAGATCCATGCGGTACGTCATAAGATGGTCAAACTGGTTAATGGCTATCAACTGGAAACGACGATTCCATGGAGCACCTTAAATGTGCGTCCAAAGCATGGACACGTCGTAGGGTTTGATATACAGGTGAATGATGATGACAGTGGCAACCAGCGCGACAGTAAACTCGCTTGGAATGCCAAATCAGACCAAGCATGGAAGAACCCACGCATGTTTGGGAGAATGATTCTAACAAATTAATTTTGCTTTAATCTTGAAATAAATCAAGTCAGGCAGTGTCTAGTGTCCATGAGGCGATTGACAGTAATTGCATAACCTTTTCTGTCAATCGTCTGAGCTGCTGCCTGACAATCACAGCACCCCCATAACAGCTATAAGAAATGGAAGTGTATGAAAATTTTATCTCACTCGTTGTTTTCAACGTCCCTTCTCAGTGTTGCTCTTTTTCTCGCATCGCTGCCTTTTCAGACTACGCGAGCCGCTGATCTGTTTCCACCGGCTTATCAGTTTGCGAATCAGACATCTCCACTTGGCATTAATACTAATGAAGCCATGGAGGTCGACTCCAGTTTGCCGTTTGTAGATTTGTTTCGGTTTGCACTACCGTTTGAGGAAGCCAGACCTTGGTTGACCAAAGGCAATATTGTTTATGATGTTAATGGCTGGCCTAAACAGCTTAATGGCGGTAAGGCAGGCACGCGTTTTCTGAGCCACATTCCTGCAAAAGCGCTGCCTGAAGGCATTTATACGGTTCGTTATGAGGGGCAAGGTGAAATTCGCTATGGCGGTGGTGCAAAATTAATTAAGCGTTTGCCCGATCGTGACCTGATTCGTTTTCAACCGTTGCCTAATCAAACGGTAACAGCGACCCTCACCATTGAAAAATCTAACCCAAATAATCACCTGAGAAATATTCGGGTATTAATGACGGGTGGTATTTGTGCCAACAACCCAATGTATACCGTGCATGAGCCAAGCGTTTGTGTGAACCACCCTTTTATGTCATTTGCCGATCATTACCGGCAGATTATTTTCAATCCGGACTATCTGAATTTCATGAAGGACTTCAAGGTCGTGCGGTTTATGAATATGGCGGGTATCACACGTAATAATATCCGTGACTGGAATGATCGCCCTAAACTGACTGAAGCAACTTGGGGGGGTAAAGAAGGTAATCGCGGTGTGCCCATTGAAATGATGGTTGAACTGTCGAATCAGCTCAATATCAACCCGTGGTTTAACATTCCGCATGCAGCGAGCGATGACTACATTAATAACCTAGCTCGCTATGTCAACACACGCTTGAAACCGTCGCTTAAGGTTTATCTCGAATACACCAATGAATCTTGGAACAATGTATTTGTTCCACAAGCCGAACACATGAAGCAAAACGGCACAATATTGAAACTGGATAAGGATCGCCGCATTGCTGGATTTAAATATTACTCGATGCAAAGTGTGCATGTGTTTAAGCAATGGGAAAAGGTGTTTGGCGGTACAAGTCGTTTGATTCGTGTGCTAGGTGGTTTGACCACTGACTTAAATATGAGCGAAACCATGCTTGCTTACCGCAAAGCGTTCAATCACGTCGATGCACTGGCGATTGCACCCTATTTCTATATTGCTCAAGAGAAGCTGGGTCAGGTCAACAGTGTCGATAGCGTGTTCAGGTTATTGAGTGCACCTGACAATCGTTATTCTATTAACAATCTGATGAAGACCATTCGCAAACAGGCACAGCTAGCTAAGGCTTATGGTGTTGACCTTGTCGCTTATGAAGGCGGCCAGCATCTAGTCGATCACAAAACACATAAATTAACTGAAGGTGCGACACCACATCTGGTTGCAGCAAACAAAGATGCGCGTATGGCGAGAGAGTATTACCGTTTTCTCTCTAGCTGGAAAAAAGCTGGCGGCAATTTATTTATTGCATTTTCCGCACCACGCCCACATACCTGGCACGGTAGCTGGGGGATTAAGGAATACATCAATCAAGCTGCGTCTGAAACGCCAAAATATCAGGCATTGCTTGCATTTAAACGCGGTCAGCGCTGCTGGTGGAGAGGTTGTGAAACTGGACGGTTAGTCAGTCGGCCCAAGCCTATCTCCATCCCAGCGCATTTGGCATCAGGACAAAAACCAACCTCGCAAAAACTAAACTCTGTCTCGATCTATCAACAAGCAGGCGGTATTCACAATGCCAAGCCTAACCGTGTGGGCAGGCTGATAAAGGGGACTATTAATAATGATAAAGACCTTGCCGCTACTTGGCGTTCGTCATGGGACAAGCAAGGTCTAAATTTTTGGGTCGGTATTCAAGATGATTTGCATGTGAAAGATTCACCCAAAGCATGGGCAGATGATTCTATTGAGATTTATATCGATGCGGATGGCAGCCGAACCGAAAAGTTTGATGGTCAGAATGATTTTCAACTCACATTCCGCATGAAGGATCAAACGGTTGCGATCGGCCAAAGTTCACCGGTGCGTAATACGCGCTTAATTCGTCACAAAATGGTAAAAACTAGTAATGGTTACAGCTTAGAAGCCAGTATTCCTTGGGCAATGTTGGGTGTATGGCCAAAAGCGGGGATGCAGATCGGTTTTGATATTCAAATCAATGATGATGATAACGGTGACGCGCGTGATGCTAAGATTTCTTGGAACGCCATGTTAGACGAAGCATGGAAAAACCCTAGCTTATTTGGGGAATTAGTAATCAAAAACTAAAAAGTTAAGTTTTTCATGGGGTTATTGTAATTTAAAATTGAACATTTTCTACAATTAAACTACTTTATGAAGGCGGGTTGAACAATTTGTTAACGAACTCGCTCTTCTAAACTAGATATGGGAAGTCATTATGGAAAGTTTATTACCCCTGATTATTCAGCTTGTGAGTGGTGCTGTTGGTGGAAACGTCATTGGTTCTATCTTTAAGAAATTATCACTGGGCGGTGTTGGTAATTCTATCGCCGGCATCGTTGGTGGTGGCATCGGTGGTCAACTGTTAGGCATGCTCGGTATGGGCATCGGTGGTGGCGGTATGGATGTTGCCGGTATTTTAGGAACTGTCGCAGGTGGTGCTGTCGGCGGTGGTGTACTGATGACCGTTATCGGATTCATCCGTCGTTTGATAGGCAAGTAAACCTAACGTTACGACTCCAGACCTGCTTACAAGGAGTGTTGGCAGGTCGTATTATTCGCGCTACTCTGTGTATTTAGTCTCAATTCCCAATGTTTCGATGTGTTTGACTAGTTCCGGGAAAAACAATTGAAAGGTTGCTTCGATAATCTCATATTGCTTCAATACTTCGCTGTATGACTGATCCAAGTTGTTTTCAAAACGAATCCGATTACTGATTGATATCAGAGTTTTATCGACAGTGTCCATTGAGACATAGCTTGCCAGCCAACCGTGCTCAGCCATTCCTCGTAAACGATTTCTCATTATGTCAGGCATGTACTGCTCTGTTTGTGACAACTGTTGATGCGCGCGATTCGTGAACTCAATTAATTCAAGCTCGTGATAGTCACCCCAAGACTTGGCGAGCATGTGATCAAAACTAACGTCCAGCATGATTGGCACAAAACGGCGAAAGCTCGGATCAAATTCCGTTCTTAGGTTTGTGATGACGGGATGAGTATCAGTAAACTTATCGGTAGCTTTATGGTTCTCGATACCGTCCAAGATGGCTTTCGGCTGTATCGATAAGTCGGCCTGTTTCAAAAAATCGGCCATTAGATTACCCGCTTTGGATAATCCATTGTCCTTTGACAGATAAAGGTGTGCAAGATAATTCATGCGGAGTGGCGGATGTGATTACTTTGCATAAAATGCATCTAGCGTTGCTATGAAGTTTTGTAACTCGGACTCTGGCAAGTCATTAATACCTGCTGCGGCTTTACGGCCACCACCGGATGGGAATTGACGGCAAATTTCGTCAGCTCCCGTTTTGTTGCTGAGCGGCGCACGCACGCTAGCCAAATAATTACCATCGCTTTTCTTGGTGACAACAGCATGCGCCCGCTCTGGTGATAGATTAGCTAACGCATTACCATAAACGCCACTCACACGCCTCGCCCATGCGGCATCAGGCAGCATAAATACTGCTGAAGCGGCAGTTTCATGCATTGCCATAGTTTGCTCTGCACTCGCCATATCGTGCAAATAGCCCTGCTCTAGCTTTTCAAAGGTGGCTTTGCCGTTTTCAAAAAACTCAAAGGGACTGGCAAAGTCTTTTAGCGCCAGAAACAAAGCATCTGGCGCAAAGTGTAAATCAGCCACGGTTGCGCCGTAGCCGTTGTAATTCATATAAATGCCAAGGTTTTCTAGCTGTTGGCTCTGTTCTGAAGAAAGTCCGCTCGCTTGACTCAGCGCATCACCCACCTTTTTTAAGTTATCACCATAAGCGCCAACAATCGCCCAGTGTTGAAATACGCCTTTAAGATGTAAATTAACTAAAGTACTTGTGCAACAGTCTGCTGCCAAATTAATATTGGCTGATAAATTTGGGTGAGTGAATTCATCGTCGCCAGCAAAGTGATGATCGAAGTAAATCACATCAGCACCCTGCTCTAAGACGTTTTCCAGACCTCTTCGGTTGCCGTCCATAGAAATATCCAGGACCGTGATCTGATCACCTTTAACCGCGGTCACACTGTTGAGTAATTTGTTATCCCGTTTAACGCCAGTAACTAACTCACTTTGTACAGGGTTTGCATTGCGTAATTGCAGTAAGGCGCAAATGCCGTCTGCATCGCCGTTAAATACATCGATGTGTTTCATATCGTCCCTGTTTGAATATGCACTGATTGATTATTTTTAGTCATATGACACTTGAATCACTAAATATTGATTGAGTTGCTTCGTTACACGACTCACTGACTGATGAGCTAATGATGCCAGAAATTGATGATTCTACATAGCAAGCTGAGGTAGAAACTAGCAATAAGAATTTAGCTTGTAGTGATGGATCTGGTATTATCGTCAATGATTTTATGGCGCTATATGAGCAGCGCTTGCTCCCACCATTATCACTTCTTAATTTGAGAAATTCGCCTTCTGATGCCTGGTCTAAATCCACAACAACAAGCGGCCGTCGAACACGTTGGGTCTCCACTTTTGGTGCTTGCTGGCGCCGGCAGTGGTAAGACACGCGTAATAACAGAAAAAATCGCTTGGCTAATCCGTAAAGCAGGCATCCACGGCAGAAATATCGCTGCGATCACCTTCACCAATAAAGCCTCACGCGAGATGCGCGAGCGTGCCACTCAATTATTAAGCCAAGATGAGGCCCGCGGGCTCACCGTTGCGACCTTTCATAACTTAGGTTTACAGATCATTCGTAAAGAATACAAATCACTCGGCTATAAATCGGGCTTTAGTATTTTAGATGCACAAGACACTGGCACCATTATCAAAGACTTAATGATGCGTGACGAAGAGATTGTAGAAAATGATGACAGTGCGAGATGGATTATTTCGCGATGGAAAAATGACTTTATCTCACCTAAAAAAGCCATGGAGATCGCCGCAACGCCGGAGGAAATGCTGGCTGCCAAGGTTTATCAACGTTATCAGCGCCAGCTTAAAGCTTACAATGCGCTAGATTTTGATGACCTGATCGTTCTGCCCGTTCAACTGTTTGATGCGAATAAAGAGATTTTACTGAAGTGGCAAAACAAACTGCGCTACCTGCTGGTCGATGAGTATCAGGATACCAATACCTGTCAGTATCGTTTGGTGCAGCAGCTAGCCGGTATTCGTTCAGAGCTAACTGTGGTCGGTGATGATGATCAGTCGATATACGCTTGGCGCGGTGCGCGACCTGAAAATATCAACCAACTACAAAAAGATTATCCGACACTCAAACTGGTTAAGTTGGAGCAAAATTATCGTTCAACTTCCAGCATACTCGACAGTGCCAACCACTTAATCGCCAATAACCCGCACCTGTTTGAAAAGAAGCTTTGGAGTGCTTTGGGTAGTGGCAATAAAATCCGCATACTGCCTTGCCGTACTGCTGATCATGAAATCGAAAAAGTGATCACTGAGATAATGAAGCATCATTTCCTGGATAAGACGCCGTACCAAGACTTTGCGGTGCTCTATCGAAGCAACCATCAGAGTCGCTTGTTTGAGCGTTATTTACGGCAGAATGATATTCCCTATAAAATTAGTGGTGGTACATCATTTTTCTCGCGCGCTGAGGTTAAAGATACCCTCGCCTATGTTCGTTTGATTTCAAATAACGCAGATGATGCGGCCTTCTTGCGCGTCGTGAACACGCCCAAGCGCTCGATTGGTGCAACGACCTTAGAAAAGCTGGGTGACTACGCCAATGAGCGCGAAATAAGCCTGTTTGCCGCTTCAACAGAAATGGGTTTGGCGCAGCAGCTTAGTCAAGGCGGACGCGCTAGACTGACGACCTTTTGCCACTGGATCAATGAACTTTCTACAGCCAGCCGAGAAGAGGAGCCGCATAAAATTGTTGAGCGTGTGATTACCGATATCTCTTATTATGAATGGCTACAAACGACCAGTAACTCGCCCAAAATGGCTGATCGGCGTATGGAGAACGTGCAGGAAGTCATCGATTGGATTAAACGCTTGTACAACGAAGGCGAGAGTAAACATCAAGACTTAGCCGATATCGCTGCGCACATGAGCTTGATGGACATTCTTGAACGCAATAAGGAAGAAGACGATTCTGATGCCGTTAGCCTGATGACACTACACACCTCAAAGGGGCTTGAATTCCCGATTGTATTTTTGGTTGGCATGGAAGAAGACATTTTGCCGCATGCCAACTCACTCGAAGACAATGGTTTAGAAGAAGAGCGCAGACTGGCTTATGTCGGTATTACCCGTGCTAAGAAGAACCTCATTATTACTTTTGCCAAAACTCGCAATAAGTTTGGTGAGAAAATAACCTGCGAACCCAGCCGCTTTTTAGATGAGCTACCTGAAGAGAATATCGAATGGGAAGGTCGCGTCATCAAATCCGCTGAGGAACAAAAAGAAACGGCTAATAGCTACATTAATAATTTACAGAGCATGCTTGACGACTAATCACGGGACATCATTATGGCACGTCAGAAAATCACCTTTAAAAATAAGCAAGGCCTTGAACTCGCAGGGTTACTAGAAAAGCCTGCAGACAGCTTGCCGATAAGAAGCTACGCGATGTTCGCCCACTGTTTCACCTGCGGTAAAGATATTGCAGCGGCATCACGCATTGCGCGCGCATTGACTCGATTTGGGATTGCCGTGTTCCGGTTTGATTTTACAGGCTTGGGTAATAGCGACGGTGATTTTGGAAACACCAATTTCTCATCGAATGTTGATGACTTGCTAGCGGCCTATTCCATGCTGGAACAAGACTTTCAAGCGCCACAATTATTGATTGGTCATAGCTTGGGCGGTGCCGCTATTTTAAGTGCCGCAGACCGAATGCCACAAGTTAAAGCCCTTGCTACTATTGGCGCTCCTGCAACAGCAGATCATGTACAGCATTTGTTTCACTGCTCGATGGAAGAGTTGGCCGATAAGGGCAAAGCTGAAGTCAGTATTGGCCTGCGCAAATTTACCATTCAAAAACAGCTCATTGATGATTTGCAGCAACACGGCGGCACTGATCATATTGCCAATCTTAGACGACCTCTAATTATTTTTCATTCGCCTATTGATACGATCGTTCCTGTGGACGAAGCGGCAAAGATCTTTATGGCCGCGAAGCATCCTAAAAGCTTTGTGTCTTTAGATGATGCGGATCATTTATTGGTTAATGCTAAAGATGCAGAATTTGTCGCACAGACATTGGCGTCTTGGGCGGATCGCTATATCGATGCTTCGCCTGTTGAGACTGATGCAGGTCAAAATAAGCCTTCAACGAAAGTCTCTACCGATGCTACCGCGCAGCTAGTAAAAGACTTGAAAAGTGGCGAGGTACTCGTGACTGAAAAAGATCAGAAATTCCTGCGGGGACTGTTTACACGGGATCATCAATTATTGTCTGATGAGCCGACCAGCTATGGCGGTTCTAATCTTGGCTCGACTCCCTATGATTTGCTGTTAATGGCATTGGGTTCTTGTACGTCTATGACGATACGGATGTATGCGAATCATAAGAGAATAACGCTTGATGATATTAATGTTCGATTGAACCACGAACGTATCCATTCCGATGACTGCGCAGATTGTGATGGGCTTACCGGTAAAATTGAACGGATTACACGTGAAATAGAGTTAAAAGGTGATTTGACTGAGGCACAGCGTAAGCGGTTGATTGAGATTGCTGATCGTTGTCCGGTGCATTTGTCTTTAGAGAATGACTTGGTGGTTAGGACTAAAGAGGTTCCTTGGTCAGCTTCGTAGTTGCTCAGTTGAGGTGTTTGTTATTTAATACATCTAAGGTGCTATAGCTGCTTCTGCTTCCCCAAATCCAAAAAATCATGAATATAAGGCGTATCGATATCAATCATCTTAAACGCTGCATACAGCGTTTTATAAACCCCCTTCTTACCTAGCCCCAACGCTTTCAGTGCGTGTTTTTCACAATAAATCGCTGCCAACCAGCGCGGTAATGTCATCACACCTCGCTGGCAAACCGTCAGCTGTAACATCATCTCAATCGACTCCGTAAATTTCTGGGCTTTAGGGCTAATATGCGCAGGTATCAAGAATTCTGTATAGATATCCAAACGGTCGATAGGTACAGGAAATAACAGCAAAGTTTGATTAGCAATCATTTGTGGTGTGCAGAATTTCTCATTTGCCAGCGGATGGTCAGCGGCGACTAGCAATACCAATTCATAATCAAATAATGCCTCAAAGACTAAGGCGGAATGTTCAAAAGGGTCAGGCGTAATCAACAAATCAACTGAATGATTTAACAGCCCTTCCACACCTGAAAACTGAAATTTTTGGATAATATCGACATCCACGTCCGGCGATGCCAGTAAAAAATCAGCTATAACACGCGTCAACCATTCGTAACAAGGGTAACACTCCACCCCAATACGCAAATTGCCCTGACTCCCTTCCGCATAAGCTTGCAGTGTTTGCTCGGTACGCTGTAATAAGGGTAAAACACGTTGCGCCGAAATCAACAACTGCTCACCCGGCTGAGTCAGCCGTAGCATTCGTCCTTCTTTTTGCCACAATTTAACGCCTAGCCGTTCTTCGAGGTGTTTAATTTGATGCGATAGTGCGGATTGCGATAGATTTAACGAGCTGGCCGCAGCGGTGAGTGTTTTAAACTGGTGCAAGGCCAGTATGATCTGAAGGTGTATGCGCTCTATCATCGATTAGTTTTCTGCATCAATAGTCTGGTAACCATCATTATTCATCATTGATTGGCTGATGTAAACTTCAGCCATGGTAATAAAAGGATCAAAGATGTTTACGACACATACACTCGGACAAGTAGCAGACACTAGCAAACTTTCAAGCATGAGCGAGTTGGCAAAAACGGATTTTTTGACGTTACATGCTGGTACAGTATTAGAGCAAGTCGCTTTTAATCATCAGTTATTTGGTCTGGATAAAGTCAGTGCAGCTAAGCAGCACAGCACCGAGTGGTATGGT
>Ga0114956_1004298_pt1 | contig 10863 bp, 8 predicted proteins | sample MaitaG_FD_87304 | JGI IMG/M metagenome (GOLD analysis project Ga0114956, IMG submission 87304) | Marine algal microbial communities from Maine, USA - Maine_Asex2 metaG | ecosystem: Host-associated > Algae > Red algae > Unclassified | place: Maine, USA | collected 2015-01-05 | reverse complement strand
GGCGAATGGTTGCCGGGAACCCATTCGAACTCGACCCGGCCCTTGATCGCCTCGACATGCTCGGTGAACTCGGCCTCGGTTCCGAACGGATCTTTCACGCCGGAAACAAACAGTGTCGGCACCTTGACCTGCGGGAAGTGATCCACCCGAAGTTTCTCCGGCTTGCCCGGCGGGTGCAACGGGTAGCTGAGCAGGACCAGCGCCGAAGCAGGGAGCCCCTCGGCCACTGCCACAGAACAGGAACGCCCGCCGAAGCTGCGACCGCCGAAAGCGATCTCCTTTGGCGCGACGTCAAGTTTCTCGGCCAGCTCTTCGGCAGCGGCCACGATCTTGCGCACGGCACTCGGCACGCTTGTGGTCTTCAGGGTCAACCGCTCTACCGCTATCTCCGGCAGGCCCTCTTCGATGGCCACCAGTGTGGCGTGATCCCGATCAGCACTCGCCCCCGGCGTCACAATCAGCCCCGCCGGTACCTTCCGCAGCTTCCTCATAGCAATGACCTCATGATGATGACCCTATTGGTGATGACCTCCGTGTCGCCTCACCTGGTCTACTCGGTGCGAAGCTCTGTGATGATATCGGTAGCGTCGCGACCACTCTGTACCTCCAGGATTGCAGGCCGTAGTGAGAGGTCAGCGAAGGAGATAAGGACCAGGCTGTCAGCAAACGAGGTGATCTCCGGGAGGGCGTCGTACTGGGTGATGTACTCCGCCTGGAAGTACAGGTCACCAGACGAGCGCATACCGAAGTGGCCAAACGGGCATGTCTCGTTCACGGCCGCAATGACCGCTTCTGCCGCTGGACGATGCTCGGCCAGGTTCTCTGCGCGACTCAGCACCACGTTCAACAGGTCCAGATCTTCGAGGCCCTCGATATCCCCCAGCGGCGAGTACAAGCAGACCAACTCTGCTGTCTCGTCCGCGATGTGGATGCGCAGCCCGGCAACCGGGTGCCCGTCGTCGGGGTGCAGCATCGTGACCTCAAAGTCGAGCGCTTGAATCTGAACCCCAAGCTTCTCGATCTGTGTCGCGTAGCGCGTTTGGTCATCATGCATCGATTCCTACTCCCTCTTCTTCTGACCGCTCACCAGCATGGCGAAGCGTTTGGCCGGATCGGTCTCCGCGCAGAACTCACGCCAGGACAGGCCGGCGGCCTTCACCCGGCCCTTGAGCGCTGCGTTGTCGGCAGCGATTGCCTTCAAGTCTTCATCCGCGGTCGCATCAATCTCATTGCCCAGTGCAAAGTCAAAGTCCATCGCGCTGTTGATTTCGTATGACCGGGTAGTGGTCGACAGGTGCTGTTCAAACCTCTGGTTGACCGAGACGAAGTCGCCATACAGCCGGCCGGCAATCTCGGCGTAGCGCGCATTCTTCATCTTGGTTGTCTTGTTGGCGTTGGAACCCTTCGCCCCATGGTCTCGGGCGAACTGCTTCAGCTTTCGAACGCCGAGGAACGCGTAACCCGTTGCCGTGCTCGTCGCCTTGAAACCGGCAGCAGCGTGGAACTGCCCGGCGATGGTCGAGATGTTTGCTGCGACGGACTGTGCCTCTTTGATGATTGCTATCGCGGCCCGGTTCTGTCGCTTGTTGGACGTGTTGGCCAGATCGCGATCCATGAGGTACTCATCGATCGTCGCTATCTGTTCCTCAATCTCCGCTGTGGACTCTCCTTCGCCGGCGCCGTCGACCACGTTCTGAAGTTGCGCTCGCTTGGCCCGCATCGTTTTGTGGTCGATCTTTTCACCCTTCCACCAATCGGCAAACCTCTCCTTGAGGCTCTTCTTATTCGCCTTCACGAGAACGCCATCTTTCTTGGCGCGGTGAATATCGAGTCCGCGGTTGAAGATCTCAATGGCATTCAGGACGAGGCCGAAGGACGGACCGACCACCTTGGGCACTCCCGAAGCACCAGTGAAGAATTTCTTGACGTTCATAGCAACGCCCAGACCCTTCTTTGCCGCGTCCGCAAAGCTCTTCAGGACTCCACCACCCTCGCGGACGAGGTTTCCGTGTTTCTCGAACTTCGAAATGTTCTTGAGCCACTTCACGTAGTCGACAATGACCTTCTTCACGGCTCGCAGTGCATCGATGCCGCCGGTGATCATGCTCAGCGCCATACCGCCCTTCTCGATGTCGGTCGCCTGATACTGCTCCTTGGACACGCCGATCTTTCCGTCAGCACCGGCGGTCTTCACCGGACGCATGCCGAAGCCGCTTTGCTTCAGCGCACCGCTCGCGTAGTCGTCCTTGTTCGCTGCGATTTGGGCCTGCGCTACGAGGTTCGTTGAGGCAGACGCCGTGTTGGCTACCGAGCTTCCCATCTGCTCCACGGCATTCCACTTCGCCTCTTTGTCCATCGTCGACCAGTCCTTGTGGTACGACCTCATCTCGCTAATCATCGAGAACCAACTGCCGAACGTACCAATCGCCTCACCGGCGACGGCGCTATCGGGGTCATAGAAGTTCTTCTTGCTGTAGATCCCCTTCTCGTATGCCTCTTTGTCCTCAGCGCCCATGTCTGTGTAGTTCGCGCCGTCACGCTTTTCGAGGGCGCCAGCCAGGCCTGACTGATGCAGACTGCGACCCGACTCAACGTGGTCGGCTACATCGCCGCCCAGCCCAACGATCGCTGCGCCGGTGTTTGCCACCTTGGCGGCCTTCTTCTTCCTCTTCTTGGTCTTCTTGGCTTTCTCCTGCATGGCCCTGGGGGGAATAATCTCTTTGAAGACGTCCGCCGGTACTGCGTAGTACTGATCCCCAGACTTGCCCAGAACCAAACTGGAATCGCTTCCATCCGGGTTCCTGGCCATCGCCATCTGGCCGCCAGACTTTGACGACGCAATCTCGATATCTTTCTCGAGCACAACCCGATCGGCTGCCTTGGACAGGACTCCGTTGGCCTGGACGACGAACGCAGTGACGTTCTCCTGCAGTGCTATGGGCGCCTGCTGCCCGGCCGTGAAGACGATCAGCTCAGGAGCGATATCGGGATTCTTGATGACATTCGTGGGCGAACCGATTTGCATCCCTTTGTTCTTGCTCTTGCCCATCCAACGCTGAATAACAAGCGGTGTGGTGTCCGGGCTACGGCGAACTCCCGCTCCGCCCTGTTGGACCACATGGGTCAGCTCATGAGCGAGCAAACGCTGTCCGCCGCGAGTGCCAGGACGGTATTCGCCGCTCCTGAAGAAGATGTCGGAACCGGTGGTGAAGGCCTTGGCCTGTATGCGCTCGCTGAGGTTGTTGGCGGTGTTGTCGGTGTGGACACGGACCGAGGAGAAGTCAGCACCAAATCCAGTTTCGAGAGAGCGGCGCATGGTGCGTTCCAACGGCCGACCGCCGCCTCTGGCTCGTGTGATCCTGCGCTCGGTGTCCTGATCGACCTCTCCTCCTTCGACTCCAACAGTCGTTGCTGCTTTGGCCTGAATTCGGGTGGCGCTGGGAGGCGTTGCATGAGTTGCGCCGCCCGGACGCTGCGAGCCGGACGACTGAACCCGCTGGATGCGGGAAGCACCCGGGGGGTTTGCGAGCTCGGCCTGTTCGGCTCGCGCCACGAGTTCGGGAAGCGACGCGACAACGCGGTCCGCGACCCGATCAGCCTCGCGCTCCAGCGGGTCGTCGACGGCGCCGACCGCAAGCTTGGTCTGCACCACAATCTCTGCGTTTTCTGAACCCATGACTATTCCTCTCTCAAAACGGCAACAACAGCGAACATTCGCCTACAACACGGCACTCTCTTCAAACAACCACCAAAGCGCTGCGCCGATCGCGCTCAACAGCACCAGTGCACCCAGAGCCCAGGCCCACCACAGTGAGCGGACTGGCTCGGGCTCCGGCACTGGCGGCGGGGGCGGCGCCGCCACAACAAGGGGATCCTTTACTGGTTCCGGGTCGAGCATGTTCGTGCACCTTGTGCAGTGGGTTTCGCCAAGGCTGTTCAACTCGCCGCAGGAAGGACAATCCCGTCCGCTGAGCAGGCGCCGTCCGCCGGTACCCGGGAGGCGGCGAAGTGTTGCGTCGCTCATCTCGCTACCAACGGCAGCGGGAACCGCCGACTTTGCCCAGAAGAGCGGGAAGTCACAATGGGCACAGAACTCATCCGCTGCCCGCCGAATGGACTCGAACTCTGCGGCATTCCCGCACTCGGTGCAAATGATCTCAGGCATCGTTGCGACCTTCCTGTGTTTCACCCATCGCTCGGGGCGCCGATCCTGCTGCAACAGTGGCGCCGGCAACAGTGCCGGGACGATCACCGACAACTGGTGTCTGGGCCATCGGCGCATAGCGCAGCGAGTCGTAGGTCGGATACCCCTCACCGCGGGGCCAGACCCGCTTGCCCGCAATGGTGAGTTGGAAGACCACTGTGGCTGGCAACTCGGACTCGATGATCCTGATCAGATCGTCGAAGCGGTTCCAGCCCACGTAGTCCACATCGATGTACACAATCTCGGGTCCGTCAGGAGACTCACCCTCAGCGAAGACACCACCGGAGTCAACCACGCGAGCCGGTGCGCCCGTCAGCACTTCGAGCAGGCCACGCAGACCGCTCTTGGTGCCGCGCCACTGAATGATCTCGGAGTAACGCATCACGATCTGACGCTGCAGCGAATCCGGCAACGAGGAATCCACCCAATCGACCGCAAACCACTCGGCCATCAGCCGAACCATGCTGTTCGGCGCAACCGCCGGATCGAACTGATGCTCCAGTCCATCGACCTGGTGGAGCACGGTGTCCGCAATGTTCTGCATGATCTTCAGATACCGAACGAGGAAGTCGTCCTCGGCCATTCCCACCGGGAGTTGGTGGAGAAGCCAGTCGGGGTGTCTCATCGAACCACCACCTGATGGTTGCTGGACAGGAACAACGAGTCAGGAGCCAACTTGATCATCTCTTTACCGAAGCCGAGACGCTCCTGATTTCGAAGGTCGTACTCAAAGAAGAGGACCTCCTCGACACGTTCAACCCCTTCGACGGCTTCAAGGAGCTGGAACACCAGCGCCGCGTTCAGGTCAACATCAAAGGACCAACCGGTGCCATCGGGACCACCGGTCAGCGGGTTGACGTAGTCATACAGCCGGTTCAGGGCGCGTTCGCGAACCAACGTTGGCGGTCGGCCAGGGCGAGGCGCAATCAGCGCTGCGACGGTAACGCCCTGGTAGTAGGGCGTCCCAATCTCAACCTTGGACCCGAGAATCCGCCGATCATCGAGATACTCACTGATGTTCGTGATCATGTCGTCGGGCAGCGCAAACTCATCCAGATGAAGCGTCTGCGGCGGGTTTTCGATATTCGGGACCACAAGCAGACGGGTGGGATCCCCAGGCTCGCGGGGCGCAAGGCACCGCACCCGGGCGATGCGACGATCAGCTTCGCGGGACAGTCGTTCAAAGTCCGACACGGTCACCGCTCGGCCGCCGGCCCGGATCGACTGCGGACCGCGTAGCTTTGCGTTCTCGACGGTCTCGGGATCAACCCCACCTTCGGCTGACGCGAGGTTGATCACACCGGTCACATACGGGAGAGCCGTCCGCATCCCGGAAAGGGTTCCTGCTCCGACGTTGCCAACAGCTCCGCCACCGGTTCGATAGCTCGACACTCGGATCGTCGTGCCTTCGTCCGGGACCGCGCCGTGCTGTCGCAGCGTGCCGTCGGGATACCGGATGAGCGGACCGAACCGCACTTCTCCGGTAAAGGAGTCCCACACGAAGTGACGGTCATGGAGATCCGAGTTCACAAAGTCCGCCACCTCGTCCCACGCAGTCACCTCGTTGCCAGACACGGATTCGTCTGAGACGACCTCGATGGTCTCCAATGGCTGGCGGGGAAGGACTGGTGCGTGGGTGGTGACAAACCGCTGGTCGGGATGCCCGCTGCTGCTTCCCAGCGTCTCAAGCTCAATTGTCTCGCTGTGTTCCGCCATCGCCATGACGCCGACGCTTGCCGCCGAGACACTGGATATCCGCGGTGACTCGCGATACGCCGGTTGCTCTGCTGTTGGGGGAAGAAGCCTTGCGCGCACCCAGTACGCCCGGGTGCCGCCGAGGATGAGCGGTTCATGTCCGCGCGGCACCATCAACAAGATGTTGCCGAGTCGGTTCAAACCGCCGGTGTTGGTTCCGTCGCCAGGTTCAGAAGCGGTGATGGGCACCCACCCTTCGCCATGCCACATCTCCCAGGTGAGAGGTGGGTTGGTCGGGACAACGCCGATACCGCGAACTTCATCAGCCAGCACATCGAGGCGCACGGCGTTACCGGAAAGCGGATTGTCAAAACCAAGATAGAAGCAGTCGCCGGGCGCCATGGGGCTGTTCGGAAACACCTCCACCTGGCTGAGCCCAAGGCGAAGATCGTCCCAGACGTCCACGAACTCGTCAGCTCCAGTGAATGTCATCGCCGCGCTGAGTTGGGCCTTCGTTGCGACCGCGTCTTCCAATGTGCTGAAGACCCTCGTCTCACCGATGGTCCCGGTGGTGGTGATCTCAGTTCCCCGAGGCACGGTCACCTGATCTGCAGTCTCCGCGCTCAACCAGAAAATCAAATCAGCTCGGGCGGCCGACGCCGGGAACTGCTCAAACCCAATCAGGTTGAGCATTCGCGTGTAGAACGCGTCCGGCACCTGATTGAGTCGGAACAGCGTCATCTCCGTCATCCATGCGTAGAGCTCGATCAGCGCCACGCCAGGGTCGGACAGGTTGTGGTTGGTCCACTCAGGACACAACTGCGGAATCATCCGCTTTGCCTCATCGACCAGATCCTGAAACTTACGATCATCAAGGTTTGTGACCGGCAGACTCATGCTTGGCCCTCTCTCGGAATCACATAGAACGGGTAGACCAGGTTGCGCCGGTCGTTAGTAGTGCGGACGACGTAGTCGAGCTGGATGTTCACCGCTCCCTGCCTGTCCGGGTGGGGCTCAACAGTGACGTCTTCGAGTGTCACCCGCGGTTCCCAACGCGAGATGGCGATGCGGACGGCTTCGCGCATGAGGCCGATGGTGTTGGCGTTGATTGGTTCAAACAGAAGTTCCCAGATGTCGCATCCGAACTCGGGACGCATCAGTCGCTCTCCGGGCGCCGTGGTGAGCACCATCCGGATCGAAGAGTCGATGTCCTCGGGACCCTTGGACATCGCGATCGCGCCAGACTGGTCAACCCGGAAGGGGAAAGAAATGCCAGTACCTATGAAGTCAGATGGATCAGACATCAGTTGATATTCACCATCGCGCCTTTCACTTTCATGGAGCCCGATGACTCAAGGCTCCCCAGTCCGCCCGACTTGAGCTTGAGGCCACTCTTGCCCTCGACATTTACCTCGGTCTTTGCCTTCACGGTCACCTTCTGACCGCTCAGTTTCAGTTCCTGTTCCGCATCAAGCGTGATCGACTTGGCTTTGATGGTGAGCTTGCCGCCCTTGTCGAGCGTGACCGAACCATCCTTGTTCTTGATGGTTATTGGCATGTCCTCATTGGTAATCAGCTCGATCTTTTCTTCGCCCACAAGCAGCTCGGATTTCTTGGTCGTGATCGAGACGAAACGTTCTTCTGGTTTCTTGCCGTCAGAGAACTTCAGCACGTGACCGGTGGGCGTGGTGAAGGAACGGACCACGTTCCTGTCTTTCTCGTCCACCACTGCGTCAGAGGGGGGCTTGTCCTTTCCATTCCACAGGCTGCCCAGTACGTAGGGACGCTGAAGGTCACCATGTTCGAATCCAACCAGCACTTCATCGCCCACGTCCGGAACGATGGACCATCCCCAGTCTTTGCCCGCCCCCAACGTGGCAACGCGACACCAGTCGGTGACGCTTTCGTCCGATAGATACGGCAGCTGGACCTTGACGCGATTGAGCTTCTCTTTGTCTCCATTGTCGGTCACGATGCCGACGGTGAGTCCCTGGGCGATGCGGGCGCTATGACTTATCGGAGCCGTGCCCAACAGATCAACCAGCGATGTCGGCTCCAACGGACCAACGGTGAACCGGGAAATGAAGCTCTGCCCAATGCCGAAATGGTGATCGACAGCGGTCACGTAGTAGGTGCCGTTCCAGTCCGGTGCAACATCGTCGATCTCGACGAGCACGCCGGGCGCCAGCCGTGCGTCAACGTTGACCTCGCCTCGCCCAGTCAACATGGACGACGCGAGCCGATTGGCGCTTCCGGTCGCAACCGTCTTCGCTGCCGCGCCGACAAAAAGTGGATTGGGCGCTACAGCGGCATCGGCCTTGACCGCTCCCTTCGCTTTGTTCTCGACGGGAACCGATCGGTGATGTTCCGGCTTCGCCCCCGTGGACGTAATCGCCTTCTTCTGGGAGACGTCCCAGCCACGGATCTCGACCTTCCTGGCCTGCTCGACAGCGCTGAGTCGCGCCGAGAAATACAGCAGATCGCTTTGTCCGCTCATCTTCGCAACAGCGCGTCCCCCCTGCCGGGGCCGCACGACCAGTGTCTTGTCGTCGACAAACCATTCACATCCGAATGCACGGGTCACTTCGTTGAGGTACTGGTGCGTCGTCCCACTCTGTTGGACGTGCTCAAACTTCGGCTTTGCGAGCGCTCCGTCAATCTTTGCCGTGAGTCCAGCTTCAGATGCGATCTTCCTGATGACGTCGCTCATGGACACCTCCTGGTGCGAGGTGGCCATTTCGGTGGACCCAAGGCGATGGGACGCGTCGAACGCCTCGACGATCAGCTCCGTTGCTCCCGGCAATACCTCGATACCGAGGCTGAGGACCTCACCGATGAACAGCGACGATGTCGAGGCTGTGTCATCAGCTGCTGACACCTCGATCCTGTCCCCAACATTGAACGCTGCACTGGCCGTGTGCACATCACGGAAGCGCAACATGGCGTGAGAAACGGCGCCCATCGAACGCGACACGTGCAATCCAATCAGAGAGCGCGATACGTCGGCCTTCAATCGACTGCCATCGACCTTGATCTGCGGTGCTCCCGTGGTTACAGCTGTACCGGGCATCTCAATTTCCAATCTCAGGAATCGAGAGAACGCGCCCTGGCTGCAAATCAAGCGGGTCACTGATGTCGTTCAGCACTGCGATGTCACGCCACTTCGTTGCGTCGCCGAAATACTTCGCCGAGATGCGATCGAGCGTGTCGCCCATCTGGACCTGATGAGCCTTGTGCGGTGTCGGCGTTCCTGAGGTTGGGTTCTGCGGCCCCCAGTTGCCTTCGGGTTCGAACTGCATCAGGCTGGCGGCAACATCGGCACGAAGCGGCGTGCCTTCTGCGGAAAAGTACGTGAAGGTGACACTGGCCTGCGTGATGACCGCTTTCCACGAAACGAGTTCTTTGCCCCAGTGGAACTTGATCCATTGCGGGCGGCCGTTGTTCTTCTCCTTCGAATAGCCCTTGACGCTCTCGTCCACCTCGAGAAGCTTCATGATCTTGTTGGTGTGTTTGGTGACCGATTTGCCGGTATCGGTCGTGTCGAAAAGAAGATCAAGAGAAAACGACCCGGATGCTCCACCCTCGAACATCGCGGTTGTCTGTTGACCAGGGACATTCGGCGAGCTCCAGGCGTTCGACGCGGAGTACGAGAAGGTCTCCGGGTTGAACATGCAGTCAATCTGGGAGCCGTCTTCACATTTCAGAAACGCTCGTTGCAGGCCATTGCTCGACATTTCAGCGCCCCCTGCCCAGTCGTCCGCCGCGTCGCTCAAAGTCAACGGTCATCCGGTCCTCAAGACGACGCAGAAGGTGATCGAGGTTGCGGTCGATGCGAGCCCGGAATGCAGCATCCTCCGCGGCCTGGTCGAGCGGCGCGGACTGTGGCCGGTGAGCAACCGATTGAGCAGCAGGCATCGCTGCCTGCGCGATCGGGACCTCTGGCAAAGCCTGGGGCGACGCAATGTCTGGACCCGATTTCCGCTGGACTGTTGGAGACGAGCCGACCGAATCGTTCTCTGATGTACCGAGAATCTCGGCAGCGAGACTGTTTGCGTCCATGAAAGGGTCTCCTGAAGAAGATGTTGCCGTGGCCGGAGATCGGCGGATGATGTGTCCAAGTGGTGCTTGACCCAGCGAGGCTGCAGACATTGCAGCCTGGGGAGCAACAGGCGACTTGCTCATGAGGCGACCAATCTGTTCCGCCCTGCGTTCCTCGGGACTGTCATCGATGTCGTCGAAGAAGCGGGGCGTCGACGAGGGGTGCGCGACATGGGTGAGTTCGTGAGCGATGACCTCGGTCATCGCGGCGCTGGGCACCTTTGGTCGATCGACGTGGATCACGTTGTCGACGGTGGCCGCGACCTTGCCAACAGAACGCAACGCCCGGCGTGACCCTTCATCGCTGGAGAGCAGTACCCGGGCACCGCCGGTGATGACGTCGGCCATTGGTTGAAAGGTCCGGGGCAGAACGGTTGGCGTGCGCCGAACCGTCTCGGACAGTTCCGTCATGAACCGCTCGGCCAGAGCGACAGGCGGCGACGCAACCCGAACTGGATGGGACACAGCACGAGTGTGTGCAGCACGGGGTTCAGGAACGGAAGGTTTAGAGACAGAGGACTCAGGAACGGAGGATTCAGAAACAGAGGATTCAGAAATGGAGGGTTGAGCAGAATTGGACACACGTTGCACTGCCGATTGCGTGCTCGGTGCGATCGGTGACCGCTCGGACACGGCTTCTCCACGCGATGAAACGTTCGAAGAAGACTCTGTTGGACGCGGCACCGGCGCTGATGGTTGCACGCGATCCGTTGCGGCTGGAAGCTGCGTTGTCCGTCCAGGCGAGTGGACGGCTATTGGCGACTCGACGCCGCGGCCGTTGTGCGCTGGCGCATTGGTGACCAACGGTGACCGCCCGGCGCCCGGAAGCGGCGCTGCTGCACCGGTCGACCCGGGCGGGACAGCGG
>Ga0114956_1004297_pt1 | contig 10864 bp, 9 predicted proteins | sample MaitaG_FD_87304 | JGI IMG/M metagenome (GOLD analysis project Ga0114956, IMG submission 87304) | Marine algal microbial communities from Maine, USA - Maine_Asex2 metaG | ecosystem: Host-associated > Algae > Red algae > Unclassified | place: Maine, USA | collected 2015-01-05 | reverse complement strand
ATTTTGGATTTATAGGTTGTTATGATTTAGTTTATCCAGTAAGTTTTACGTTGCAAGATGGAACAATAGCAACTGCAAATTCAGTAGATGACTTGCCAACGATTTTTACAAATAGTAATCCGCCAGCAGATTTTGCTTACCCATTGAACTTGACGAACCTTGATACTGGAGCACCTGCGACGGCGAATGATGAGGCTGAATTAAATGACTTATTATTGCTTTGTGATGATCTTGGTAGCGGCGGCGGAAATGGCGGCGGAAACTGGGGGCAGAGTATAGTTTACCCAATGACGATAATTACGGCGATTCCAGATTCTACAGGTTTGCCAGGATGTTATGATTACGTATATCCAGTAAGTGTAGTTGATGTTGACGGAAATACTTTGACTGCAAGTGATGATGATTCAATGACGGGAATCGTATTTGGAGCAATTGAGATTGTGGATTTTGTCTATCCTGTTAGTGTAATCGAAGTTAGCACAAACCAAACTTTGACTGCCAATAGTGAAGTAGATGTGACCGTGTGGTTAGATGATTGTGATTAGAAATTCTTGAAGATAGTTTACTGGACTTTTGACAAAGACTATTGGAATAAAGTCAAAATTGACTTTATTATCAAGGAATTATATATGGCAATATTTATTATTTGGGGATTTGGGGAAAATATTTAATTCACCAAACACCAAATAATTATTTTCAAATATGTAACTAACTGTCAATCAGCTTTTGGCTAACTCAATAAGTATATAAAATCTTGTCAAAAGTCTAGTAGTTTAGGAACGCTGCATTTATTATTGAATCGTTCCTAAATGTTAACGCTTGGCACTTATAATAAGTTGGAGCGGATTATTTTCCGCCTGTTTCTCCTAAGAATAATTCCGCTCGTACGGGTGTAATGATTTTTTTAGAAAAAACAGACAAAAAAAAATCTCACTCCAACTCATCATATTTAACTTGACTTAAGACATAGGTAGATGTACCTCATCATTTTAATTAGTCGTCCGATTTTTTCGGGCGACTTTTTTTGTGAAATTAGGTGTCAGGTGGTCAGGTTAGTCGCTGTGCTTCTCGGTTAGGATTCAGGGCAATGTCATTGACATAAGGATTTTTTTGAATATCGAACATCTAGCAAGAATTATCTATTTGTATTTTTTTTTTTTTGTAAATTTTGTAAATGCATTGTTTTGAATCATTTTGAATATTGAAAATCCAATCATTTTGAGGTTTTTCTAAAGTATCCAATTGGCTTTGCCAAAGAAGGGAAGGCATAAAATGTCCAGCTCGTTGTTCCATTTTATTTTTAATTATGTCAGATGATACTTTAAGAAAAATGATCTACAAAGTGTTGATAATCAGTTAATTAAGTATTGTTTTGTGTTTTTATTTTAGGGAAGAGCAAGCGATAACTGCTCCACTTTTTTCATTTAGGAAAAATTCTTTGGCTAAGTTTTGTAGCCAAGGTGCTCAATCTTTATCATCAAGTGGATGACCATTTTTCATTTTAAAATATTGGTTGCTTGATGGAAATAATCAGCTTCGATAAATGGAGTTTTTAATGATTCGCTGAGTGCTTTTGCTACAGTAGATTTTCTACAACCTGAAACTCCCATGGCTAAAAATAAAGGTGAATCGAGAATGGGGAATGATGGATTTTTTGGACATGCGAGAGGTAGAGTTATTTATTTTTTGGGTAAAAATATTTTAAGATAGTATAGAGTAAAAACCCAACTGGGCCAAGCATTAAAGTGAAAAGCAAACAAGGTGCAACGAACCATTTTGAAATTCTATTTTTGACGGCATCCAATGCTATCCAACGACCAGTCAATAAATCAAAAACTAAATAATGAATCCAGCCTGCCAAAACCGCTTTGGGATTTTTAAATAAAATCATCACCTCTTCCAAACTTCCAAATCCACCTTCTTCCATTTGAAAAAAGCTAGGCAGCATACTCGCATAAACTAAGGCTAAAATGATTGCAACTGCGGTGATTAAATTTTTGACCAATTTATGTTCAGGTGCAAAAATAAGTGCTAGCCAAAAGGGTAAAGCTATAGTATTACAGATTTTGAAAAGTAGATTAATGTCCATTTTTGTTTTTTTTTAAGCGTTCCTAAATGTATATGTTCGGCTCAAAGTGATTTTACGTGGTGAAGCAGATAAACACGTAGCGGGATGGGATTGGCGAAAAATGGGGTGCGGTGCCAGCACGGTGAGATAGCGTTTTTTTCGCCTTGATTTTTGATTTAAATCCAGTCGGTTTAAACTTCTATACATCTAAGGAAAAGTAACAAATCCCACTTTGAAATTTAGAACCATATATTCCTTAAATTAAATCTCGAAGTTTAAAGTGTAAAGTCATAATTTGCTCGCCTCGTTTAATTTTGATTTTAATTTTTTTACCTACTTTTTTGGTCAATCTTTTAGAGACTCCTTTGAGATCTAAAAACCGAGCAGGCATCCCGTTGACAGAAATGATCTTATCTCCTATTTGAAAACCCGCTTCAGCAGCAGGTGAACTTTTGATTAAACTATAAACAGTAATTGTTTTTAATTCTTTTCCAGACACAATTAATTCCAAACCACTTCGATCATATTTGAAACCTTTATTGTATCGTCGATGAGGAAGGAGGTAAAGTTTTTCTTTGGGATAATTGATGATGATATTAAACCGACGGATCAGCGCATTTCCTAAAATTCCATTTCTATTCGATATAGATTCAATGCTGATTGCTTCGGAGACATCTTGATAATTGGTAACGATATTGTTAAAGAAGAACTCTCCAAATTCTAAGCGATTGACTCGACCTAAATATCCTTCTAGAATCCCACCTAATCCTCTTCCCACACTTCCTTGAATGATATTTTCTGGAAGTTGAATATTTGCACTTGTATTGGTGTGTAGTAATAAGGAGAGACTGGCACCAGTATCAATCAATAATTTTAACGCTGTTTTTTGATCTCCAAGAATTGCTTGAGCCAAAATGTAAGGTTTGTTTTTATTAATAGAAACAGGGATTTCTTTCCATTTTCGTTTGGGAGTGCGGAAGGAAGACACTCGTTGTATATAAATACTATTGCGTTTATTATCAATTTTTAAGACTAAATTTCGGAATAAATCTGCTCCAACTATTCCATGAATTTCTATTCCTACATATTCATCTATTTTGAAATAATCATCAGCCAAAATTAAAATATCTTGTTTTGGAGCAACAGCATTGCCCACTTTTAAATGGACATTATTAGAAACATGTGCGACTAATTCTTGATTAAGATCCGCGCCAACCAATCGAATTGGTCGATCATAAGTAAGTTCGAGAATACTAGCAAAAATGTTTTTACTCAAAATAGTATGTTCGGCTCCTGTGTCGAAGATAAATCTTAGCGGGAGAGAATTATTGATGACGACCTTAACCACCATAAAATTATTATGAATTTCAAATGGAATTTCAATAATATCTTTTTCATTTTCAAATTGAAAACCAAACGATTGTGCATTCGTATAAATGAATGAAAAGCTAAAAAAGAAGAGTAAAATAGTTTTTTTCATACAAGGGCTTTGAGCAAGGATTTTGTCGTTTTTTCTCAAATGAATTTTTTAGTATTTTTTTTTTTGACTGAAATAATTTAGGACTTATAATCTCTTTTCTTTTTTTTTTTAAAGCAGGGATTTTAAATCCCGAAATTGTTTGTTCAACCAAGATTGCCTAGCGTCTAAAAAATGATTTTTTCTAAATCTGAAATTAGTTAATTTTGTGCAATCTTTTTTTAATAAAAAAAATAATAATGAGAGAAATTTTGATTATTGGGTTTGCCTTTTTGATATATTCTATGATGGGATGTCAACAATCACATAACTCAAATTGGGAACAAGACGCTGCCAAGGCTGATTATATCCATCGAAGCATGAAGCAATTGACGGATGTAATCGTGCATGATATTATTTCGCCTCCCGTGGCAGCGCGCGATTATGCTTATCCAAGTATTGCAGCTTACGAAGCCTTGCTTCCTGCTTTCGATTCGCATGTTTCTTATGCAGGACAATTGAATGGATTGGAGACAATTCCAGCACCTGATACGAATAAAAAATATTGTTTTCCATTGGCTAGTGTGCATGCTTTTCTGAAAACAAGTGAGCGTTTTATTTTTGATGTAACTCAAATTGAAGATTTCCGAACGGACTTATATTTGGAAATGGATTCTGTGATTAATATGCCTGCTGATGTAAAAAAACGATCAATCGAATATGGCGAAATAGTGGCAGCACATATTTTGGATTGGTCGAAAAAAGATAATTATGCGGAGTCTCGAAGTTTTACAAAGTACGAAGTTCCTTTTGATGATCCTTCCAAGTGGAAACCAACACCTCCAGATTTTATGGATGGAATTGAACCACATTGGCGAACGATTCGTCCTTTTGTTTTAAAAAAAGCAGATCAATTTAAACCCGAAGAACCGACTGAATTTAGTACGAAAAAGGGAAGTCAATTTTATAAAGAGACGATGGAGGTTTATGAGATTGGGAAAAATAAAGCACATGAGCAAATTGAAGTTGCCAAGTTTTGGGATTGCAATCCTTTTGTTTCTACCCACAAAGGTCACATGATGTTTGCGACCAAAAAGATTTCTCCAGGAGGACATTGGATTGGAATTACTTCAATAGCTGCAAAGAAATCTAACTCCAATATGATGGAAACAATTGAAGCATATTCTTTGGTTTCGATTTCATTATTGGATGCATTTATCAGTTGTTGGGATGAAAAATATCGAAGTAATTTAGTGCGACCTGAAACGGTGATTAATACTTTTATTGATGATGCTTGGAAGCCACTTTTGCAAACACCTCCGTTCCCAGAGCACACGAGTGGGCATAGTGTAATTTCGTCTGCATCGGCTTTGGCTTTGACAAAGTTGTATGGCGAAAATTTTGCCTACACCGATGATGTGGAAGTGGAATATGGATTAAAAGCGAGATCATTTACTTCATTTATTCAAGCATCGGATGAGGCAGCAATCAGTCGATTGTACGGAGGAATTCACTATCGCCCTGCGATTGATGATGGCGTTGCACAAGGAAGAAATGTTGGGAAATATGTTTTGGAAAATGTGAATACTCGGAAGGTGAAGAAATAAATCAAAAATTTAATTAAAAGAAAAGCTATGAGTAATTGTCTATGAGTAGTAGTCTATGAGTAATTGTCTGTGAGAAACGGAGCGGGTTTGGAACGGCGAAAAATGTGGGTGCGGGTGCTTGCCTTGTGTAAAGCATTTTTTTCGCCAAGAATTTTTGGTTTAAATCCAGTCGGTTTAAACTTCTATTTTTTCGAATGAAAAAAGTAACAGATTAGCAAATAAGAGCCAATGGAATTTTTCATAACAATACAATTACATTTTATTCTCGTTTAAATTGACGTTTGTGGTGGTGCGTATTACTTTTTTCATTCGAAAAAATAGCTCAACGCAAGGCAAGCACCCGCACCCTCATTTTTCGCCAGTCCCAACCCGCCTCGTTTCTCACGACAATTACTCATAGACCACTACTCATGGTTTCCTTTTCAACTTTGATTATTTTCTCTATTTTTACAAAAAACAAAACGTAAAAAATTTTATAAAAAATGAAGAATCAATTGTATTTACCATTCTTGTGTCTGTTCGTAATCCTATTTTTTGGATGTGAAACTACTCCTCAAAAAATAGCTCCGAAAGAAGAACAAAAAGAAATTACCGCCGCACCTTTAATAGAAAAAAAATCAACTGCACCTTTCGCACGCTTCCAAAATGAGATTGATAATTTTATCGAGCAAGACGAAAAAAGCAATTTTCCAAAAAATGCAATCATGATGACTGGAAGTTCGAGCATCAGATTTTGGACAACGATGGATAAAGATTTTCCAAAAATCCCAGTTTTAAATCGAGGATTTGGTGGAGCGACGATTCCTGAAGTTTTGCATTTTGCAGGGAAATATATTTTTCAGCATGAGCCACAGATTATTGTTTTTTACTGTGGAGAAAATGATATTTCAGAAGGTGCTAGTCCTGAAACTGTTTTTGCCTCGTTCAAAACTTTTGTCAAAATTATCGAAACGAGATTGCCTAAAACTAAGTTGGTTTATATCTCCATGAAGCCTTCGATTGCTCGCTGGAAGCTATGGCCACAATATCAAGCAGGCGAAAAATTGATAAAAGATTTTATAGAAAAAAATCCCAAAATTGCATACATGGATTCAAGTATTTCGATGTTGGAAAAAAATGGAGAAGTGAAAAAAGATATATTTATAGAAGATGGTTTGCACATGAATGCGAAAGGATATAAAGGATGGACGAATCAATTGAAACCGATTTTGGAGAAGCTTTACGAATCACAAACTCCTCACTAGATAGAACACAGAGAAAACTATTTAAGTGTAACCCAAGTTCCGTATGTAGTCTTTAACTTTAATCCTTTAGAAAAAAAGATCCGTTGGGAATTACTTTTTTTCCAACAGATCTTATTTTTCAACGGACTCATCAAAGCCAAAAATAGATTACATATCTTGCCAAGCCAAAACACCTCCGAGGACATTTCGCACATTCTTATATCCTTTCGCTTGAAATAATTGTTGCGCCATTCCGCTGCGAGCACCTGATCGGCAATGAATGATAATTTCATCATTTTCATGTCCTTCATAATCATCAATTGCATTCATCACATCTCCCACAGGAATCAATTTTGCACCTAAATTAAATGCTTCATATTCATGTGGTTCTCTTACATCAATGAAAATAAAATCATCTTTTCTATCTAATTTTTCTTTTAATTCTTGAACGGTAATATCCATTTCTAGTTGTTTTGATTCGTTTAACGTTTTACGGTCGCCCGAATGTTTTTGTTTTAAAGTTATGTTGTATTGTAAATCGCTCAACGTAAAATGTTCAACGTCAAACTTTTTAAATCTATTTCACTAAAATAATTTTTCGATTAATTACTTCATTTGTTTTATCATTTTTTACCTTGATAAAATAAATTCCGTTTTGTAAATGACTGATGTTCAATTGGTTAGCTAATTGGTCTTCTCCAAGTATTTTTCCAACTGAATCAAAAATGATGTAGGAGAATTGATTAAAATTTCCGCCTTCGATTTCAATATTTAAGAAACCAGTTGTTGGATTTGGAAAAATAGTTAATTCGGTATTTCGAGTTATTTTATCAGTCTTAGAACTTTGTATCGGCGTTCCTTGTCCTACTATCGGACGAATCATCAAAGTACCTTCGAGTGCTGGATCAGCTGTACCAACATTTTCCCAATCTGCTCCAAAACCAAATCCATCGAAGAAAAGATTTTGCATCCCATCTGTTTTACTTTTGTCCACTCCAATTGCGATACATTCATTTAGGGAGCAATTAGAAACTTGTTGCCAACCGACATAAAAATCTCCCACAGGAATTTCTAGTGGAGTCAATTCACCCGTATTCGCATCCTTGAGCAGGTAAGTAGTAAACCCCTGCAAGGAATCCAAATAGCTATCAATATAAAGTGGTTTTTGTAAAAATCCTTCATACTCAGGTGTATTGTCTAACTCTCCAATCCAAACTTTTAAAGTGAAATTTTGAGTAGAAGTATTCGTAAAAATATGTGGGAAATGAATCTGAACCGCCTTCAAAGAGTCCACAACATTTGCATGAAATTTAAGCGCAAGTTGTACATCTTTTTTAGTGGCTTCAATTCCACTTTCTGCTGTTCCATCATCGTAAGCAAAATAATTATCGAAGATGGTGGTGTGAGTAACTACGTTGTTGTCTTTGACGATTGGATTGACATTGATATTTTCAGCATTAACATTTATAGAGTAAGATTTTTCAAATCTTAAATATTCTAAATTATCCGCAAAATCATTATTGATAGAGTTGGTAAATGTTGGATAAGTTTGAGATGGTTGAGCAGGGAAATCATTATTTAAAAATCCAGGAGGGAAGTTAAAAGCTGATTGAAATAATGCAAGATTATCTAAAACAACCGTTCCTGTTTCCAATTCGATTAACTCAACTTCTGTTGGTGTTATTGCTCGATCTTCATCATCATGACTATACATGTGGATTTCATTTAGAAAACCAGCAACTGGAATTTCCTCATCTATATTAGCAACAAAATGCCACCAAGGCATACTAGTATAGTTTGTTAAAATAGGGTTCGGAACTTCTGTAAATGCAATATCTGAAAGTACAGGACTATCTGTAATTCCACTTGCCAATCGCACATAATCTAAATGCCAATGATCCAAATTTCCACTTCGTAAAGTGTAATTCGTAAATCTAAATTGGAATCCATTATATAAATATTGATTCTCATTGACAGGATAAGAATGGAAAGTAAAACCGTCGGTAGTCGGTGTATTTAAAATGCTAAAAGTATCAATCGTATTCCAATCTCCTGCTGAATTTTTAAATTCTAAAACCAAAGAATCTCTACTAGCAGGAGCATCCGCTAATCCTTTAGGCTCGATATAAAAGCTTAAAAATAAATCACTATTGATATTAAAAGAACCCATGCTCAAATAAGCAGAAGTTAAAAAATCAGCACTTCCATAGCCACCACCATATGCTCCACCTCTTTCATTTAATCCATCAAAAGTAGCTACTCCAACTGACACAGGATCAATCGCCATCGTATTGTTGACAAAGACATTTTTATCTAACCAATTGCTATTTGGATAAGGGCCTGAGTAGGAAAAGTCATCCATGAACGGTAAGTCAATCGTATCTTGAGCAATGGAAAAAGGAATTTCGTAAGTATCACAAACACAGAATGCATCGCATATTTCAAAGGTCACCACATCATTACCTGCAAAGCGATTGGCTTCGTAAAAAATACAACTGCCAAAAGAATACACGTCTCCAAATAGTGGATTATTTCCCATCAAATTTGCGCTGGAATAAGGAGTAGGAAGTATGTCCGTATCTACACAAATGGTAATCGTATCTTCTGCATTTAGAAAAGTGGTCGGTAATGTAATCGTATTTTCTGGCCGATGAACATAGATTGGATAAATCGTCGTATCGCAAGCACCACTATTGGTATTACAGACTTTCATCGTGAGACTATCTATTCCAAAATCAACTCCTGCATCTGCCACATAAGTGATACAGGTAGAATCCAAACTAGCTGTACCAAAAGCTAAATCTCCAAGATTAATTAATTCAAAACTAGTAGAATCGCCAATATTGGTCGTATCAATGCAAGTGATAAAAGTGTCTTGAGATGATAGGCAAAACCAATTTTTGATAATCACATCTCGACTTTGCACATTGGTCGGAAAGAGATCCGCTTTTCGTTGAGTCAACATCGACTGGATTTGCTGCTGTTTGACCGCATGTTGTTTTTCGAGAATTGGATTGGTGGCAAGTGGAACTTCGTTGATTTGAGCTTGTAGGATAGTTGTTGTAATTATAAAAATTACGATAGCGTAAATTCGTTGCATAGTTGAATAAGGTTTATGGTATTTTCTTAAGTCCAGTTTTTAAAATGATCTGAACATAAACTTATCTTGGAAAAAACGCATAATTGAAATCTTTGTTGTCGATTTAGAAGTGGAATATTGAAAAAAGATGCGTTTTGGAAGAATGTATTTGTTAGTTGAGTGTTGTCAAATTAAGGAAATTGGAGGCTAGATTACTCACAAGGTGACTTCGAGTCACCTTGTGAGTAGAAAAAGTTATCTATTCAAAATTCTCATTTTCTTCTTCGTCCTCTTCCTCCTCCTCTTCTCTTGGTGCTTCCAATTCGTTAATCGCACCATCGCAATCATCTGGTAAGTTTTGAGTCAAACGCAATTTTACTTGTTCACCAAATCGAATGGACGATCCTTCCGCAGGATTTTGTAACCAAACATAAGCATTGTCTTTATCGACTACCGTTTGGTCTGCTTCAAAATTGATGGTGAGGTTGCTATTTTCCAAAATCAATTTTGCTTCACTTAATGTTTTACAAACAATATTAGGAACATTCGTATTGCCGTATCCTTTTTTAGAAATGACAATAGTTAAAGGCGTTTTTGAGTATTTCGGCACTTTATCATATTCCCCATCTCGCACTTGATCGGTAATTTTTTCTCCTTTGTATTCAATATCTAAAATGGTATTTTCTGCCACTCGACTATCCACTCTGTAAAGACTCGTATAATTAATACCTCTCAACATTAATTGTTTTCTATAAACATCAAAACTTTCGGTACTACCATCTAATGGTGGAAGTTCAGCATATTCAAAACCTGCTTTTTTTACTGCCAAATAAATGGTTCGTTTTTCTTTGACCAACGCATCAGGTTTTGGATCTTGATCGAGTACAGTTAATGGAGGTAATTTTTTATTTCCCTCGGTATTTCCAACTGAATCCACTACGATTTGAAAGCCTTTTTTCTTTGCTTCATTTTTTACATCCAATAAGTTTTTCCCAACATAGTTAGTCATGTGAATTGCTTCGCCATGATTAGTATAACACTTCAACCAAGTTGTGGTAAAAAAGAAAAGCACGATCAGCATACCGATTACTCCTGCAAAATTTTTGATAAAAATTTTACTAGTGATAAAAGCAAATACCTCGAAACTGAAGTATTTAATCTTTTGCCATATTTTGCTTAGATTCTCTTTCATAGATACGGTGTTCGTTTATTTGCCGCAAATTTAACTAAATTATCTTTAATCTTGAGACATATAATATAATGTGATTTTGCTACAGATTTTTTTGGGAAAAAAATAATTCGAGTTAATCTGCCAAAATCTGTAAGGAATTTTTGAATAGAATTTAAAATTAAAAAATACCGCTTACTTTTACATTCTATTTCGAGTAAGTTCATGTTCACAATTATTCATAAGTTATTTTGAGCTTATTT
>Ga0114956_1004295_pt1 | contig 10869 bp, 6 predicted proteins | sample MaitaG_FD_87304 | JGI IMG/M metagenome (GOLD analysis project Ga0114956, IMG submission 87304) | Marine algal microbial communities from Maine, USA - Maine_Asex2 metaG | ecosystem: Host-associated > Algae > Red algae > Unclassified | place: Maine, USA | collected 2015-01-05 | reverse complement strand
GTTATAAAGGTATGCCAGAAAAAATCGCCCGCGCTTCCAACCGGCGCCGCTGTCGATCGGCATGAATGGGTTATTGGTCAGGACCGAGGCCACGAAAAATTTCAACGATGAAAGTTTAAATATATTAATGTGTCCAAGAGACTCTCCAAGCGTCGCAGAATTCACGATCACAACCTCTGACGGAGCCTGGTTGAAATCTAAACAGATAAGATCTCCATTAAGGCAGCCTGCGACAGGGAGGCAATCATTCTGGTGAACAATGGCGAGGTGATACGGCCCCTCCTCCAGGCTTATCCCCCCAAAAAAATAGGTCGCGCGTGTGGAATTGTTCTCGAACAGCAAACAAGCCATAAACTCGACGACCAATGGATCACAGTCCACTTCCTCGCCTCGAAACTCTTTAAGAATTTGCAGAGCTTCCCGCCGCCTGTGCTCGAAATCGAGCCGATAAAATCCTCCACCTTTAGAGAAACAGTGCTCGAGGAGCAGCAACTCTCTTGTGGGCGGATCTTCCTCAGTCATTTCGAAGTTCCATTCATTCTTCGATCAATCTTGGCTTATGGCAAGTTTCTCCCATGGAGCGGCAAGCTTCTGCCACACTATGGCAAGGTTCTGCCATAGTGTATGCGTGTCACCAAACGTGGCCAACACCACTGATCCCTGAAGAATCGCCACTGATTACTTCGTCAGGTTCATCAAGAACTCGGCGTTGGTCTTGGACTTCTTCAGCTTGCTGATTAGCAGTTCCATCGCCTCGACCGGCGGTACACCGTTGAGGGCTTTGCGCAGAACCCAAACGGCATTGAGTTCGTCGGGGTGCATGAGCAGTTCCTCTTTGCGCGTTCCCGAACGCTCGATGTTGATCGCGGGGTAGACGCGCTTGTCGACCAGCGAACGGTCGAGGTGCAGTTCGAGGTTGCCGGTGCCTTTGAACTCTTCGAAGATCACTTCGTCCATACGGCTGCCGGTATCGACCAGCGCGGTGGCAATGATGGTCAGAGAACCACCCTCTTCGATGTTACGGGCGGCGGCAAAGAAGCGGCGCGGTTTGTGTAGGGCGTTGGCGTCGACACCACCGGTGAGAATGCGGCCGGAGTGCGGCGCGACGGTGTTGTAGGCGCGGGCGAGGCGGGTGATCGAGTCGAGCAGGATGACCACGTTCTTGCCGTTCTCGACATCACGTTTGGCCATTTCGATGACGATCTCGGCCACTTGCACGTGGCGGCTGGCGTGTTCATCGAAGGTAGAGGCGATCACTTCGGCCTTGGTGGTGCGGCGCATGTCGGTGACCTCCTCGGGACGTTCGTCGACCAGCAGGATGATCAGGCGGGAGTCGGGATTGTTCTCGCTGATGGCGTTGGCCATCTTTTGCATGAGCACGGTTTTACCGGTGCGCGGCGGGGCGACGATGATGGCACGCTGGCCGAATCCGATGGGCGATACAAGGTCGACTACGCGCATCGAGACGTCGTCTTTTTTGGCGGCGCTGTTTTCCATCACGGCGCGCTTTTCGGGGAACAAGGGGGTGAGTTCTTTGAACGGAATCTTCTTCTTGGCATCTTCGAGGGAGCGTTCGTTGATCTCGATGATTTTCGCTAAAGCGAAGAAGCGTTCCTTGCTGCGCGCCGGACGGAGTTCGGCGATGATGCTGTCGCCACTGCGCAGGCCGTGGCGGCGGATCAGGTTCGGTGCGACGTAGATGTCTTCCTGGCAGGGGTCAAAATTGTAGCGCATGAAGCGCAGGAAACCGAAGCCGTCGGAGAGCGCTTCCATGATGCCGCGGGCGCGCAGCGGGTGTTTTTCGCGGGCGTAGGCTTTCATGATTTCGAACACGAGATCGTAGCGACCGAGGCCTTCGGGATCTTGAATTTCGAGTTCTTCGCCGAGCGCGATCAGTTCGAGTTTGGTTTTATCCTGCAACTCCCAGAGACGGATTTCCTCTTTCTCGGGATCGGGTTCGTAGGGCGGCTCGTTGGAGTGGCCGCCGCCGCCGCCGTGCGGGTGTTGGGGATTGCCGCCACCGCGGTTTTTCTTTTTGCGGCGACGTCGTTTACCGGTTCCAGGTGGGTTCTGCACGTGCTGGTTCTTCTGGTTGTGGTTGTTGTTTTGGTTGTTGTTTTGGTTGTTCTGATTCTGATTGTTCGAACCGCCGTCCTGCTTCGGCTGATCGCCGGGCTGGGACTTCGTTTCACCGCCGTTTTTGTTGGCACCGCTTTTATCCCCGTCACTTTTCTCGCCTTTAGGTTTGGCGGCGCTTTTCTCGGAGGACCCGCTCTTTTCGGGTCCAACACTTTTGCTGGACGATTCTTTTTTGGCGCTGTCGTCTTTGGACGCGGCCGCCTTTTTCGCGGTGGTCTTCTTGGCGGCGGCTTTCTTTTTCACCACGCGCTTTTTCTTGGCGGGTGCTTTTTCGGATACTTCGTTTTCGTCGCTCATGTTCGGCGATCTCCTTTGGCGCGGCTAGTGGAACGCTGGGATAGCTGCTCGAGCACCTTGCGGGTTCGAGCTTCCAGTTGCGTCAGTGACTTGTCGTTTGTTATAATAAAATCGGATTGGGTTTCTTTTTCGGCCAAGGGCAGTTGTGCCGCGATCCGCTGCTTCGCTTCGGCCCGATCGAGACCGCGTGATTGCAGTCGCCGCAGGACATCGGCTTCAGGAGCGGAGACGCAAACAATGCCGTCCCATGGCCAGGTGGCGTGGCTTTCGAACAGCAGCGGGATCAAGAGGGCTGCGGGTTCGTTGCGTTGCCGCCGGGTGTCCATCCACGCAACCCAGACGTCGCGGATACGGGGATGAACGATGTTATTCAGTTGTGTCCGCTTCTCGGAATCCTCGAAAACGATTGCACCAAGTTTGGAACGGTCGATTTCACCAAGGGAGTTGCGGATGGTTTTGCCAAACGTCTGGATGAGCTCGTCATGCGCAGGTTGGTTTGGGCGGATCACGTCGTGACCGACGAGGTCAGTATCAAGTACGCGTACACCCCATCTTGTCAATAGCTTTCCGACCGTGCTCTTGCCGCAGGCGATTCCGCCGGTGATCGCGAACTGCGGCTGGTCTCCCTGGCCGTCCAAAACGCTCACGGTTTGGGCGTCTCCTGATCGTTGCCTTGGCCGTCCTCGTAGAGATGTTGGATGCGTTGTTTGAGTTCATCGCGGGTGATTTTTCCTTGGAACAGCAAGGTGGTAAGCTGGTTGATGATCCGTTTGGCGGTGGGGTTGCCGGGGTCATACATGGTGATGGCGCGTTCGGCGTAGTCGAACGCGCGGCTGTAATCGCCCATCTCGAACTGGCGCCGGGCCATTGATGCCTGGCGCACGCCCATGTCGATATCCTGGTGGGTGATGATGCGGAACACACGGAAGCGGTTGGCGGGATCGGCGAGCCGAACCGGCTTGAAGTAGCGCAGCGCGTTCGGGCTGCGTTCGAACAGCGTCACCGCCGAACCCGGCTTGGCCTCGGTGCGTCCGGCCATGTAGACGGGGCGGTTGTCGGGGAAGCGCACCGACTTCAAAATCTTGGTGATCGCCCGCTTGGCCTCGGCCGGCAGGTTGGGGTTTTTCAACATGTGTTCGAACTGGGCCTCGCGGGTGGCCGCGTTCGCCCCGGGGTGTTGGATATAGATAGCCGCGCCCTGCTGTTGCGTCCATTCGTAGAAGTCGAACTCGTCGGAGGTATAAAGGTGGTCGTAAAACTCTCTCACCTTCTCGCGGATATCCGCCGTCTCGAACTTCGGGTGCAACACCACCGGGCAGTCGGTGTAACCGGCGACCGATCCGCTGAGCGGGAAGTTGGCCAGCACCACGGGCGGTTCGGGCATGTCTTTGGCGAGTTTGTTGACCGCGTCGACCACCTCGGCGAGTTGCGCGTAGTTGACCCCGGGACGGTCGAGCGTTCCCGACTTGGCGGCTTTGGCGCGATCGTCTTTGAGTCCGCCGAACGGATCGAGCAAGGACGCGAACTCCAGAAAGGCGACGAGCAGTCCGAGTCCGAGCGCGGCGGCAAAGCCGGTTTGTTTCAAACCGGGACGACGCATGCAAGCGATGCCGCCACCGACCAGCGCGCACAGGAAGAACACGGTGAACACGTGCATGCGAAAGAAGAGCACAAAACAAAGCCAGGTGAAGCCGAACCAAAAGATCCAGCGAAAGGCGGAGGCGTGCGTCTGGCCAACGAAGCCGATGTCCGCGCCATCGGCTGAAGGCTCGGCTTCGGCGAACCCGGCCCGCCGCGCGAAGACGAACAGATAGAGTCCGAACAAGCCCACCGCCACCGCGAAGGCCGGCAGGGCCAGTCCACGCGGCAAGCGAAAGCCGAGATGATCGTTGAACAGCAACAGCACAAGCAGCAGGCCCGCGACCGAACCCAGCATCAGGCCGCGGCCCTCCACAACGCGCATGGCGTAGGCGCCCAAGGCAAGCACGCCGGCATAAAGCAGAAAGGGAAACACGTCGAACACATGGTACCAAGTGCTCGAGTGAAGCGCCGGCGTCCACATGACCCGCTGTTCGTAGGTCAGCAGCAGCGGGTCCGCCGGCTTGATATTGAAGTGCTGGATCTTGGCCGCGAGCAGCGAACCAAAGTGGCCGTAGGATTCACCGCCACCAAGCAGCAAGTAGAGGAGTGGTACGAGCACCAGCAGGCCATGCCACCACCGAACCGGGCCACGCGCAGCGGTCACTTTGGTGGTCGCATCAGTGGACCCACCGGACACACCACGGAAGGCCTGCAAAGCGAGTACCAGGGCGAATCCGAGTCCGAGCAACATCGGCGCGGAGCCGACAAAACCGTGCGAGCGGAGGTAGGGATTAACGAACCCGGCCACGAGCAAACCGGTAAAGGGAATCCACCACTGCGCACCGACTCGAACGCGTCCGGCCTTGGAGGACGCCATCCCGCCCACCTCCGAACGCGGCACGACCAACCATTGCACTGCAAAACCAAGTACCCAAATCGCCACCACAAACTGCACAAGATCCCAATAGCATTGCGCCAGCGCAAGACAGACGCCGGAGACGATCACCGCGACCCAGAACGGCCAGCGTCCCGACCGCAGATGCAGATGGCTCCATGCCTGGGCCGCCAGAAACGCGGCCAACCAAGGCAGCGCAAAATTCTCCCGCGAGAGTTCGTGCCCGGTCGAACGGACGACGGCCGCATAACAAACGGCAAACAACAACCCGGCGACTCCGCCGGCCGCCGCGCTGCGCGTGGTGAGTCCAACCCACAAGGCGAGCAGCGGAATGGTCAGGCAAAACAATAGTAAAGCCGCCCAGCGAACCCGGTTCTCCAGCGACCACGAACGCGGCATGATCTTGGCCAGCGCGACATACCAATGCTCGCTGCCGAGACTGTAGGTTTCGTCGAGCCTCACGCCTTCCGCGCTGTTTACCTCGTTCGTTTCCCCTGATCTGCCACCGGTCCGGATTTGTGGATCCACCTCCGGCAGAGCCCCCGTTTCATAGAGGATGCGCGTCTGCCGGAATTGCAGCGCTGACTCGTAAGTGAAAGGTACTTCTTTGCCGTTCTGCCAACGTTCTTGGACGGCCGGTTGGCTACGAAATACTTGTCGCCGGGTCCCGACACCGATGAGGAAAAGAAGAACCAATCCCGCTATCATAAGCGAAATCGGAATCTTGTTAGACACGAAAGATCCCTATGAATTTGACGTCAAAGTTGCAAGCGCGTAGAAGTTTAGAAGTCTAACTGGTTGAGTATCCGCTGACATATCAGGCTATTAATGGTCAAAATCAGCTTCTGTTGGTTGAAAATCACAAAAAATGAGCAAACGTTACATATGAGCACCGCAATTCGTATCTTTCTGTTGTTCCTGTTTTTCGGGGGACTTCAAGCCTTCGCCATTGATCTGGATGGGGATGGGATGAGTGATGTCTGGGAAAGCGAGTTCAGTGCCAAACTCCTTCAACCGCAGGCCGACCAAGACGGCGACGGCTTCACCAATCTACAGGAATCGAAGATCGGCAGCGACCCCTTCGACCCCGCCGACAACTATTCCGTCACCCATGGTGTTACCCGCTCCGGAGACGCGGCCATTGTGTGGACACCGCGTCCCGGCAAAATCTATACGCCCCGACTCAAGGCGACCGTTAACGGTGCCTGGTCCGGGACTGGATTTCAAATCGGCGGAGGACCGGGAGAGATGAAACTTGCCTTGTGCAACGGTGCTGTGGTCGGTGCTGAAAACGCGGTCATGCGCGAGATCTGGACGCCACTCGGCGGGGTATCGATCGATCGAATCGACGAAGACAGAACGCCCTCCATGCGGGTGTTCCAGCCCTCGCTGGAAATCGGGCCGAACTCCGGCGAGTTCTACGGAGCCCGGACCTCCGGTTTCATCACGCCGACCACCTCCGGCGCCTACCGATTTTGGCTCGCGGCCCGTGACGACGCCGAATTCCGGCTGGGTCCCGGTGCGGACGAGGCCGAGACCGTCATTGCCAGCATCGAAGGGATCGACGTCAATCCAGACGATTACCAAGCCGATCCGGCCCAGCAAAGCGGCTTCATTTTTCTCACCAAGGGAGTTCCGCAAGCCTTCGAAATCCTGCATAAGGGCGGCGGTGGCATCGACCACCTTTCCGTAATCTGGCAAGGGCCGGGTATGCCGGCGCCCGTCCCGGTCCCCTCCTCCGTTCTGTCCGCCAGCCTTCCCCCCCCGGTCCCGGTGGTCATCGGTGGCGGACCCCGGTTGTTCTTCGCCCAGCTTGGAGTCGAGGACATCGACACCGACGGCGACCGCGTTGACGACTGGGAAGAGCTCATTGCCGGCACCAGCCCGTTCGATCCCGAAAGCGGCACCCGCAACCTCGCCCTGCCGGTGTCCGACTACCTCACGGTCGGCAACCAATATGATTTGTTCGACATCGTCACCGCCTCGTTCCGCCGCAACGGCGCCGCGGTGAGCAGTGCACGTGAGGGAACGACCGGCATCGTGATCTCGGTGATCCGTGACTACCCATCCACCGTGCCGATCATGATTCCGTTCAACAACATCGGGTCGGCCACGCCCGGCACTGACTACACCACCCCGGCGGCCGAGATCACCATTCCGGCCGGCCAGACCACCGCGACCCTGCCGGTGACGATCGTCCAAGACGGCACCGCGGAAGCTCCGGAAACCCTGCAGTTGGTCATCCAGTCCGGCCTGCAGAACCAGAACATCACTCTTACGATCACGGACTGACTCCAGCGTTGCGCGCCTGAATGACGTAAGTCAAGAATATTTGCAGACAGACTGCATATTTATCGACCGGCATAAATATGCAGTCTGTCTGCGAATGACCTTGACTGGGTTGCCGAAGGAAAAGCTGTAACGAGGAAGGCTTCTCAGCCGAATAACTCGGTACTTAGGCATGAAGGAACCGCACGATTGCGTTCGTTTGCTCTTGAATGAGCGACGATTTTGCGGCGTCCATTTCTACAGACGGCCCTTGCAGGGCGATAAAACCACCGTAATGGTGGTCCAACGATATTATGAGTGACGAAAACGATTCTGAAGATTCCGGCAAAATGCCGGTCCGCGGCCTGGCCATCTGGCTGATGATTTTGGCCATGGTGGTCCTTGTGTACGCCTTGGTGGCCAACACGACGGAAGTTGCCAAACCGCTCGAACTTAGCGAGTTCCGCACGCTCATCGCGGACGGCACCATTGAGAAAGCCAGCGCGGTGGAAAAACGCGGCAACATCATTATCACCGGTAAAATGGCGGACGAGGGCGGCGACGTCGCATTCCAAGTCAGAGCCCTGAAAAACGATGACCTGATCAAAGAACTGCAGGACAACGAAGCCGTCACCGGTCCGGTCCTGGCGGAGACCTTCATGCAAGACTTCCTGATCGGACTCGTACCGATCCTGATCGTTCTCGGTCTGCTCTACTTCCTCTTCATGCGTCAAATGCGCAGCGCCGGCAAAGGTGCGATGAGCTTTGGCAAAAGCCGCGCCAAGATGCTCACCCGCAACAAAAACAAAGTCACCTTCAAGGACGTCGCCGGCGTCGAAGAAGCAAGCGAGGAAATGCAGGAGATTATCGACTTTCTCCGCGACCCGAAAAAATTTCAGCGCCTTGGCGGAAGCATCCCCAAGGGCGTCCTTCTAGTCGGACCGCCCGGCACCGGTAAAACCTTGCTCGCCAAAGCAATCTCCGGCGAAGCCGATGTGCCATTCTTTAGCATCAGCGGTTCGGACTTTGTCGAAATGTTCGTCGGCGTCGGCGCCAGCCGCGTTCGCGACATGTTCGAACAAGGCCGCAAGAACGCGCCCTGCATCATTTTCATCGACGAAATCGACGCCGTAGGCCGCAGCCGCTTTTCCGGCATCGGCGGCGGACACGACGAACGTGAACAAACCCTCAACGCCCTGCTGGTCGAGATGGACGGCTTTGACACCCAAGAAGGTATCATCATCATCGCGGCCACCAACCGGCCCGACGTGCTCGACAACGCCCTCCTGCGCCCTGGCCGCTTCGACCGCCAGATCCACGTCGATCTGCCCGGCCTCGAAGGCCGCACCGCGATTCTAAAAATTCACGGCAAGAAAGTGAAACTTGCCGCCAACGTCGACTTGTCAAAAGTGGCGCGCGGCACCCCCGGTTTTTCCGGCGCGGACCTCGCCAACCTGATCAACGAAGGCGCCTTGCTGGCCGCCCGGCGCAACGCCAAGTCGGTGCGTCAACGCGACCTCGAAGCGGCCCGTGATAAGGTGGCGTTCGGGGTGGAACGCCGCAGCCGGATCATCGATCCGAAGCAGCAGAAAGTCACCGCCTACCACGAGGCCGGTCACGCGATCATTATGGCCCTCCAGGAGCACTCCGAACCGGTTCATAAAGTCACCATCATTCCGCGTGGCCAGTCGCTCGGTTCGACCATGCAGCTGCCGGAAAAAGACCAATACACCCAAGGCAAGAAACAGCTCGAAGCCATGCTGGTTGCCTACATGGGCGGTCGCGCAGCCGAAGAAATCGTGTTCGACGACATCACCACCGGCGCGTCCAGCGACATCAAGCAAAGCACCCGCATCGCTCGCGCCATGGTCTGCCAGTTCGGCATGGACCCTGAAGTCGGCCCGCAAGCCTTCGGTGAAAACGAAGAGCATTTGTTCCTCGGTCGCGAAGTCAGCCGTTCGCAAAGCCACAGCGAAAAAACCGCCCAGCTCATCGACGAACGCGTTCATCTCATGCTCCAAGGCAGCTATGACAAAGCCATGGAGATACTGACAGCCAACCGCCGCGCCCTCGACACGATGGCCCGTATCCTGCTCGAACAGGAAACGATCACCGGCGACGACGTCGACGACATTATTCGCTACGACCGCATCCGTCCCATCTCCGAACGCGACCCGGAAAAAGCCGCCGAGCTCGAACGCATGGCCGCCGCCGAAGCCGAAGAAGAACGACTCGCGAAAGAGAAAGAAGAACAGGGACTGTTCGGCGACGACAGCCCGCCGCCCTACCCGCCGCCTGATCCAAGTCCGGCGTGAGGCCTTGACAGGTAAGTGCCCAGGCAAGGTGTTCTGGTAGCCGGAACTTTGCAGGCACAAGCTCTCTGTCAGACAGATAGGTTTCTTTCACGATGAGGGAATGGTCCATCCCTATCGCTTTGGTTAGCATCATCGTCTCTGGACTTGTGTTCATGCTCTTTGTGTTCCTGCTCATGGACAATTGGCATTGGCGGGCCTATGCGGTCTTGCTGGTGGGCACCAATATTGTAGCCGTAATCTACATCCTATCCAAAGACCCCAAAAAGTGAACTGAGAGCTATTCAAGGTCTCCGAGTTACTTACTACGCAAGAATCGCTTTCGCCACTTTGCCGTGCACATCCGTGAGCCGGAAATCGCGTCCGGCATAGTTGAAGGTGAGCCGCTTGTGGTCGAGTCCGAGCAGATGGAGGATGGTGGCGTGCCAGTCGTGGATGTGCATTTTTCCGTCAACCGCCTCGTAGCCGTACTCGTCGGTGGCGCCATAGCGCAGGCCGCCTTTGACCCCGCCGCCGGCCATCCAGGTGGTGTAGCCTTTGCTGTTGTGGCCGCGGCCGTCGCCTCGTTCGCCAGTGGGCGTGCGGCCGAACTCGCCGCCCCAAATAATGAGGGTGTCCGCGAGCATGCCGCGGTGCTTTAAGTCTTGGATGAGGGCCGCGATGGGCTGATCGGTCTCGAGACAGTTTTTGCTCAAGTCTTCACGCAACTTGTCGTGCTGGTCCCAATTGCTGTGCATGACCTCGACGAAACGAACGCCGCGTTCGATCATGCGCCGCGCGAGCAGGCAGTTCTTGCCGAACTCTTCGGTCGGCGCCCCGCTCTCGACGCCATAAGCTTTGAGCGTGGCCGCCGACTCGCCAGAGTAGTCGAGCAGGTTGGGCATGGTACTCTGCATGCGGAAGGCCAGTTCCATGGACTGAATCATGCCTTCGACCTCGGGCGAATGCCGATCGCGGGCGAGCTTGTTGCGGTTCAGTTGGTTGACGAAGTCAAGTTGTTGGCGTTGCGCCCGCAGGTCCATCGATTGGTTGCGAATGTTCGGCACAGTGGGCGGGCCGGAGGCCGCTTGGCGCCGTCCGCCGCCGCTGCCGACCACGGTCCCTTGGTTGTAGGCGGGCAGGAAGGCGCTGCCGAAATTGGCCTTGGCCTCGCCGCCGCCCAGCACGATGAAGCCGGGGATATCGGTGTTCTCGGTGCCGAGACCGTAGAGGGTCCAGGCCCCCATGGAGGGGCGGATGAACTGCACACTGCCGGTGTGACTCTGCACCACGGCCGGCAGGTGGTTCGGCACGTCGCAGTGCATGCCGTTGATCAGACAGATTTCGTCGGCGTGCTTTGCGACGTTTGGGAAGAGTTCGGAAATCCACAGGCCGCTC
>Ga0114956_1004291_pt1 | contig 10872 bp, 10 predicted proteins | sample MaitaG_FD_87304 | JGI IMG/M metagenome (GOLD analysis project Ga0114956, IMG submission 87304) | Marine algal microbial communities from Maine, USA - Maine_Asex2 metaG | ecosystem: Host-associated > Algae > Red algae > Unclassified | place: Maine, USA | collected 2015-01-05 | reverse complement strand
GTCCATCGCGTCTTCGTCGTCGCTGTGGTCTTCTTCATCCATGGCTTCTTCATCCATGGCTTCTTCTTCGATGGCTTCTTCTTCCATGGCTTCTTCGGCTTCGTCAGCCGTTGAGCTCGCGGCGTCTTCCACCGCTTCGACGACGTCAGCTGCGTCGCTTCCGCACGCCGCCGCGAACATCGAAAACACACAAAATATGGCCAGAAGCCACTTGAACTTTGACATTTGTCCCCCTCTGAGACTGCAGACGCATCCGTCCGCGGAGTCGAAGGTAGCTCTGTGCGATCTATGCGTACAAATCCCGCGAATGAGTCACGCCGAGGTAATCGATGGCGCTTCGGTGATGCCGGCAGCGGCCAGCTCGTCGGCGATTGTGGCGCGCAGCTCGAACTTTTTGACCTTGGTGCCCGACATTGGCCACTCGTCGACGAAGCGCACGTAACGCGGTACGCGAAACGTCGCGATCTTGCCTCGGCAGTAGTCGATGAGCTCCTGCTCAGTGACGTTTTCACCCGGTTTCAGTTCAATGAAGGCTGCTGGCACCTCGACGTACTTCGCGTCGGGGGCTGACACAACCTGTGCGATGTTGACCGCCGGATGCGTGATCAGATAGCCCTCGACCTCGGCCGCTGCGACGTTTTCGCCGCCCACCTTGAGCATGTCTTTGACCCGACCCTTGAACGTGACGCTGCCGTCGGTGCCAAGCAGCGCGATGTCGCCACTCTTGAAGTATCCGCGATCGTCGAACGCCGCGGCTGTGGTGTCGGGATCTCTGAAGTACCCGTCGAACTGCATTGGTCCGCGGTACCAGAGCTCGCCCTCGTTGCCCGGCTCCAACAACTCATCGGTATCGGGTTCGTGAATCTCGACCTCCATGCCCGGCATGGGCATGCCACCGGTGGTCATGCGCACCTCGTGAGCGTCGTCAACCTCGTTTAGCGATAAGAACGCGCACGCCTCGGTCTGGCCGAAGCAGTTCAGCACGGGAGCGTGCGGGGTCGCAGCCTGAATCTGTTCGAGGCGTTCCGGCACACCGGTGCACATCAGCAGCCGCAGCGAAGCTAAGTCGGCGTCGGTGCGATCAGGATTGTTGATGATCGGAAGCCAGATCGTCTCGAAGCCCGGCAAGGCAATCGTGCAGCCCTCGTCACGCAGTTGCGCCAGCGCAACGTTTGGGTTGTAGAAGCCGACATGCACGAACGTCGCGCCGGCATAGAGCGCTGCGATCGCGAACGACACGCCGCCGATGTGGAACAAGGGCAGGGCCGTCCATATCTTGTCGTCGGCCGTCATTGGCATGCGCCCGGTGATCTGGTTGCAGGTCGAGTCGGCGAACCGCAGGAAGCTCTCGTGGCTCAACATCGCACCCTTGGGCGCCGCCGTGGTGCCTGACGTGTACATGATCACTGCCGTATGGCGCACGCTCACGGCTTGTTGTCGGTGGGTCACATCGTCGTCGGTGATCGACGCCGCGTTGGCGAAGAACTCTGGCTCGCTGCGCATGCCGGGCGCCCCGGTTTCGTCGAGCACCACAATGTGCTTGAGCTCGGGGGCTGCCTTGAGCGAGAACGCATCGAGCTCTGCGCCTGCGATCTCGGGGAACGTCTCATTGAGCAGCCCGACGAAGTCGGTGCCGCCCTCGGGTCGGGCGGTCACGATGACCTTCATGCCGCAGTGCACGACGACCTGATCAAGCTCGACCGACTTGAATCGAGCGTTCAACGGCGCAGTGATCGCGCCAATTTTTGCGGCCGCGACCAGGGTCGCGAGGGTGTCGATGCACTCGTGCAGGAAGTACCCGACGCGGTCACCTGGCCCGACGCCGAGAGCGAGCAGTCCTTTGGCGATGTCGTGGGCCCGAGTCGCAAGGTCGCCATAGGAGTACCTGGCATCGGGAAACACGACCGCGTCGGATGCAGGGTGTTCGAGCGCACGTTGGTCGACGAGGTCGCCGATGGTTGTGACGTTGATCCAGTTCCGCGTATCAGCCATGTGGCGGAAGTTAGACCGAGCGTTCTCGTGATTCCCAAAACGGGGCCCGCAGCTCACGTTTGAGAATCTTGCCGGTTGGCGCCTTTGGCAGCTCGGCAACGAACTCGACTGACTTTGGCTTCTGGTAGCCGGCGAGTCGCTCACGCGTCGTCGCCATGATGTCGGCTTCGGTCGCAGTGGTGTTGGGCTTGAGCACGACGAACGCCTTGACGGCTTCGCCCCACTCATCGTCGGGCACTCCGATTACGGCAGTCTCGAGCACTGCCGGGTGGTGGGCGATTGCTTCTTCGACCTGCACTGAGTAGATGTTCTCGCCGCCCGAGATGATCATGTCTTTGGCTCGGTCGACGATGAAGCAGTAGCCGTCGTTGTCCCAGGTTGCGATATCGCCGGTCCACATCCAGCCGTCGCGCAGGGCGGCGGCAGTCAGGTCGGGCCGATTGAAGTAGCCCGCCATGTTCGCATCGGATCGCACGATGATCTGCCCAGGCGTCTCGCCGTCTCGGGCGACATCGGCGCCATGATCGTCGACGATGCGAACGGTCGTAACGAAACCCTCTCGACCGCACGATGTCAGCCGTTCGCGGTGCACGTCGTCTCGCAGCGCCAAAACGTGGTCTTTGTTCGAGAGGAAGGTCATCGTCGTGCCCTCGGTCTGGCCGTAGCCCTGCAATAGCTCGCACCCGAACGCTTCCATTGCTTCGGCGATCACCCGACTCGGCATGGGCCCGCCCCCGTATTGCACCCGCCGCAGCGACGACAGGTCGTACGACGCAAAGCTTTCGACCGCCATCATCCAATTGAGCATTGTGGTGACGCCGAGGAACGCCGAGACGCGTTCACGTGCGATCAATTCGAGGGCCAGCCGGGCATCGAAGTTCATGAGCACCAAGGGGCATCCGTGGGCCTGGTAGTTCATCGCGAGCACCACGGGAATGTGAAACATCTGACCGGTGAGCATGTAGACGTCGCCGGGCACGATGCCCTCGGCGACAGTCTGGTTCAACATGCCGTTCCAGGCTGACCGGTGCGTGTGCAGCGCGCCCTTGGACTCGCCGGTCGTGCCACCGGTGTAGAGGATGAACAGCGAGTCATCGCCGCCCCGAGTCTGCGATCCGTCGGGTTCGTGGTCGGGGGCGTCGCTGACGATGCGCTCGTAGCTCTCTTCGCCGTTTTCGCCGTACTCAAGCCAATGGTCGACCGATGCGACCTGGCTGCGCAACTGCTGGCCGACGTCGGCGAACTGACCTTGCACGATGCACACCCGTGGGGTGCCGTTGGCGAACAGAGCGCCGAGCTCATGGGCTGACAGTCGCCAGTTCAACGGCTGCGCTATTAGCCCAGCGCGCCCGCAGGCATAGAACAGCGCGAGGTGCTCAATTGAATTCTGCGACAGCATCGCTACTCGGTCGCCGGGATCGAGGCCGAGGCCGGCCAGCGCATTGGCTAGCTTGCGTACGTGTCGATCGAGCTCGGCGTAGGTAAACCGATCACCGGTTGTTGCATCGATTACCGCCTCACGATCTGGCGTCAACCGGGCCCACTTCGCTGCGATCTGGCCGATATTCATCGTCGAGCTACGCGTCGGGCAGGTCGGTGCGACCTGCTTCGCGCATGAACGGCTGCGGCGAGGAGTACGGCGGGTCCTTGGTTGAGGAGCCGGTTGTTAGGCCCCCGTCGACGGCCAAGCAGTGGCCATTCACGTTGCCCGCATCGTCGCTGGCCAAGAAGAGGGCGACGTTGGCCACGTCGACAGCCAGCGCCGGGCGGCCCTTGATGGGCGAGAGTTCCCCGAGGCGTTCGATCACGTCGTCGACGGCCTGGTGGTCATCAAGGTGGGCTTTGGCGACCATCGGCGTCGCGGTCGAACCCGGCGCGATGCAGTTCACCCGAATGCCCGAACGACACAGTTCAGCGCCGACATTCTTTGTGAGTCCAACCACGGCGTGCTTTGCCGCGGCATAGACATGGGGTCCAAGGCCACCCTGCACCCCCGCAGTGCTCGCAAGACTGATGATCGAACCGGTCTCACGGGGAACCATCACGCGCGCTGCGTGTTTCATGCCTAAGAACGTGCCCCGTAAGAGCACGTTCATGGTGGCCTCGTACTGGTCGACCGAAATCTCTGCAATCGGGCCGCGTGCCCCGACGATGCCAGCGTTGTTCATGATGATGTCGAGCTGGCCGAACTCAGCGGCCGCATGGTCGACCAAGCTAGCGACATGTTCTTCGCTCGTGACATCGCACTCGATGAATGAGGCTGCTGCGCCGAGCTCGTCGGCAAGTGCCTCGCCCTCGTCGAGTTGAATGTCGCCGATCACTACCCGAGCGCCCTCTTCGACGAAGCGCCGAGCGGTGGCCGCGCCAATGCCCGAGGCCGCCCCGGTGATCGCAGCAACTTTGCCTTCGAGTCGTTGGCTCATGTTTCAACAATGGCCACTCGGCCAGCTGCGAGCCAAGCCGGGATTGCGAGTGCGAGCAACGCGATCGTGATCGACCAGCTCCAGGTGAACGTGTCGGTGGCGTCGGCGATGATGCCGAAGGCTGTCGGCGAAACCAGGGCGCCGAGGTAGTAGCCGGTCATGGTGGCGCCGGTCGCACGTGCGACTGCCCGAGGCGCTCGGTCGACGATCGTGGCATGCATGGTGCCGATCGCGGAGAGCTGCACTGCGGTGCCGAGGACGGCGCCGAGCACTGCCAGCGCTAGGCCGAACTGAGTGGCCAAGAGCACCAAGGCGATCGCGGCGGCGTTTGCAATGAGTAGGGCAGCGATGAGGGGAATGCGCCGGTCAGCTCCGAGTCGATCGCTGCGCAGCGCACTGAGCACCATCGCGAGCACGCCGAGCACTGACGCCACCGCAGAGATGCCGCCGGCAGTTCCCGGCGACGCGTCGAGCGACTGTTCGAGGTAGGCGACGAGCCAGCTGTAGAGCGGTTGCGAACCGGCTATCAAGAGGAAGGCGCCGATTGGGAACCAGACGAAGCCGGCCGGCAGCCGCTCGGTCGGAGCCGAGCGGTCCTTCTCCGGTCGGTCGTTCTCAAGAACGAGCGCTGCGGCGATGCCAGCGACGGCGGCGGTCGCTGCGACGCCCCACAGCAGGTGCTGCCAGCTCAATCGGTTGGCGATCGACGGGCCCAGGGCCGCGGTGATCGCGGCCATCGCTGGCACTCCCGCAGTCTTGATCGACATGGCCAGAGTGCGGCGCTGACTCGAGACGGCATGGGCCATCGCCACGTTCGTTCCGGCGTTCACCAGCGCGTAACCGCTGCCACTCATCGCCGCGGCAACCAGTAGCGACCAGTACGAGCCGATGGCTGCCGCGAACGCCGCCGCAACCATGACGGCAGCCATGTCGGCGATGACCGCATTGCGGGCCCCGAATCGCTCGGTCAGCCTGCCACCGAGGATCGAACCAACACCGGTGCATCCGAAGTGCAACCCGACGAGCAGGCCCACCTGGCCTTTGCTGATGCCCAGGTCGTCACGAAGCGCCGTCGCCACAAAGCCGGGAATGAAGCCAAGCGCTGCGCCCAGACCGATACACGCGGCACAAATCGCTACGACGCCGACCGGCCGGTCGGGGCCGCTCACTTCGTGGCGCTGATCTCGCTGGCGATCTGTTCGCGGAGCTTGACCTTCTGGATCTTGGTCGCCGACATTGGCCACTCGCGGACGAACCGCACGTAGCGCGGCACCTTGAAGCTGGCGATCGTTCCCTGGCAGTACGCGACGACCTCAGCCTCGGTCAGGGCTGCATCGTCGTGAAGCTGGATGAACGCCGCAGGCACTTCGATGTACTTACTGTCAGGCGCCGAGACCACTTGGGCCAGCATTACGGCGTCGTGCTGCATCAAGAAGCCCTCGATCTCAGCCGCCGCAACGTTCTCGCCGCCGACCTTGAGCATGTCCTTAACCCGGCCGTGATAGGTGATGCGACCCTCCGCGTCGAGCGCGCAGATGTCGCCGGTACGGAACCACCCGTCGTCGGTCCAGGCTTCGGCGTTCTTGTCGGGGTCGTTGTAGTAGCCCTCGAACAGGCAGTAGCCCTTAACGAGAATCTCGCCGCGCTGGCCAGCATCGACCACCTCGTCGGTTTCGACGTCACGGATCTGCACGCTGATGCCGCGGAACGCGAACCCTGACGTTTCGGTTCGATTGGCTAACGAGTCGTCGATCGAGCCAAACGAGATCACGCCGCCGCACTCGGTCATGCCATAGGCGCTGATGCCGACGGCACCGGGCATGCGCTCTTGCATTGAGACCAGCAGTTCGGGCGGGCCGACGTTATTGACGATGCGAATCGATTGCTTGGTGTCGTCGTAGTCGGGGTGATTGAGCATCGCCTCGGTGATCGTCGGGAAGCTCGCAAAGTTGATCGTCGCTCGTTCGCGTTCCATGTAGGCGATCGCCTCGGCCGCGTCGAAGTACTCCATCGTCAACAATGCGGCTCCGGCATCGATGCAGGCGATCAGGGGCAGCACGAAGCTCATGTGGAACATCGGCAACGGGTCCCACATGCGGTCGTTGGCTTCGAGGAAGAACCTCGTGCGTCCGGCCTCGACCGCAGGTCGCACCAGTGCCTCGTGCGAGATTGGGCAGCCTTTGGGCATCGCCGTGGTGCCCGATGTGTACATCATCATGGCAATATCGCGAACGCCCAGGCGTGCCCGAGCGGCCTCGACGTGAGCGACCGGTGTCTCGTCGGCCAGCGTCGCAAACGTCGCGCCGCCGACCATTCCTGGTGGCACCCGGTCGCCGACCAATACGATCGAGCGAAGCGCAGGTGCTTCCTCAAGAAGCAGCGAGCGCGGGTCTGTTTGGTCGGCCAATGAGGGCAGCGCCTCGGTGAGCAGGGCTACGAAGTCGACGTGTTCGACGATGCGGTCCGTGGTAACGAGCACCTTGAGGTCAGCGTCGGCAATCACGTAACTCAGTTCTTTGGCCTTGTACCGAGCATTGATTGGTATGGGCCAGGCGCCGAGCATCTGCGCGCCGATGAGCAGGTCGACGAACTCTTGGCAGTTCGACATCAAGATGCCGACGTGGTCGCCAGCGCCGACGCCAAGTGATGCCAGTGATCGGGCGGCCGTGGTGCAACGTTCGTAGAGCTGATCGAACGACACCTTGGCATCGGGGAACATGAGTGCCCACCCGTCGCCGTCGCGATTGGCGGCCCGCGCCAGCAGGTCGGGCAGGGTGTAGACATCGGCAACCGTGTGGTGTGGCACGTGGCTAGCCTCGCAGTCATGGCCAGGTCAGCCCAAGACGTCGCAACGTCGCACCTTGCAGCAGTCTTGGCGGGCGACCCGTTGGCAATGGCGGCCGACTATGGCGCTGATGCCGTGCTTGAGCGACTTGGCGAGACGTTCATCGGGCACGCCGCGATCGCCGCATACTTCGCGACGGTGCCCGATCGCCTCGCTGGGGCTCGGGTGGTGTTCGACTCGGTTGAGGTCGTCGGAGATCGGGTCACGTTCAGCTGGCACCTTGTCGGTGCCGAGCAGGCGGCGTCAGGAACCGACGTGTGTCAGGTCTCCGACGGCATGATCACGCACCAAGTGGTGACGCTCGACGCCGACGACTTCTAAAGGGGGTCTGGGACTGAGACGCCTAGACATTGGTCCATTGCACAGGCTCGTCGAACAGCTCAGGGGCGACATCTTCGACGAAGTCAATGAACTCAAGGATGTCGACGCGCATAGCGGCAGCCGCTGCGACTCGATCGCCGGCCGCGATCGATCGAACGATGGCAGCGTGGTGGTCAACGAGGTTCTGACGGCGAACGCCCTCGAACGGCAACCGGCGAGCGAACGGTTCGGTGACGCATCGCATCGATCGCAACAGGCCTTCGAACACGGGGTTGCCGGCACCGGCCGCGATGATGTCGTGAAAGCTCGCTCCCGTTGTGGCTACCGCCGGGCTGTCGGTCGCCGGGTTTTCAGCATCCTTGATCAATTGCTCGAGTAGCTCGACAGTGCGAGGGTCACTTCGTTCCGCGGCCGCGCCTGCGATCGCGGGCTCGATCTCGAGCCGGGCGCACATCACGTCGCGAAACGTTGCGCCCGAGATGTGCAGGTGCAGCGTGAGCGTCGACGCCAGGAACTCGGCGTCGAAACCTGCGACGACGGGGCCTCCACCTGGACCGGTCTTGATGCGGATGACCCCCTGAGATTCAAGCAGGCGCAGGGCCTCGCGCATCGTGGCTTTGCCGACGCCGTAGTGAGCGCACATCTCGGCCTCGGCCGGCAGCCGATCGCCCACCGATAGGTCCTCGTCAACGATGCTCGCCACGATCGATTCCGCGACCAATGTCGACTTCTTCTGCGTGCGGATGGTGCGTGGGTGGGTGTCAGTCATGGCGTTGTGACGGGCGTCACCTGAGGATAGGGCCGAACGTCACCCGCCCGGCGCGGCCTGGCTTCACTGGTCGCCGCAACGTAGGGTTGAGAGATCCGCAAGAAGACTGTGAGCCGCCATGCCGACTTCCGACGAGATCGAAGCTGAACTCGAGCGCCGAGGCCACATGGTGACGTCGTGGGACGATCTTGGGTCGATCACGCCTGAGGCAAACGGCATCGAGACGTTCCAGTACCGCATCGGGTTGCCGTCGAGCGATGCGTCACCAACGGTGTTTAAGGCGCATTTTCCGCCGAACTGTCGGGTCGAGGCCCATACCCACGCCTGCGATTATTCAGAGATCATTTTGCAGGGGTCACAGCAGGTGAGCGGCAAGTGGTTGCACGAGGGCGACATTCGCATTGGCCTGGCCAACAAGGGCTACGGCCCGCTGATCGCCGGGCCCGAGGGCGTGACCGTGCTCGTGATCTTCGCCAACGGCAACTGGCCCGCGATCACCATCGGCGCCGGTGACGGAAGCACCCTGGGCAGCGAAGAGCTTATGGCAGCCTTCAGCTCAGCCGGCGATTAGCTAGTTGGCGTTCTCGGCGTAACGGGCGACGGCGCGGTGATAGTGCTGCAGGGTTGGTTCGTTGCGTCCGAACAACAGCTCGTCGGTAGCGCCGCTTGTGATGGCCTGCTGAATCTGGAACCCGACCCAGTAGTCCTCGTCGCGGACGGCCTGTAGCGCCATCGCCCCGAACTGGTCGGCCATCGCGATTTCGTCTTCGGTCTTCGGTTCGGTGCGGGCCAGCACGGTCTGAATCGTGCGCGTCGTGTCGACCGTGGCTCCGGGGTAGAGCTGCGACACCAAGCAAAAGTCGCCGAGGATGCCCGAGATCGACACGTTCGGGAAGAACGAGTGGATGAGGCGAATGTGATCGCCGGTCCATTCGGCTTCGGGTAGCTCGGCCAACTCTGGAAGCGACTTGCGGCCAAAGACGATCCGTTGATGCGGCCCATAGGTGTCGTGGGCCATCAGGTTGGCGATTGTGTTGAGACCAACGGTGTTCGGATGCAACGCCTGCTGGTGGTACCCCTCGAGGTAGCCGTCCCACGCGACCTTCCAGCCGGGGCCCGCGAGTTCTCGCTGGTCATAGATGTGCCAATGATCGAGTTCGAGTGCTCCGACGAGCGGCGCGAAGTCGCCCAGGAATGTGTCGATGTCGAAGTCGATGCCGGGGGTGAGGGTGGCGAACACGAAGCCGGCTCGCTCGTCACAGTGCAGCTGCGTGAGGCCAAGGCTGTCGCGATCGACGTCGCCGAATGTCTCGGCACCAAACATGCCCACGAGGTCACCGCGCGTGTCGTACACCCACTTGTGGTACGGACAGGTCAGTCGACGACTCTCGCCAAGTCCTTCTTCGCAGAGCGGTGCACCACGGTGCTTGCAGACGTTGAGGAACGCGCGGGCCATGCCGTCGTCGCCGCGAGTCAACAAGACCGGCACGCCGAGCACGTTGATTGCCTTGTACGTGTTCGGTCCCGGAAGCTCGCTTCCGAGAGCCAGAGCGAGCGGCAACCGCTTAAAGACTCGGTCGACCTCGTAGTCGAATCGGGACTGGTCGGTGTAGGCGTCAACGGGCTGGCGCATCACGTCGGGCGCCAGGTCGGTGGTCTTGTTCTTCCAGAGCTCGAGGGTGCGCTTGGTGAGCGAGTGGATCAGCTCAGCGTCGGTCGACATATCACGAACCGTAGCGAGTGTGCGATTGTCGAGCAGAGCTAGGTAGCGAACGAGGGAGTTCCCGAGATGGCAAACGCAGATCACGCAGCGTCGGCATCGCCCGCACTTCAAAGCGGCGAGATCGCCGCTGTGGCCCCGAAGTTCGCCGAGGGATATGCCCGCATTCGCGATGTCACCGACCGCGACGGTGCATGCCCGGCATGGGTCAAGGCACTGTTCATGGGCGCGGCTGCTGCGGTGCGGGATCATGACGCGATGTGTCGACGTGAGATCGACCGGGCAGCTGCGCTCGGCATGACCGAAGACGCCGCCGGGGGAGCAGCGCTCGCCGTGCTGATCTCGCGTGGCGAGGCGGTCTACGAGCGGTTCCGTTCGGCCGTCGACGACGCTCTCGGCGTGGCCCGGCCGTCGGCAGAACCGGTAGCGCCCGACTTCGAAATCGACCGGCAAGGGTCACTCGACTACTTCAACGACTACTTCGGCTTCGTGCCCGACTACGTGGAGCTGATGGCCGACGAGGCGTCACGGGGTCTCGAGGGTTATGTGCTCATGCGCCAGTGGTCGCTGGCCGAGAACCCGCTCGGTGCGAAGTGGGTTGAGCTGATGTTGTGCACGATGAATGCGGCCGAGTTCTCGTCGCGCTTCGTCAACGTGCACGCCAATGGGGCGCGCACTGCAGGCGCTTCCGAAGCTGAGATCGTCGAGTCCATCGTGTGCGCGATTCCCGTATCGGGCGTCGCAGCATGGCTCCCCGGCGCCGACGGCGTTATGGAAGGCCGATGACATCAACGATGAACGC
>Ga0114956_1004290_pt1 | contig 10873 bp, 9 predicted proteins | sample MaitaG_FD_87304 | JGI IMG/M metagenome (GOLD analysis project Ga0114956, IMG submission 87304) | Marine algal microbial communities from Maine, USA - Maine_Asex2 metaG | ecosystem: Host-associated > Algae > Red algae > Unclassified | place: Maine, USA | collected 2015-01-05 | reverse complement strand
TTCAAATATAATAAAAATATTAAATATTTTTTTCATAATAATTTTCCGAAAAAAAAGCGGAGCTAAAACTTTCGTTCCAACTCCGCTAATATTTTTTCAAAAAAAAAAGCACTTACACTCTTCTTCTACGTCTTCTTTTTCCATCGCCGCCACCTCTTCTTTCTCCGCCGCCGCCACGACGATCACCACCACCGCCACGTCTTCTGTCTCCACCACCCTTTCGATGTCCGCCACCACCACCGTAACCTCGACCACCACCAGAAGAACGTTTCTCTTGAGAAACTTCAACTGACAAAGGAACGCCTTCAAAATTTTTACCTTTCAAAGCATCAATCAAGTCATTTTCAATACCTTGTTCAATTTCAAAAAATGAAAAATTACGAAGAATTTCAATTTTTCCAATTCCAGCATTACCAGAATCCAATCCTTGATTAATCAATCCAATCAATCGACCTGGATCCAATCGGTTACTCGCACCTACATTAATAAACAATCGAGTGTAAGGAGTTCGTCGTCGATCGTCTCGACTTCTTCTTTCATTTCTACGACCTCGATCTGGCACATTAATATCACGAGCATTTTTATAATAATTTAAAAATCGATTAAACTCGATAGAAACAAAATGCTTTATCAATTCTTCTCGATCTAAATCTTCTAATTTTTCATAAATAGCAGGAAGAAATTGCTCAATCGTTCTTTCATCTACCTCAACAGATTTTACTTTGTCGATGAGTGTCATCAATTGAGTTTGACAAATATCCATACCGCTTGGCACAGGTTCTTTCGTAAATTGAATGCCAGATTTGCGATCAATGTCTCGCAATTTATTGGTTTCTCGAGAGTGAATAACGGCAATCGAAATTCCACTTTTTCCAGCTCGACCAGTTCGACCACTTCGGTGAACATACACCTCAGGATCATCTGGCAAATTATAATTAATCACATGTGTCAACTCATCTACATCTAATCCACGAGCTGCGACATCAGTTGCTACTAAAATTTGTATTTGTTTTTTTCTAAATTTTTGCATGACTTCATCCCGTTGACCCTGGGACAAATCTCCGTTCAAAACATCTGCACTATACCCATCGTACATTAATTTATTCGCCACATCCATCGTCTCTCGACGAGTTCGGCAAAAGATGATCGCATAAATATCAGGATTCATGTCCGCAATTCTTTTGATCACTTCATAGCGATCTCTCGCTTGTACCTGATGGTATATATGCTTAACATTAGTCGCACCAACATTCATTTTAGCGACTTTGATTTCGATCGGATCATCCATATAATTTTTGGAAATCCGTAAAACCTCTCGCGACATAGTAGCAGAAAAAAGTAAGGTAGTTTTATCACCAGGAGTTGCTGATAAGATCGCATCCAAATCATCTTTGAATCCCATCGTCAACATTTCATCTGCTTCATCCAAGATCACTCTTTCGACATTTTCCAAATTCAATCTTCGTCGATTAATTAAATCTTTGGTTCGTCCAGGAGTTCCCACCACAATTTGAGCACCCTTTTTCAAGGCTCTTATTTGAGTATCAATACTCGTCCCTCCATAAACTGCCAAGACAGATAAGCCTTTAATTTTTGCAGCATATTTGTTGAGATCTTTCGAGATTTGTAAACATAACTCACGAGTTGGGCAAAGAATAATTGTCTGTGTACTTCGATCACTTACTTCAGTTAAGTGAACGGTCGGCAATCCGAAAGCTGCTGTTTTACCAGTTCCAGTTTGAGCTAAAGCAATGATGTCTCTGTCGGAAGAAAGAAGTTGAGGAATAGATTTGGCTTGGATCGGAGTAGGTTTTTCAAATCCCATGTCCGTAATCGCAGCGATAATTTCAGGCTTGAGGCCTGTTTCATTAAATGAGTCCATATGTGAAATTTTGTAATTTCAGACTCATTTCTATGTGCTTACCTGTAACCTGTGAAATTTAGTCCAAAATGTAGTTTACCAAATAAAGTGCAAAGATGTGGTTTTTAACTGAAGAATATGCAATTTATGATAGTTTTATTTTGTTTTTAAGAAATTATATTTTTTGCGATAGAACGCTGATGCGGCAGATCGTAATTTAAAAATTCAGTCAGCATAGTATTATTTGGATGAGCCGTTTTAAATTTTCAATCTTCATTTCAAAATTCGGTCAGCTCGTCGTAATCCTACGTTGATATAATTCAATCCATCAGTATGTTCCAATTTTAAGAAATCTCCTGCGAGAACAATTTTATCATTGTCATAATTACCATCGTAAATTGTTTCAGAAATATTGACGGTTTGATCATTTTTCACTACATATTTCTTGTGATCAGAAGCGATAGAAATATTATATTTTTCATAAAAAAATAACCTGCTCTAAAATTACATTGTGGAATCGTCACATAGGTTGGATAAAAATAAGTCTTCAAAGCAAAAGGACTTTGGCGATCAGTAGCTACGACATTTAAGTATTCTTATCTATTGTTTTTATCAAATGATTTAATTTTCCTTTCATTAATTTATAATATCTGAGGACATATTTTCGATTACCTTCAATTCGCCAAAGGTAACTCAGGAGTTTCTTTTTCTCTTTTGTAGTTAAATTTTTAGGATGATTAATTTTGATTAAATCTCCCTTTTCGTCAAAAATCATATACTCAACTAGGAGGTTATTTATTTCCAAATAATAGTTTTTATTGAATTGCATTTCATCATAATCCTCTTCTAATTTTTCAATTATTTCGTAATAAAAATCATAAAGAGAAATAATTTCTAAACGCAAAGAATCATTTTTGATCAAGCCCAAACCTTTTGACTTTAGCGATTCGTAACCAGATTTATTTTGAATAGAAATAAAATCTCTGAACAAATGAAAATATTGAAGAGCAGCAGAGTCTTGATTGGCATTTGGAGTTTCTATTAATTGTCTAAAATGATGACAGGTCTCAATTCCTTTTTTGTGACCCTTGATATTTTGTTCCACATCAGATAGATCAAGTTGCAATCCATTTTTGATTTCAATTAAAATTTTACTTTCAGCTTGAGCTTCTCTTCGATTTTCTCCCCAGTTACTCATCGCAAAAGCCAAACTTACTCCAATAAAAATAGAAAGAAATTCGAAGAGATAATTTTTCCAATTGTTTTTAATCATTTTCATTTTTTGTAAATGTATTGTTATGGAGTATTAAGGAGTGAGGATCTATATTTATTTAATTCTCATTCTTTATGATTTATATTTTTTTTTGACCTTGACTTATTATGACCTTTTTATGTTTAAATTTTCCGAAGGAAAATTATCAGGTGAAAAACAAAAACTTAAAAAGCCATAACAGGTCATAATAAGTCAGCGTCAAAAAACTAATCCTTTAATTTCTCCAAAATCGCATCCACATTTACATTTTCCCGAATCAACTCAATCGCACGTTGTGTTTTCCAAGGTGTACGAGTATTTATTTTTACTTCGATTCTACTGATTTTTACAACCGAACCATAAGTGTCCAAGTCAGTTGCAATCACAGGAATATTATGTTCTTCTATATAATTTTTAAAATTATCAGAAACATTTGTACCTGAAGTATGACGACCATCACCTGTTATGATAACTCCAGAGATAGGCGTCTTTGATAAGTCTTTTAAACTCGAAATCAACTTTACTTTTTCAATCGCTTCGTCCAATCGCTTGGAACTAACAACGAGTAAAATATTTTTAAAATTATTAAATTCATTGATCGCTACCAAAGATCCAGCAACAATATCTTCCACTCGATTGTCTAATTGATCTTCATTAAATAGAACCGTTCCTTTTATAGCACTAGTGACGGTTTCCATCATAGGAAACGATAATCGTTTATCAAAAGGTAAAACGCCCATCAAATCTAATCCTAGAATTTTTAGTTTTTTTCCAACATAATATTCTACATCTTTTATTTTTTCAGGAATCACTTTGTTGACAATTACACCGACGATTGGAATCTCATATCTTTGAAATTGAGCAATACTCATCGTCAATTTATCAATGGTACTTCCGATGCCTCCTTCGACAATCATCAAGACATTCGCACCCAACATTTTAGCGACATCGGCATTCGAAACGTCAGCGACACTTCCCACTCCTGGATGACCTGTACCTTCATACACAACCATTTCATGTTGCTTATTTAGTTGCTCGGAAGCATGAATTATATTTTCTCTAAACTGAAATTGAGAAGGATTCTCGATATATTTTTGAGTGACCCCACGAGCCATCACGACAGGACTGTGTAGAGAACCATCAATTTTAAATCCCAAAATTTGGGAAAACAAAGTCACATCTTTATCAATCATTTGACCTTCTATATAAAGGTGTTGTTGACCGACTGGTTTGCAATAGCCGACATCATAACCATGCTCGACAATGTTGGTGACAAGTCCTAAAGTGGAAGTAGTTTTTCCGACATGTTGTCCAGTTGCTGCAACGTAAAGTGGTTTCATACGTAAGAAGTTTTGATTTATTGGTTCCTGAATTCAATTCAGTAAATATGATTTTTTAGAAAAGAAACTAATGATCATTTGGTATTTAGAAAGGTTGGTAATTTTTACAAATCTAATCAATGCATCATAATTATGAATAATAATGATATGTTTCTTAAAAAAAAATGGATTTTGATAGAAAAAATCACCCAGTTAATTTTGCTTTGTTTTCATTAATTAGCTGTAAATTTGTGCAATATTTACGAAAGACTGTAAAAATACTAAAAAAGTCATTTAACGAATCTACAATCAATACCGAATAAACACTTGATATTCAATCGTTTTAGGTGTAATTGTTTCGTTAAATGGCTGTTTTTATTTTAGGAAAAAAACATAATTATGAAAAAAGAATGAGTGACAAAAGGTGAGTCTTGTTCGTCAAAATTACTACCTGATCGTACTAAAACTTCACTTCTTACTCACAATATAACTTAGAACAAACTATAGAAATTTAAAATAACTTTTTAACCCGAGAATTTTTATTATGAAATCTTCAAATCAAAAACACAACCTTCAACCTGCAGCACTAGTTGAAAAAACGATCAGACTTGGTCAAGGAAAATTAAGTAGCGCAGGTGCACTTGTAGTTAATACTGGAAAATTTACTGGAAGATCGCCTAAAGATCGGTTCATCGTAGAAGATGCGATAACTGAGCATGCGGTGGATTGGGGAGATATTAATATCCCAATTGCGAAATCATCTTTTGATGCTTTGTATAAAAAAATGATGAAGCATATGGAATCTTGCGAAGAGGTTTATGTGCGAGACGCAGCAGCTTGTGCCAATCCAAATTATCAGTTGAACGTACGAGTTTTTACTGAATTTCCTTAGCAAAATTTATTTGTTTACAATATGTTTTTGCGACCAACGGAAAATGAATTGGAAACTTTTTCACCTGATTGGGAAGTGTATGCTTTTCCTTCCGTCTTGGCAGATGTAGCAGAACACAAAACTCGTCAAGAGAATTTTTCTATCATTAATTTTACCGAAAAGAAAATTATTGTAGGCGGAAGTGCTTACACAGGTGAAATTAAAAAAGGAATTTTCTCTGCGTTGAATTTTATTTTGCCTACAGAAAATGGCGTACTTCCTATGCATTGTTCGGCGAACACAGGTGCCAATGGTGATACGGCACTATTTTTCGGATTGTCTGGAACTGGAAAGACGACTTTGTCGAATGATCCTGAGCGAAGATTGATTGGAGATGATGAGCATGGTTGGTCGAAGGAATCCATATTTAATTTTGAAGGTGGATGTTATGCCAAGACGATTAATCTTTCGCCAAATAAAGAACCACAAATTTATAAAGCAATTAAATTTGGAGCGATGTTGGAAAATATCGGTTTCGAAGAAGATGGTTGCACGGTAGATTATGCAGATACTTCAATTACTCAAAATACACGGGTGAGTTATCCGATTTTTCACATTGATAATATCATGTTTAAATCGAGAGGTGACTTGCCTGAAAATATTTTCTTTTTGACTTGTGATGCATTTGGGGTTTTGCCTCCGATCAGCAAGTTGACACCTGAGCAAGCGATGTATCATTTTATCAGCGGTTATACTGCAAAAATTGCAGGAACGGAAGATGGAATTAATGAACCATTGGCAACATTCTCTGCTTGTTTTGGCGCACCATTTTTACCATTGCACCCAACTCAGTATGCTGATATGTTGGGAGAAAAAATTAAAAAAGGAAGTCGAAGAGGAGAAGGAAAAATCAATGTTTGGTTAATCAATACTGGTTGGACTGGTGGCGGTTATGGACAAGGGGAGCGAATGGAATTATCCTACACTCGTGCGATGATTAAAGCTGCCTTGACTGGAAAATTAAATAAAGTTGAATTTCATCATCATCCAGTTTTTGGATTGGCGATGCCGAAGACTTGTCCTGATGTGCCAAATGCAGTTTTGAATCCAAGAGACACTTGGAGAAATGAGGAAGAGTATGATGCAACGGCAAATAAATTAGCGAATTTGTTTTCGGAGAATTTTAAGAAATATTCAGATAAAGCATCGGTGGAGATCGTGAATGCGGGACCTGCGATGGTTTAAAAACCCTGTTCCCTAAGGAATGCGAACGATATAAATTAAAGATTTGAAAAATGCGGATTAAGTTTAATGCTTAATTCGCATTTTTTTTACCTCATCTCCGACCTTTCTCCTATTGGGGAGAAAGGTCGGAAATGAGATAATTTTTTTTTATTACTTTTGGAAAAAAAAAAGAATGTTACTAGAAATAAATCCAAAAAATCCTGATGCAAGAAAGATCACTCAAGTAGTTAAGGCATTAGAAAAGGGAGGTGTGATTATTTATCCAACAGATTCCGTATATGGATTAGGTTGTGATATTTATAATCCAAAAGCAGTTGCCCGAATTTGCCAAATTAGAGGAATTGATCCTGAAAAAGCTAACCTGACTTTTATTTGCAAAGACATTCAGCAGTTGTCAAAATATGTTCATCAGATTAGTAATCAGTTATTTAGGTTGCTAAAAGCTAATGTACCAGGAGCATTTACTTTTATTCTTAATGCAAATAAAGAAGTGCCTCGCCATTTTAAAAATAGAAGAAAAACGATAGGTGTGCGAGTTCCTAATAATCCAATTGCTTTGTCTATTTTGGAAGAATTAGGCAGACCGATACTTTCGATCTCGTTAAAAACAGATGATGAAGCGGAAGATTTTGTGGTGAATCCATCTTTGCTTCATGACGATTTTCAAAAACGTGTAGATATTGTTATAGATGGTGGCGAAGGGAATGATGAACCGAGTACGGTGGTAGATTGTACGACGGATGATATTGAGATAATTAGGGAAGGGAAAGGAATTTTGAAGTAGGACGGTTTTCCAAAACCGTTTCACCCCAGTAGGTGTGTAAAATTTCTAAATCAATTCAATTATTTTAGTTCATTGACAAACTCCGTGTTTTAAGTCAGACCAAAGTCGAAAATAACACTTCCTTCGGTCGTTTTAATTTCCAACTTTGGTCTGCCTACGGACTTTGTCAATGAATGTTATTTTTTAAGCATTCCTATACCACATGATGATCAATAAACTTCAAATACCCTTTACGTCCATGTTCTTTTCTCCAAAATCTAGCCGAACTTTGAATAATTTTAAACGCAGTTACATATAAGGTAGGATAATTATGATACATCATTTCGCCCAATCTAATATCGGGATTATTGATAACGTGACTATCTGCCTTTGCTGCTTCTCGTTCTTCCAATCGATTGAGCAATTCATCCATCAGAGCTTGCTTCATTTCTGAAGGAGATTCAGGTTCCTCCGTTTCTTTTCCCTTACTTAAAATTTTAAAATATTTGATTAATTTTTCGCAACACCATTCCACATCGGCATCGGCAAGTTTTGAAAATTCTTCAGAAACATTTAAGATAGTAACTTCTAAATCTCTGAGGAGCATCATCATATAATCAGGTGGCATTTTTCTCATAATGGTTAGTTGTTTTAATTTTTTGAAAAAAAGTACTATTTATCATTGCAATGTATAGCAATATTTCACTTCTAAATAATTCACATTTTATTATCAAAAGTAGTTTTATTTTATTTTATTTTAAAATAAATCTTTTCCATACTTTAAAAATATAGTAATTTACCATCCGCAGAGATTCCGTCCAGTCAAATCGAAGAAAGAAGATTTGAATTGTTAAAAAATTTAACATTGTAGTATTCAAGTAATTCTGAAGCTCCTGCTTCTGAAAAATAATTTTAACCTGAACGAAGCAGGAGCTTCGTTAGTACAAAAAAAATAAGTCGGTAGTCATCTAGTATAATGAAGTGTCACACTTCTAACGGTAGAGATATATTCTAAATAAAACGAGACACCCAATTACCCAATAAACTGTTAAACCGATTCACTAAAAAACACATTTACAAATCTTTTAAATATTAAAAAAATGAAAAACGGAAAATTGAATTTCGACGCGATTATGGATTCCGTTTTGGGATTAATTTCGCAGCAAAAAAACAAAGTAGATGAGCATCACGAGCGCATGATGAAGCAAGCTGAGAAAATGGGAACCCAAGATGGTTCACTCGATTTACCTCAGATAGAAGACTCGCAAGTGAGTCCTCACGAAGGTATGCTCAAACATGAATACCAAAAATTCATCGCTGAATTATGGAAAAAAGGAAAACCATATCTCGATGGTCCACATCTAGAATTTAAAACTCAAGCAGAGAAAATTGAGGATTTGAAGAACAATCGTAAAGAATTAATCGCTAGTGAAAAAGCATTGATAGATCAAAAGAAAATAGAGGATGATAAATTTATCGAACAGGACTTTGACATTCAAAAACTAGAGATTGATAATTATGAAAAAGTAGTGCAACGAAATTATCTATCTGCTAAATCGGAACTCGAAGATGTGCAAGATCGAACTGGAAGAATGGCTCCGATTATTCATTTTAAATCTAAGATACTTTATGTGTTATTGATGATAGGAATTGGTTTGGCGGAGGTGCCATTGAATATGCAAATTTTCCAAAAATTTGGCGAAGCGTTTTTTATCACCATCATTATGGCGAGTTCCTTGGCGATTTCGATTCCAGTTTTGGCGCACTTCACGGGAGTGTTTATCAAGCAGCGAAAGGAGAAAAAAGAGTTCCTATTTTTTAGTGTGATCTGCGTGTTGCTTTTTGTGATTTTTAATTTTGGAGTGAGCATTTTTAGGGCATATGTTTTGGCAGAAAATATAGGGGAAGAGTCTAGCTATTTGAGCATTGTAATTTTTACTTGCTTGAATTTGATTTTGTTTTTCATCGGAGTTTTGGCGGCATATTTTAGTCATGATGAAAGTTATGAATTGGAACATGCACATGGAAAATTTACGAAAGAGAAAACGGCTTTTGATACAGAAAAATTAAAAATTCAAGACAAGTTAAAAGGCTTGGAAATCACAAAAAATACTCGTCTGCAAGAACGCAACGAACAGTACACTTTAGAGAAAAAAGCGATACTTAATAAAAAGGATACTTTGATCACCGAGCGCAATCGTGCCGTTAAAGTTTACGACGAATTGCTCAATGCATTTATTGCGCTCGAAGCAATGGTAGATGCAGGTTATCGAATTACGGTAGAGAAATATCGAGCAGCCAATTTGATGCATCGAAAGAATCATCTTTCCCCTCAAAGTTGGGCGAAAGGAATCCCAAAATTGGATTTGAAATTTGAGGCAAAACCAGAACTAGACCCGAATTAATATTTACTTTTTAAACTGATACCGAATTCAATAAGATATGTCGTATAAATCGAATTATATTTTCCCGATACTCTTCGTTAAAAATTCTCGCCATAGCTTAGGCTATGTCTGTGGTTTTTGCCTCGATTATCAACAAAACCTAAATCAATTTATACGACACCTCTTATTGATTTCGGTATGATTAAAAAAAAGAACTAAGCTATGATTGCTTGTTTCCCTCCAATGCGTTTGTGAGTTCCGAGAATTGGGGGAGGGAAGTTTTTTCCATTAAATTTTAAACTCAAAATAAGTTAAGATGAAAAATATAATATTTGTTATAACAATAATACTACTTGTCGGATGTACTGACAATCAAATAGTTACGAATACTGAATTATTTATCTATTTAGATTATACCGAAGGTCAGGACTACTCGGATTTATTGGAAAATGATGTGGAGAAATATCTCACCATGATGAATGTGACGGAGGAAAATGATCGGAATTTTGGAAAAGTTAGAATCTATCCTTTGCATGATATTTCATCGAGTGTAAGCAAAACGGTGAAGTTGAAAAAAGGGAAATCAAAGTTGGAAGGCAATCGATATGTTCGACAAAAAGAGTTAGATAAATTTAGAACTCAACTGATCGATAAGACTTCTGAAATCAATAATGCATTTACAGGAAAGGCGTTGAATTCTTCTCATATTTTTAGTCCACTTTGCAAAGGAATTCATAAAATAAATAACTCGAATGCTGACCGTAAAGTCATTGTTATTTATTCGGATATGTTGGAAAATTCAGAGTTGGCTAACTTCCACTCTGGTAAGTTAATGTACGAAAATTTGAAGTCTAACTTTGATGGTTCTTGTGAATTTGAAGACTTGTCGGATTGTGAAATTTACATCATTCATCCGATTGACAAACGGAATGATAACAAGATACGCACGGCAGAAAATTTTTGGTCAAAATATATGGAAGAGAAAGGATTGGATAGTGAGATGTGGCATTTTGATACGAGTATTGATATTTAGTTTTTTTCGAAAAGGAAGAGATGTTTGATAGGGTAATTTTAAATGTCATTTTTAGACGATATTCAAAAATTTTAGTTCTTAGGCTAATCCTGTGAAAGTGAAAGCCCCGAAGCAGGCGCAATATCTCAACCTACGGTGAAGAAGC
>Ga0114956_1004288_pt1 | contig 10874 bp, 9 predicted proteins | sample MaitaG_FD_87304 | JGI IMG/M metagenome (GOLD analysis project Ga0114956, IMG submission 87304) | Marine algal microbial communities from Maine, USA - Maine_Asex2 metaG | ecosystem: Host-associated > Algae > Red algae > Unclassified | place: Maine, USA | collected 2015-01-05 | reverse complement strand
CGAGCTTTGGTCTCACTTTGAAATAACTGCTTGTGACAATTATAATATCACCGGCCTTGAAGAAGTGCTGTTTAAATTACAAGAAGTTGCCCTACATCACTTTTACTACATCACTTTTACTTCATCACCTTCCGAAAGACCTCCAATTACTTCAATTTTTAATCCGTCTGAAATTCCTGTTTGAATCTCAATCTTTTCGAATTCGTCTCCTTGTTTCAATTCTACAAACGTAGAATCACCGGAAAGTTTCAAACATGCTTCAGGAATTACCAAAACATCGTCTTTTTCTTCGAGAACAATGTCGGCATTTGCAGAATATCCTGCACGAATAAAATCATCATCTTTGAGTTTAAGAGAAGCTTCTATGTCAAACTTTATGGTACCCTCATCCATTTTCCCTTTTGGGGAAACATAATATAGTACAGCTTGATATTCTTCATCTGGCAAAGCCCCAATGGTCAACTTCAGTGGCATTCCTTTTTTGATTTTCCCCGCCTCACTTTCATCGACTTTACCTGAGAATATCATATCCCTCATATCGGCGACCACAGCGATGGTCGAACCATCATTAAAAGTATTGCTTTCAATCACAGAAGCGCCTTCTTTCACGGGCACTTCGAGCACGGTTCCGTTTACTGTTGAAACAATTACATTACTGGCACCGCCTGATTTTTTGGAAGAACCTTCACGCAGCAAACGCAGATTATTTTGCGCTGAGCCCAATTGACTTTTCGACAAATCTAGATCGTTTCGAAAACGGTCTAAATTTCGATCAGCTGTTGTTCCTGCATTTTGCAAACCGGCTTTCTTCACATCCACATCAGCCTTAAATTGATCAAAGGCTTGTTGCGAAATAATGCCGTCATTGAATAGGGATTCCTGACGAGTTAATTCTTTCTCAGCCTCTCTCAGTGCTATTCGTGACGATTCGAGGTCTTGACCTGTACCCGCCACTTGCTCCTGTCGGCGCAGTTCGCGCTCGGCCGCCTGAACACTCAACTTGGCTTGTTGAACCTGCGCTTCCGCGTTGTTGATGGAAACTGCATTGGGAACCAATTTAATCTTGGCTATCTCTTGACCTACTTCTACTGGATCACCAGCCTTTAGGTAAATTTCCTCAATAACACCCGAAACTCTTGGCTTAATGGCCACCTCCTTAGCGGGAACAATGGAACCAGTTGCTACTGTCTTTTTGGCGAGTGTTGAACGCTCGACCGTCTCCGTTTTCGCATCTTTTTCATCATCTCCACCCTTCATTGAAAAGTAGGCGCCCAATCCCAAGAAAGAGATAAGGAGAAATCCAACAAAAAATATCAGAAACCATTTTTTCATTTTATCTATGTTTTATTTGTTACTTTTTTCTTGACTCTTATTCGTCGGCCAATGCTTCAATAGGATTAATTTTTGAAGCTCGATAAGCAGGAAGCAATCCGGCCAACCCCCCAAAGAAAATCATTAAAAACATGGCCAGTAAGACCAGGCCCATGTTGATTTCGGGATTGCTAAAAAATATACTTTCTACATCCATTGCGGTAACCAGAAAGTCGATCAGCGCAATCACTGCCACCCCCAAGACCATTCCGATGTAAGTACTGATGGCTGTGATCAATACAGATTCAGCTAAGATCATTTTCATGATGGAACTAGAAGTTGCTCCAATCGATTTTCGAATGCCAATTTCCCGCGTTCTTTCTCTCACAACGATTAGCATAATATTGACAATACCTGCCACTCCCGCAATGATGAATCCAATGCCTACAAAAAGGATGAAGGCATCTATGGCCGCAAATAATCCCGTAAATTTCTTGACTTGATTACTCAGGTTGAACGAGTTGATTCCCATCTTGTCGTCGGGATGGATGTCATGCCTGTCACGCAGCATGGCTTTTATTCGATTTTCGACTTCGGTTGAGTTGATGACATCGTCTCTGCAAGCCAAGGTGAAATAGTGTACTCGATTGGGCTGATTAAATATTTGCTGGCCCGAAGTAATGGGCATAATTATGGCCATATCGTCTTCTCGACCATCATCGCCCGTTTGCATGCTTGCTTGAATTCCTACGACTTGAAAAAACACCCCTCGGAATTGAATGTACTTTCCAATCGCTTCCTCTTCCTCTCCTCCATCGTCAAACAAGATTTCCCAAGCACCCTCTCCGACCACGACTACTTTTCTCCGCTCCCGAATATCGAGGGCATTGATGTAGCGGCCCACCTTCATTTCCACTGGGAGAATATTTACCAAATCTGGGGTCTCTCCGCGAACAGTAAATGATCCACTGTTGTTGCCCTGTAATACCAAAGTGTTGCCCAGCTCTAAGCGAGGGGACATGTATTCCACTTCGGGAAAGTTGGCGCGGATGGCCTCAGCATCTTGCCATGACAAAGCCGCTCTTCTGCCTTCCGGTAATCCTTTGTGGGCTATGGTCGTTCGCTGCGCCCAAATGAACATGGTATTGGTGGCGAACTTGCCAAATATTTGCATGGTTCCATTTGACAAACCGCGTCCCATTCCAAATAAAAATATTAGGCTAAAAATTCCGATAATCAGCACCAAAGCCGTCATGGATGTACGCAACTTGTGCATCCAAATTGTCGAAAATATTTCTTGCCATTTATCGAGATCGAACATGTTTCTCTTTTTATTCTTGAAACTAAGCGGTTCCTAAAAATTGGTACTATTAATTTCCTGCCTTAAGCCGACATGGCTTCTACTGGACTAATTTTCGATGCCTGGTAGGCAGGAATTAATCCACCGATTGCTCCGGCGAACACTAGTAGAAGTACAGAACCGAAGGCCATTTGCCAACTGATCTCTGGATTTCGAAAAAAGTCATTCTCCACTCCAAAGTGAGTTATCGCTGAACTAATTAGCCACAGCAGACCTACGCCAGCCACCAGTCCTAAATAACCAGCAACTGTTGTGATGAAAATAGACTCCTGCATGATGGTTCCGATAATGTGGCTCGGTGTTGCTCCAAGTGCTTTTTTTACCCCAATTTCTTTGGTACGTTCTTTTACCGTTATCAGCATAATATTACTTATTGCAATAATTCCGGCAAGTAAGGTGAGTAATCCTACGAGAACAATAATGAACTTGATTCCGAAGAACATCGTTTGCATTCTTTGATAATCTTCCAGACCATTATTAATGCTCAGCGCTTTTTTGTCTTCTGGATCGAATTTATATTTCCTTGCCAATTCGGCCCGAATCTTTTCAGAAAGATTCTCGCTTTCTTCCACCGTTAAGTCCCCGACTTCCACCATCATTTGGTCGATTTTATTTTTACCATTATAAGCCAATTGTGCTGTTCGAATGGGTAAGTAAATCATTTGCATTTCCCGATCGCCACCAGAATCCTCAAAAACACCGACCACTTGGTATTGAATTCCCTTTACGTCAATCCACTTGCCGAGAGCATCATCTGGGCTTTTGAAAAAATTCTCGCAGACGAGTTTTCCAATCACTGCGACTTTTCTAAATTCGTCGTTGTCTTGATCGTTGATGTATCGTCCGTGCGTCATCAAAGTGTTTTCTATGTATTTGTGACCTGGGTGTACAGACCGAACCGAAAAAACACCCGTTTTTCGTCCGCTTTTTACACTAAACTCGCCCCAAACATTATAGCGACCAGTGATGTATCGAACTCCTTCAATGCCCTTTACGCGATCGTAATCCTTATTTTCCAAATTCAATTCTCGCCCAACGGGTAAGCCTTCGTACGGCACTGAAGTGGCTCCGGTGTAAATCCACATACTATTTACCGCATCATCGGCAAACATATGGTCTACGCCATTTTGCAACCCATTTCCACCGCCCATTAAAAACACCAGCATGAATATGGCCCAAGCAACACTGATACCAGTAATTACGGTACGAAGTTTATTCATCCATAATACATTCAGTATTTCTTGCCAACGGTCTAAGTCAAACATGAAGGATTGCTTTGATTGAATTAATTGATTCGAAAAATGTACACTACTTGATCAGCAGTTTTGAGGACTTCTAGAAGTTGGCTATGATTGGAACGCCGATTCGTCTTCGCCGTGATAAATCACTCCATCTTTTAGGCGAATGGCGCGATCGCACATGTCGGAAATGTCGTGCTCGTGTGTTACAATTACCACCGTAATTCCTTGCTTATTTACTTTTTTGAAGAGCTTCATGACCTCGTAAGAAGTTTTCGAATCCAGAGCTCCAGTTGGCTCATCGGCCAAGACCACTTTGGGTTTGGTGATTAATGCGCGAGCGATGGCCACTCTTTGCTTTTGCCCACCCGAAAGTTGGTTGGGCATGTGATGCGCCCAATCTCGCAAGCCGACCATTTCTAAATAATCCAAAGCAATGGCATTGCGCTCTTTTCTGCTTACGTTTTGATAATACAAGGGTAAGGCTACATTCTCTTGTGCATTCTTGAATGAAAGGAGATTGAAGGATTGAAAAACAAACCCTAAGAACCTGTTTCTAAATTGGGCAGAATCTGTATCGCTCAAATTTTTCATGAGCTGATTGTTCAAATAATATTCGCCCGTGTCGTACTGATCGAGAATGCCCAAAATATTCAACAAAGTAGATTTTCCAGAACCGGAAGATCCCATAATGGAAACCAATTCACCTTCTCCAATCTCCAGATCAACATCCTTCAATACATGAAGAGAGCTTTCTCCAGTTTGGTATGACTTATTGATTTTCTTGAGAGAGATCATAGGCGTTTGAAATTGGCAAATTTTACTTTCTTCAATTCCTGAAGAAGGGGAAAAAGATGCTGCTGGTATTGTCGGTTTTAGAGCGCTTTTTCTAGAATCATCAACAAGCTTTGAATTCTTTTATGAATTGCCGAACAACTGTCCTTCTTGCTGATACAGGCTGAACACAAGGTAACTTTATTTGGTTTCGTTGCAGCTGATTTTAGGCTCCTTTAACAACTCCTGTCAACAGGATTACGGCTATGACGGAAGGAACGTGAGGAAGGTTACAGATTCCTGGGTTAAATCTCGAATCCAAGATTTTCACTATCGCGAGTGCGGCATTTGGTAATGCAGCACCGCGGCCTGGCTTTTTCACTATAGCGGGTGCGGTATTTGGTAATGCAGCACCGCGGCCTGACTTTTCGCAAGAGCTTGTGCGGTATTTGGCAATGCAGCACTGCGTGATTAGCCGTGTAGAGCTGGGTACTCTTTCATGGGAGTAAAATCTCAAACAGCAGGAACAGGACATGCGCGGGTGCTAGAATTGCTTGCTTGCAATGGCGGATGCTATATCTTCAAAAGGAAAAATTAAAAACATAGCATTTTGAGAAAGTACCTAGAATTTGTTCTTCCACATCATACTTTCTACCGGCTTTACGGTGCGCTCGGTATACTTCGCGTTGCGCTTTTTATTGTAGTAGTTTTCAATGTCTCCATCGATGCTGAAGTAAATGAGCTGTCCAATGGGCATGCTCGCGTATACCCGCACGGGTTGAATGCAACTGATCTCTAAGGTCCAGGTATTGCAAAAGCCAACATCACCTTTACCTGCAGTGGCATGAATGTCGATTCCCAAGCGACCGATGCTCGATTTTCCTTCCAAGAATGGAACTTGAGCATGCGTTTCCGTGTATTCTTCCGTAACACCTAAATAGAGGGTGCCAGGCTGCAAAACAATGCCGTCCATCGGGATGGCTATTTCCTCTATCTTATTGTGTTGCCTTGCATCCAAAACACGGTCTTTGTAGACTGCTAGGTACTTTCCCAAATGCACATCGTAAGAATTGGTGCCCAGGCAAGCTGGATCAAATGGCTCAATTAAAATGTTGCCATTTTCAATTTCTTCCAGAATTCGCTTGTCGCTTAAGATCATAATTAGTCGTTCAATGACCAAAGCATCACACTGCGGTCGTCGCTGCCCGAAAGTAAGAATTTCCCTGATGAATCTAGCAGCAAACAATTCACCGAATGGCTGTGCCCCACTCCTTTCTCGGGGTGAATCACTTGTTCCAATCTCCGATCTTCGACTGCCCACAGCTTTATGGCCTTATCACGACCACCGCTGATCATCCATTCTTCATTGGGGGTAGAGGCCAACGTATTGATGGTGTACATGTGCGCAGAGATCATTTCCGTGTCGACTTCTTCGGCCAACTTGTGAATACCGAGGTGCGCGTCTCTCCCACCCGACCACAGCTCTTGCCGATTTTTGAGGTAGTTGAGACAAAACACGGAGTTCTGATGGGCAATGATGGCTGGATATGGAGTTGTTCCCTTTGATTGATGGTGGATTTGATGATCGCTCGAAGCGAGAAAGAAATCGTCATCAGATCTCCATTCCATTTGGCGGATGCTTTTCTTGCTGATCTGCCTTTTCCGGACCAATTCCAATTGTTGATTCAAATAAACGAGCTCGCCGGCTTCAGTAGCAATCAGGATGTGGTCGTCGAATTCCAAGAAGTCAAAGACAGCTCCATTGATTTGGTGGGCTATGGCATGAAGCTTCTTGGCTCCAAAATCGTAGAAGAAGACCTGTCCACTCATCGTTCCTATGGCCAGTAGCTGCTTTTTAAGCACAAGACGCAATGCGAAAATTTGACTGGAGAAGCTAACTAAGGCTTTTGCCTGATTCGGCTCGTCGTAATTCCATAGGCAAACGTAGCCATTGCCATCACCCGAGAAGAAGGTGTTGGGCTCAGGAGCTTCGCATAATGCGAAAATTGAGGACCTTAATCCCGTAAACTTATGTTCCGCATTCAAGCGCATGGCCTAAAGGTACAAGAAGCCCTGCTTGGACAGGGCCCATCATGCTGGGGAATGCCTTACTTTTGTAGAACACTTGCGCCGATCTGGCTCAATTAGCAGCTTAGCTTCTGAAATGCCCTTGCTATTCAAACATTATCCTTCTTCCGAAAGTCAGATTGCGGTCTGGCATGTACAAGAATCGACAGATGAGCTCAGAGAGTTGTTGAACGATCCTACTGAATTTGATGCATTAATCTCAACAATTAAATTGGAAAGCCGTCGATCGGAGAAGCTGGCTGTTCGCCTTTTGCTTCAGAAAATGTTGCCCTTCGAAGATTCTGCTATTTCTTACGATTTTTATGGTAGACCCACATTAATTGGACCTCAGGAGGTAGCAATTAGCCATTCAAAAGGCTTGGTAAGCGTTTTTTTACACAAAAAAAAACGAATTGGATTGGATATCGAGCATCTCAGAGGTCTCGCTTTACGTCTTTACAGCAAATTCGCGTCTGACATTGAGAAAGAAAGCATCGATCTGCTGAAAACTCAAGAAGAAAGAGAATTTGCAGCTTGCTTGCTTTGGAGCGCCAAGGAGAGTTTGTATAAATGGTACGGTCGCAAAAAAGTAAGCTTTAAGGAAAACTTACTGGTGAAACTTGATGTTTCTCAGATGCGTAGTGGAGAGCGAAGCGGCACTGTTGATTGCATAGTGCGTATGGAGGATGCTGATGAAAAAATGGTACTTGACTATTTTGTGTTTGGACAAACGGTTTTGACCTATTGCTCGCAAAGGAGCTCTTAAGAAATGAATTCTAAGTAAATGAAGAGGATCTTACTTTTAACTTACCTGCTTTTCCCACTAGTTCTCAGTGGGCAAGTTACCTTAAAAGTGGTGGAGTGGCCCAGCGATACCCCAGAAGATGCCGCCATTTTTGTAGCAGGTAGCTTCAACAATTGGGCAGCTTCTGACCCTTCCTATCAATTGGAAAAACTGAACGGCGAATATGTGATTGAGCTGGACTTGGCCATTGGCAGCTATGGGTACAAGTTTATGTGGGACGACACTCCAGAAGGCACTGCCGAAGGAGATTCTATAGCCCACCGTACACTGGAAATAGATGGATCATTCTCGTCTTTTGAACTGAGTATTCTGGGTTGGGAAAACACAGTGATAGAATCCACAGCCAGTACGAGCGTATCCATCATTTCGGAGGAATTTTACATTCCCCAATTGGATCGCAGCCGAAGAATTTGGATTTATTTGCCTCCTCTCTACGACTTCACAGGCAATAATTACCCAGTGCTTTACATGCAAGATGGTCAAAACCTTTTTGACGATGCCACTGCTTCTGCTGGGGGAGAATGGCTAATAGATGAAAGTATGTCTCAGTTTGGAGAAGGGGAAGGTTGCATCATTGTAGGAATTGACAATGGCGGGATCGAAAGAAACAATGAGTACTCCCCATGGGAAAACGATGAAATGGACGCCGGCGGACAAGGCGATGAATACGTGCAATTCATCATCAATACCTTGAAACCGTTCATCGATCAAAATTACAGAACCCGATCTGGCCGCGAGTCTACGGGCATAGGAGGTAGTGAGATGGGAGGGCTGATATCTCTTTATGCTGGCATTGAATACCCTGAAGTTTTTGAAAAACTAATGATCTTCTCTCCTTCACTTGGATTTAGTCCCGAGATATTCGACTTAGTAGAGGAAAGGGGTTTTGAGCAAAATCTACGGATTTACATGATGTCGGGAGGCCTGGAAGGGGGAACCGTGTCTGAAGAAATGCTCAACATGGAATTACTTCTTATTGAAAATGGTTTTGCTGCCAATGAGTTACTCAGTATCGTAATTTCCGACGGAGACACTTCGGAGTGGTTCTGGGGTCGGGAATTTGCTGATGCTTACTACTGGCTTTTCAACAATCAATTCCAACCCAATGCCACTGGCCTTGAGTTGGAACAAAAGGCAGCATTCAAGCTCTATCCGATTCCGGCTCGTAATCAAATCAGCGTTATAGGTTTAGAGGAGTCAGTCGATTACAGCTACAGCATTTACCACTTAACGGGGCAACAGCAGCAAAGGGGTTTCTTGATGGGGACACGAAATGAAGCCATTGAAATAGAAAGCTTGCCGGTGGGTTTGTACTTGTTAGATATTCGGGAGCCAAATGGTGAATCGAAAGGTGCTCGACTGTTTGTTAAGAACTGAGTGTTGTGTAAAAAAAATGCCTGCAACTATCTTGAGAATGTTGCAGACACCTGTGAATAGTTATCTTCCATTAGGCATCATGGGGGCTTATGATTGGTTTTCCGAGGAGAAAGTACACATAAAATAAAGGGAGATCATCGGCAATAGCTGGGAATATTGCCTCAGAAACTCCCCCATTTGAATACTTAATTATCTATCATCTCATCCTCTCTCTCAACTCTGTGACAAATATCAAGAATCATTTCTTAGCGAGAGAACGAACTTTTCTGACTTTTTTGGCTTCCGAACTGCAACTGTATTTTATCTTCAAGGCGAAGCTAACATTTTAGTAAAAAGAAATGCGAAATTGCAGTTGGTTTCACATAGTAACAAAACATAATAGGTCCTTAGCAATGATCAGAGACACAAAACAAATTAGAACATCCTGGGCCAAGAAATTTTTTGGGACCATGCGAATCGCGATAATGGTACTGGCCGTGTATTGCACGACCTCATGTGTAAACCTCAGTGAGGAAATAACGCTGAACGAAGATGGTTCGGGTGAGTATTCTATGTACAGCGACATGGTTGCTACGCAAGTTGAAATGGCGGTGCAGATGGCCATGATGTTTGCTGACGATCAAGAGGTTAATGAAGACAGCTTGCGCATAGCTATGACCGAAAAGACCTGGGAAGAAATGCCAGAGAATGTAGATTCATTGCATACCGCTTTTGAGATCCCAGACAGCCTTAAGAAGGACCCTAAAATGGCAGCAATGCTCGATAAATTTCAAGGATTTACGGAAGGTGGCCGAGAAAAAGGTGTTGTGAACACGGGAGTTCGCTTCACTTTTACAAACATGTCGAACCTGAATGAAATGCACGAAACGATGTCGAACTTTCAAGACCAAAAGGACGAGAAAAGCGGTGGAGGCATGGGACCGAAGATGGACCCAGGAAAACAGTCTATCAACTTTGATTTTGATGATACCCATTTTAAGAAAACCACCAATTGGGAGAAAGAGCCCGATTTGAAGGAGCAAGACTTAGAAATGCTGGAGAGCTTTCTTGGTAAGGCTACGTTTAGCTCAATTGTGCATTTGCCTCGCAAAATGAAAAAGGTGGACAAAACGCATTTGCGACATGTATCGGAAGACGGAAAGACACTGACTTTTGAATACAATATTCTAGAGATGATTCAGGGTAAGGTCGATCATAATTTCGATATCGAATTAGAGAAGAAATAGGTTTCTCTCAGCGAAAATTCATCGGTGAACAAACTACTAGCCATTCTAGAACAAGTGCAGCGACCAACGCTCCTCTTGGATGAACGGAAATGCAGAAACAACATTGACAAGATGAAGGAGAAAAGCCGACTCGCGAGGGTCGGCTTTCGTCCTCATTTTAAGACGCATGTCTCCATAGAAATTGCTCAACTATTTTCAGGAAGTATTGAAGCCATAACCGTTTCTTCTCTCGAAATGGCTGAATACTTTGCAGATGCTGGTTGGACAGATATCCTCTTAGCATTTCCGGCAAACTTGAGAAGAATTTCGGCTTTAGATGATTTGGCAGGTCGAATTTTCTTAACTTTAATCATCGAAAACTTAACCGCCGTAGAACAGTTACAATCTTTAATGACCCAGCAATTTTCACTTAGCATTAAAGTTGATACCGGATATGGGAGGACTGGTGTTTCGTGGAGGAACGCAAAGGAAATACTAGGACTCGCCGAGGCCATCGATAAGGGCGGAAACTCAACATTGAAGGGAACGGTTTCGCATGACGGTCACTCGTACGATTGTCGTAGTATTGCTGAGATCGAAAAGGTGCATAAGTCTTCTTTGGAAAACCTTCGGGCAGTGAAGGGCTTGCTTGCACCCGCATACCCTGAGCTCGAGTATTCGGTTGGGGATACGCCCACTTGTAGCAGCATGCATGACTTCTCTCCCGCTACCGAAAT
>Ga0114956_1004283_pt1 | contig 10883 bp, 13 predicted proteins | sample MaitaG_FD_87304 | JGI IMG/M metagenome (GOLD analysis project Ga0114956, IMG submission 87304) | Marine algal microbial communities from Maine, USA - Maine_Asex2 metaG | ecosystem: Host-associated > Algae > Red algae > Unclassified | place: Maine, USA | collected 2015-01-05 | reverse complement strand
GTGGAATGTGATTGTGCGCTTCAGTGTCAGACAGTTTCAGTGCCGGTATAGCTCAGTTGGTAGAGCAACTGATTTGTAATCAGTAGGTCCCGAGTTCGACTCTTGGTGCCGGCACCATATAAAACAATGGCTTAGGTGGCTACCCCCGACTATCTGTTTTTCAAAACACCAATCTCGTACATAGCTGGTACATACAATTCGAAAGTGTTGGTGCCTTCTTGGGTTTTGATCTCGCGAAACTGATAAATCCCGATTATTCTTACACCCTTAGCCTGAAATCTGACTGCGTATTGTTGTGTCGGCGTCCCAGTACGACCGTTCGTGGCACTGGCAACTGTTAATATCTACAATGCTACCCACTACAAGCGGTTGGGCTCAACTGCAGAGTTCAAACGATTCTTTGAGGCTATCTTGCATACAATAACTCTCCCGCCAAGAATCGCCAGATCCAATATTTTCCCGTTAGCTGAATCATTGGGAGCTTGCAACGATCTACCAGATATATGTGTCGATCTTTCGATGGTTAAGTACTTCGAATTGATACCGATGACCTTACTGCTTGGAAAAATTAAAGGCTGGGTCCAAAGTGGGAAAACCGTTCGAATCACTGCTCCTGAAGGCAGTAGGGTTGGACCATATATGCAACGAATGGATTTTTTCACTCAATGTGGTGTAGACGCACCAGAGAGCTTTTCAAGGCACAGTGGTAAAGGCAGGTTTTTGGAGTTCAAAAGCGTACGCCCAGGCTCAACATCACAAGCAACTAATATTGCGACATCTGTAGCTGATGTGCTGGCTCCAGATCAATCAAATTCCACTGACTATGATTCGATGGGATTCTATGACTCTTTGGAGTACGCAGTTTCTGAATTGGTATTAAACACTGTTCAACACTCTAGGGGAGAGGGATATATTGGCGCACAGTTTTATGCTTCTAGAGACGAAGTTCAGTTAGCTATTTCAGACACTGGAATTGGCATTAGAGGTAGTTTTGAGGTGACTGGCTCTCCCGTGGCTCAGCGCATCACCTGTGATAGAGATGCTGTGCAAATTGCGCTTGAAAATGGAGTTTCTTGCACTGCACACATGCCTGAATTTTTAAAGGGCGAAGGACAAAATGCAGGCGTAGGATTGACTTTTTTATCTGAACTAGCTCGCACCACCAATGGCAACTTCATGTTAGTGTCTGGCGAAGCAGCGAATTTCAACGACACTTTGTGCAGTTTTGGCACAAACAATGACTATCATGGAACGTTTACTGCTTTTTCGTTTCAAAGATCTAAACTTGACGGGTTCCACGCCGCTATGGAATCTGCGAAGGCGAAGTACTTGGATCCTGCAACTTGCGAGGATCAGTTCAGTAAGGTGTTCACATGAATGTTATTCAAATAGACGTCCATAGTCAGTTTGGAGAATTCTGCGCTCGAGGAGATGCCGCCGTTCGCCTGCTAAAAACAAACGTGTACCCAAATGTCGGTACTGGTTCAAAGATAGTTTTTGATTTCGAAGGCGTTCGCAATATGAACAGCTCATTTAGCAATGCTTTGTTCGCAAATCTAGTTCGTAAGTTCGGTGATGAGGTCCTTGACCAGGTGCAAATCGTCAATGCTAAGCCAAATATACGGAACGAGATCGTGTCTTCATTCATGCTTGCAAATACTGAACATGAAATAGTGGAGAATTATGAGCTTTAGCGTATCGCCCCGCGTTGTACAGCTGCCCCATAAAGGTGGCCCTGCTGTGCGTTGTAAAATATGAGTTAGGTCTCGTTCCGCTTTGACCGCCTCGCAAAGGCCTTTGCGTGCTGGACTCCAATAAATCCACAGTATCGGCATTCTAACGCCGCTGATTTCAGAAACCTTGCCCTAACCTTGGGGTTATCATATTCCGGAAACCAGCTGCAACCTTACCGTTGTCAGGCAGTCCCTGAATCACTCGCAAGCTGATACCTGTGTGCCGGGCTCGCCCCATTGCCCAGGCATCCGCGATGAAAGCCAGAACATGCAGGCCTTGGCTGATGGCGGTATGTGTCGAGTTGTTTTTGTCTGCGTCACCTTGCCCTGATAGCGCGATATATGAACATCTGGCACCTCATACCCTACAGCCCGACGGTACAAAGCATGCACTACGTTTGCGTCGGCCTCCAACCTGCCGCGATTGATAGCAGTGTCGAGGGCATCGTGTAGATGCCGCCACCTCGTCAGCGTGTTTATATCGGTATTGAAGAAATCAGCCAGCCCCCGTTCATCCACACCCAGCAGACACAGCTTACGGGCTTGCTCTGCATATTCAGCGCGGTACAGCGCTTCAATGGATTGTGTCAGTGGGTCGAGATTTAGCTCACCCACTTGCAGGGTGCTTGGCTCGTCATTGCCTGTGGTCAGGTTCATAGCACTACACCATCAATATGGCCCGAATCCGGGCGTTCTGATACTGGGTATAGAGCCGGTCCCAGGTACGTTGCGACATGCCTGCCGGGCGTTTATAGCCGGATTGCAGATGGCCGTTGACAAGGTTTGTTCCCATCCCGAGTCGTATACCCAGAGTCTGAGCTTTTCTGATGGCGCGATCCGCGTCTGATTCAACTTGGCTGTTGTACAGCAGGTTCTGACAGCCTCGGCAGGCAACATCACCCCGAGCGACGTACAGCAGCGCCTGACGTCGGTTGCAGCCCCGGCAGACAAACCACGGACGCTTGCCGCCATAGTTGCAAGCAGTGTAGTCAACACCGGCACCCACGTCGTAGCGTAGCGCATCCTGGCTGAAGTCAAACACCGCGCTTGTTACATCATCGTTGATACGCATGGCCATGGCAGAACCGTTGGCCCACGCCAGTTGATGCACGCCGGGTACCAATTTGCCGACGCGGTTTAGCACTCGCACGTCAACACACAAACATTTACCGGTCGTCAGCTTCGTTGCGTGTGAGCCCCATCGGGTACTGCCCATGCCGCCCATGTTGCTCTCCGGATTTACGAAATCAATAGCAGGATTGCACAATGGCAGGTGCTTTTTTATACCCGCCTGTAAGTTTCACCAGCTTCTCAAGGGCCTTTAATTTGTCACCCAACGTCTCGATTTTCAGGCGAGGCATACCCTGTGAATCGTGCCAGCGCGTGACGCGCACCATCGGGTGATCGAGCTGACTGATGTCGGCATCAATTACAAGTGTCAGATACTCCAGCTTCTCGTAAACATGGTTGAGCAACATGGTTCTGATGTCTGTTGCCCGGTTGTGGATATTTGCGGGTAGCTCTATGGTTACCGTGCCAGCGGTGTCCAGCCAGTCAAGACAATCGAGTAATTCACGGTCGTGCTGTGCGTTATTGAACATGGCGGTTGCCTATTTGTCTGGCAATCAAGCGAGCGTCGAAAATGCCCACTGCAGCACCCTCTAACTTTTGAACATAGATGATTGCCTCTACCCGCTCAGTGATGTGCAATAAATCGGGCTGGCGTCGGTAGTTTGTCCAGGTGCGTCGGCTGATCTGAAGGTGCAAGCAAAGACCTGTCAATGTCATCGGGCGGTGTACGGGTACTTTGTATTGTGTCGCCTTGCCTTGATGCTTCACCAGCTCTATACGGTGCAATGGGTTGCTATCCACCCACTCAAAATAGGACTCGCAGGCAAGCTCAAGTATTCTGGCGCTGTCGAATTTAGCGCGTCGCCCGTGAACCTGTCGGCTCTCCCATGCATTGTTGCCAGGCTTGAACTGCTTCTGCTTGCTGGCGTTGCTCATTGTCGGACACTCTATAGATTTACAGTAGGGTACATGATTGACATGTGGGTGTTGGGCACTGAGTAGGCAGGATTTCGCCATCGCATCGCGTGGGTGCGCTCTCATGATCGCATGAGATATGACACACTCAAAAGCGAGACAAGCAACGAAAAGGACGCAAAGTGAAGACATCAATTATTTCAGTAGTAGTTATGAGCGCTGTTTGTTGCACGGCCATCGCTCAAGATGAGGTAGATGTAGAGAGCGCACTAATTGAGCTCCCTACGGGCCCGATAGAGTATGAAATGAGGCTTGGGCCAGTAGATCTGAGCTGCGGATTAGACTTTAAGTATTCTGATTCTTATGATCAAGAGGCGAAGATATTGGACGCAACCGTGGAATTTCTGGATTCTTCAGGCCTTAGCAACGATCCCGATAAGTACGCACTTGTTAAGGTAACCACCGGCTCGGTGTGGCTCGGATTAATAGAAATAGAGACAGGAAGTATTGGGTTTGATACCAAAAAGCTCGTTGATGTGACAGACGATGAACTGCTAGAAGAGTACGGAATAGTTAATGCAATCCTTGCAGTTGACAGCGTAAGTGCTGAATATATACGTGGCACAATTGACGGGAAGATAACCGCGTATCGTCATGCGGCTCACTGGCTAAAAGGCGTGGCCGGATGCGAAGGCGAAGGCACTATCCTGATGCTACCCAAATAGCAGTAGGGTTAACAGGCACCCATCTGCCAACCTTATAGCCCTTTAGGTATGCCCAAAAAGGTGTCCTTTGTGTCCCATGTGTCCTGCAAGCTCTGAAAGCCTGTAACAATGAGGGTTGTAGGCGGGACACAATCAAGATTGTGAACTTTACTGACTGTGTCCGATGAAAAATGTGTCCCGCGATTGTGTCCCACTGGAGCGTTGATTTGACGCCGTTTGCGGAGTGTCGGGACACATAGGACACAAAGGACACGATTCTTGCAGCGACTCACGAAAATGAAATTAATCATCGCCTGCCAGAATCGAATTGTTGACGACATAGAACCGCTGGCGATTGCCGTCAGCCGTGCGCCTACACGCGCTCTTACCATCATCATCAGTAGTCAGATGATTTGCATCTATCAGGGCAGTGGTAACAATGCGTGGCCGCATTCCATTACATACCTCATCCCTGAAAACTGACGGGTATATCCAATACTCATCACGTTGTAGATAACCGGCACAATTGTGGGGTGTACGATTGTCATCAGACATAAACCGTGCTTGATGGCGTTGTAGAAACCCTCTCACTTGCCCGATGGCTTTCTCATGCTCACGGCTACCGGTCGGAGTCCAGTTCTCGCGCCATTGCTTGAAACAAGCACTAGCGGCTCTGATCGTTTCATTTTTTTGCCAGCCGGTAATGCCTGCCTCGGTTGCCAGCTCGCCAGCCGCTGCAATCAATGCAAAGCGCTTGGCGACTCGTTGCACCTGTCCTGCATCGTTGTTGATCTGGTGCGTTTCAGAAAAAACGCTGGCAGTCTCCTTAATGGCACTCTTGCAGTGCTCGCGGTGATCAATGATGTATTGCACGAAAGCCGGTCCTGCATGTCCGGTATGTTGTCCTGCCAGCGAATCGAAACAATCAGCGAACTCTTGCGCGGTGGATGAGCCATGGATGTTCTCGAACAGGCCCATACCTGCACCTGTGTCAGCCTCGATGTTGATCAGGCGAACCTCTTGCCCTGCCATCGTCTTGAGCCCACCCGATGCCATGTGTTCACTGAGTGACTTCTCGCCGGTTGTCAGTGTAATCAGGCGGTGGGTGGATGCTGGCTTACCTGAGCCGTCACGCCGTGCCCGAACCTTGCCAATACCATTGCCGAGCATGTAGATGGCTTCACCGGCATGGCGTGGGTCTATCTCGCCGATCTCATCCAGTAATAGCCCGATGTCGCTATGCTCTGCGGCGGTGGCCTCCAGTCCGTTTGCAGTGGTGCGCCAGCTTGAGACCTCGACACCGAAAACGCTTGATGCCGCCCGCAATACTTTTGTCTTGCCCACTGAGCTTGTGCCGACAAAATGCAAAGCTCCACCCTCGACACCTGCGACATTGAGTAGCGGTGATGCAAAAGCAGCCGACACTCCCAGCACCAAACGGGTATTGCCTGCGCATTGACTGGCGATAGACTCACGCCATGAGGCAAGTGTGCCCTGCGATGGCTTTGCAGGTTTCGGGTTCGCCAGTAGATAGTTGCCTGTTCCGATCACTCTATCAGGTAGAACGAAACTATCACCGTGCCAGCCGGTACGCTCGACGGTAATGTATCTGTCATTGCCACCATAAGCGAGATAATCGAATAAGTCAGCCTTTGCCTTACTGCTGGATACAACAAACAAACCACGCTCCAGTAGCTCGCGTATGGCCTCTGTCTTATCTCCGGCTAGCAAGCCCTTCGGCATTAACCATAGTCGCCGGTTGCCGTCTTGATCCATGTACGCCAGAACGTTGCACCAGCCTAGTGAATCGGCATCACGCGCAAGTCCCAGGTTCCATATTCCGCCAGATACAAGCCGCTCGCTTTCATCATCTGCGATGCGAACAAGCCCAGCTTTATCATATTTGTCGGCAACGATCTTGTACCCTTTCTGTGTTGCTGCTGGATAGCTTGATGCTATTTTTTTCAGTGGCGCTTTCAGTGCTTTCACATTGTCTGGCTGCGGCTTGACTGCATTCGCCACGACATCAGCGGCGCTCATTTCGTCACCTCTTGAAGCTTGTTACAGGCCACGGCATCGTTAAAGTCTGAGCACGATGTGCAGCCGTCGCAGAATGTCGGGAAACACACTTTACCGTCAATTACGCGGGCTGCTTCCTCTGCGTTCAGCCGTCCTGTGTTGATCTCTTTGCGGTGATCGTCATCACCTGCCACGATGATATTAGTATGAGGGTTGGCAGCTCTGATAGCGGTACAGACAGGTATCAGATTAGTGCTACTCAATGCACACACTATCGTCTCACCAGTTTCTTCTCGCAGAGTGCAGCCGGTTGCGAATCCTTCGAGAACGATAATATTCTTGGCTCCAGTCAACGAACCCAGAATAACCATACCGCCAGCGGTTCGCCCACCTTTCAGGTAGAACTTGTTTTTCGATAGTTTGTTGTAGATTTTCTGAATAGTATAGATATTGCCGTCAATATCAGTTACCGCCACAAGCCAGCAATTCAGGCGTTGATGCCACTTTGCACCGTGGGTGCTGTTCAACCCCTTGCTGATAAAATAACCAGCTACAGGCGCTGATATGGCTTCGTGTAACAGTCTCTCGGCAAGCTGCGCAGCACTTTGATGGTCTGCCAGTTGTTGAGCCTCTGCAATTGCTGATAGTCGCTTATGCTCTGCTTGCTGTTCTCGGTATTGCGCGGCGGTGAATGGCTTGTTATCGAAGAACGTAAAGCACTCGCCGGTCGGCCAGTTCTTGACATGGATACAATCGTCTTTGAGCATAACGCCCAGTGAGTTATTGTTGAAGCTCTTGTGTGGCGCGTTTGTGCGCACCCACTTGAACAGGATCAGGGCAGGGGCCACGACGCCGTTATCTTCACACCATGCCAACCACTGGTCCATTGCGTAGTGGTTGTTATAATGGGTCTGTCTGTATTGCCCTGCTGTGGCGCTCTTGCCGGAGCGCTGCGGCTGTTGTTCTGCTGGCATATTTCAGCCCTCAGCCTGTTCAGGTGCTGGCCATCCCTGCTGAACCTTCCACGCATCAATTACGCTTCGCGGCCAGCCGACTGTTTTACCTAATCGCACGGGTTGAGGCAGAACACCGTCCCGTGTCCATCGCCATAGGGTGGTCAGCGATTGTCCAAGTTCTGCGGCAAGCTCGTTGCGTTTAACAAGTGGATTGTTGAGTGGTTTAACTGCGTTGGCGTCAGTAGCCATATGTAAGCCTCGTTTGCTAGTGATAGCCAGCTATTGCGCTGGATTGCAAATGAGGTTATTGATTCGTAAGTGGGTGTGGCAGTCTCACCCACTTGAAAAATTTAGTTTCCTGCGATTCTCCTAAAGTTTCTTTGAGATTTGATGGTTTCGGTCTTGATGCCATACAGTTCTGCTATGTCTCTGTCGCAAGCGCGGTCACTGGAGTAATCCTGTCTCCGAGCGGTCCAATCGGCTAGAACGACCTTCCAGTCGGTGGAGTATTTACCATTATGTTCACGTTGGCGTTTGCCGCGTGTGTAGTCGTCGTCCATCAGGCTCATGGTTAGTAATCGGTATGATTCTTCACACTTGCTCATTGTTCTAACGGATAGCCATAATTCGTTGGACTCGATTGCACCTTTGACTTCTAGACATGCTCTGAATACGTTATAGGCTAGTTGGCCAGTGGATAGCGGAACTTGAACAGAAGAAGCCATGCCCATTTCAATAGCCTTGCCTCCAATACCTAGTTCTTCGAGAATTGCACAAGTGGTCTGATTGTCTGCGTCCCATAATTCATGTGGAACATCGCCGGTGAATCTTTTCCCGTCTACTAAAAGAATCTGCTCATACCAGTCTTTAAACCCGCACCTTTGGAATGCTTCGAGCGCTTTGCTCTCGAGGTAGGTAATTCGGTCGATTACAGCAACCTCATCGCTCGCAGGCATGTGGGCAGTGTAGTAGTCTGCAAATTGCGTTAGAGACTCAAACTTCATGTAGCTCTGTGATATTCCGCCGTCTACTTCGCCGTTTTTTCGCGTTGTAACTTTCGAGTGACGTATTCCGCGTTCAATATTCATGACGTGTAGGTCCGATTCAATACGACAACATTGCCCTCCGCTTCCTTGCCTACCTTCAACTCATCAAGCTGTAAACATTTTTTTTCAGATATGTCACGTTTGTATCGCTGTGATTTTATGGTGTCCCTTGATTTGATTTCGTGTTTTTCCATCATGGCAAGATCACACTGTCTATCGCTCGAATATTTATGACGTTGGCATACCCAGTCTGCCAATACATTTATCCAGTCGGTTTTGTACCTTCCTCGCTGTGCTTTCCCGCGCACGTAGTCACTCTCCAGTTCCAGCATTCTAAGGTTGAGATAGAAATGCTCTGCTCGCGAGAGTCTTTCCAGTGCGGCGTACATATCGTTGTTTGCTATTGCGATTTGTACCGCTCCACATGCCTTGTCAAGACTGTTGGCGAAGTCGCCGTATGAACGCTCATCATGTACTGATCTTGCGGAACATTTGTCTAGATACTCCTTGCCTTCAGCTTTTAACTTATCAATAAGTGTGGCTAGGTTGCTCTTTGAAACATGCATCCGCCTACCTTCCACAATCAATACTCTATCCGTCCAGTTATCGAATCCATACCGTTCGCGAAGCACTTTCAGCGCAAATGCAATTAAGAAATTCAAGCGTTCCACAACAACGGTTTCATTAGTGGGATATGTTTTCACGTATTCAAGAAAATCGATTTCCTCTGTAGATTTTTCGAATATGCCTTGTAGCTCGCCGGATCGTGTGGTGATTGTCGATCTGATGGTACTGTCTTCGCCACTCATGGTCTTGCAGCTCTATCCAAAGAGACCACGTTGCTTGTCGGTGCCTTGCCCGCCTTCAATCCATCAAGTCGTATATTCCATGCCTCTAGCGCGTTGCGCTTCTCCTCGATGTACTGGTGCTTGTCATAGTGCCGATCCTGAACACCGCTCAGCCCGTGACTCTGAATTTGTGCCCGTAAGTCCTTTGATATGCCCATCTTTGCCAGCATGGTCTCGCAAGTTCTGCGAAGGTCGCGCCAGCCATATGGCTCTGCACCGTCGGCTTCCATCTCCTGGCTGATTCTGCGTACTTGTTTGCTGACTGTCTCCATTGTTAGGCCGTGATATAGGCCACGGCGTACAGGGTGCGGGTTCTCCAGTGCATGAAAGACAAGCGGGGTTACACCGTTCACTACTGGCAGGATATGCAGCCGTGCGTGGGTACGACGGCCCTTTGAATCCTTCAGGGTAAGGGTGCTGGCGTCGGTGTCGTAGTCGGCGCGAGTTGCCGCCAGCAGCTGCTTGATACGTTGCCCGCCCAGTCGTATCGAAAGTGTTGCCGCTTTCGCTGCTGGCGTGTTGGTGGCGCTCAGTCGTCGCAGTAGCTCGCCCAGCTCATCACCGGTTAATACCCGCTCGCCAGCCTTCTCGAACGACGCCACGCGCTTCACGGGTGCCACGGGGTTACTGGTGAGTCTGAAGCCACTGGCGCGGCTGGATGCCAGCGGGTCGGTGATGCTGCCCAGTCCAAACGTGTAGGCCGCGCTCAGATAACTGCGTACTCTGTTGGTGGTTGTGGTGTGTCCCGCGTCAATGATTGCTCGCAGGATCGTTAACACATCCTCTGTAGTGATATCACTGGCCTTGCTGCTAGATAAGGCAGGGTGGCGCTCGATCACCCACAAGCGCAAACCGTTGCGGACATCACGGGCGCTGGCCTTGCTTTCAGCCTCAAGGTGTTTCCAATAGGCGGTGCACAGGTTCGCCAGAGAGTAGTCGCGGGTTTCTTGCTGGCGTGTGATGCGGTCCTTGCCTGATTGACGGATGGCCTCAGCGGCTTCCTGACGTTGTTCGCGCATGAAGCCCACCAGATCGCCATGCTCTTTCTGGATGGCCGCCAGCTTGATGGCTCTGGACCTTGCACCCACGAGTGTGTAGCTCGTGGAATCAGCGCTGCCCTTGGTATCCCCGCTGGGTGAATAATCGCCCATCGGTAGCCTTGCCAGTCTGTCGGCATGTTTGTACTGGTAGTACCACCTCACAGTGTTGCTCAAGCCTCTGGCAACCAGACTGCCGCCGAGTGGTGTGGATTCAGTGGATAGTCGTTTCGTGCCCTTCAGTGACTCGACACCACGGGCGGTTAATTTCGGCATTGCTGGACACCATTACCTGATCTGGTACATAGCTGGTACATACAGTTCGGATGCTTCACGAAATGTTGTGAACTTCAGTGAAACGCTAACCCATTGTATTGCTTGATTATTGAGTATGCAATAGGTTGCAGCATATTTCACTGAATAACACCCGTAACTGATTTGTAATCAGTAGGTCCCGAGTTCGACTCTTGGTGCCGGCACCATTTGAACCAATGACTTATCTCAATCCGTTAATTGCACTCAAGGCGAGTAGTAAATTTTGTGCCCTGCTGGTG
>Ga0114956_1004279_pt1 | contig 10885 bp, 4 predicted proteins | sample MaitaG_FD_87304 | JGI IMG/M metagenome (GOLD analysis project Ga0114956, IMG submission 87304) | Marine algal microbial communities from Maine, USA - Maine_Asex2 metaG | ecosystem: Host-associated > Algae > Red algae > Unclassified | place: Maine, USA | collected 2015-01-05 | reverse complement strand
TATTCTTTGCCTTTACACTCAAGTCTAGAGCTGACGCAATGAAACTCGAAAAATACATCAAAGGAAAACCTTCTAAATTCATTCGCAGAATTCCAATTGATAAAGATTTACAAGATTTTATTACTGCTAAATACTCTGGCTAGAGTCTCTCGGTACCGAGGGATTAATCCGACGGTCCAAGGTTTCCCGCTGTACTGCGGGAAAGAAGCGCTAAAGCCTCGACTTTTGTCGAGGCTTTTTTATTATACTTTATGTTCTACACCTACATATTACTTTCCGAAAAAAATCATTCTTTCTACGTTGGGCATACTGCTGATTTTGTCAATCGTATAAATCAACATAATCCAAGAGGTGAGGACACCATTGGATAAACTAGTTTTTGATCAAGGTCTCTAGACCTCTGATCCGAGATATTTGGTCCACCTAGATGACAGAACAAGTATCAAAAGTCTAGTTCTTACATACAGGAAAAGTCTTAACTCTTTCGTTATCATCGATAATTATTTTGTAGTATAAGCCGCTCAGAAGACTAGATAAATTCAAAACGTTCTCTTGAGATTAATAACTAAAACGCCAAGTGAATTTCTGACTTCAACAAAATCATAGTTTAAACTTGATTGAATATTAACCCGTGAAGATGTTGGATTGGGAAATATTTCTACTATCGGCGGTTCTTCAATCTCGCTATCAATATTTGAAACAAAATCCCAATCAAGGCAATTACGATACACCTAACCGATTTCATCAGGCGCAACTAACCAGAAGTCTACACTAATCTCAATGTTATTTAAAACCCTACCAACCAATATAGGTATACTATTCTCAGTTTCAATAACTGAAAAGAATACTGATGTTGAGACATTAACCTCATTTATAGCTTTAAATCAAATTCTAAAATGAATTTTGAATTTGAAGTATTACTAGGTAAGGTAAATGCTCTTTTTAAGAAGTAATTAAGCATATCTTTTATAATTTCTCAGTTTTGATCTTGTTTCTTGAAAGAGCATATTTTTTGTTTAGTTAATACTCTAATTTTAGTCTTTCATATTAATAAAAAGTTGTGCCTAGAATCGAGTAGTTAATGTTTAAAAACAAATACATACGATTTATATTAAGAGTAGTGGCAATTTTGCTTCTACTGTTACTATTGCTAAGCCTCTTGATTCGTTTGCCATCTGTTCAAAACTTCGTTCAACATAAAATTTTGGAATCTGTATCCGAGAATTATCAAGCAGATTGGCGGATTGATGATATAAAAATTAGTTTTTTTGACAAAATAGAGGCTAAAGGAATTTTACTATTAGATCAATCATCAGATACCTTGATTTCAGCGGAGCACCTTACTGTGGATATTAGCTTCTTTTCACTGTTTGGTAAAAAAATCTCCATAGACAACATCAGTATTGAAAATGCATATTTCAATCTATACGAACTGCCCAATGGTATGATGAACTATAGTTTTGTTTTGAATAAATCTGATGAACCTGTATTCAATGAAAAAGCCAAAACAACTTCCAGCAGTGAGTGGTTATTAGATTTCAATATCGTTAATCTTAATGAGGTAGAACTTAATTACAAAACTACAGCAATAGAATTAGCTCTGTTAGAAGAGGAATTATTTATAGATGTCAATAAATTTGACATCGCCAAAAAAACTGTTGCAATAGAAAAATTGCAAATTCAAAATGAATATAGTTACCTCTCGCTAAGGAATTCTGAAAGTAATTCCTCGTCGAGTATTTTACCGGATTTGGGCTGGAACATCAAAATAGATGCTTTAGATATACATCAAAAACGAATAGAGTTAAATGACCAACAGTTGAATCAGATAACAGAATTAAATCTCAAAGCAGAGAACCTAAATTATCAGGCAGATTCATTAGCAGTTGACATCAAACAACTTAATGGCAAGTACAATGATCAGTTCCAATTGAAAGAAGGATCAGCAGAGTTGGCTATATATCAAAATTCGGTAGATGTTAAGCAACTGGATCTTCGTACTAGAAAAGATAAAATTTTAGCTGATCAACTTTCCATAAACTTAGACTCAAAGACTTATAATGCTAAAAATTTAAGCTCAGATTTATCTTATACTCTACTTAAAACTTTCAAGCCTATTATTCCTATTGATTTACAGCTAGTCCAAGGCGCAAAATTGCAAGGACAGGTAAACTCTTTTGAATACAATCCTCAGTCTTTGTTAATACAAGAAATGAACATTCACTACGGATTAGCTTTGTCGATCAATGGGTCGATAAATATAGAAGCAACTGAATTTGGTTTTCAAAAACCCAAAGCGCTACATCTCGATCTTAAAACGTTCAATGCTGATCTTTATCAAATAGATGAAATGTTTCCTTCTTTTATGGTGCCTGATAGTCTTCGGCGCTATCAATCTTTTAATGCCTCAGGTGTGGCCAATGGAAATTTACAATCTCTAACGCTGGATGATGTTTCTATTGAAATAGATGATGTGCTTAAGACAACAGCAAAAGGTGTTATTCAAAACATCTATTCTACCGATTCTTTTTCCTATGATCTCAGCTTTGAAGAATTAAAAGTTAATACTCAAGAAATACCTTATGCTACATCAGAAAGTATAGACATTCAAGCTCTAGGTCAAATTAATTATGTTGGCAACCTACTCGGAAATAGATCTAAGATCAAATTAAAAGGTAGCTTAAACTCGTCTATTGGTGATGCTGATTCAGACATAGTTCTGGGCTTCAAAGATGGTATAGAACAGCTAACTTATAAAGGAAATTTGGGGCTTTCAAAATTTGATCTTGGTACATTTCTAAAAGACGAAAGTCTTGGTACAGTAACCATCACCACTGAGTTAGATGGCCAAGGAACAAATTTACAAGAAGGTAAAACCAAACTAAAAGGAGTAATTAAAGACTTTGAATATAAAGGATATACGTATGATGTTATAAGAGTAGATGCTCATTTGCAAGAAGGTAAAATTGAAGGTCTCGTCAAAGTCGATGATCCTAATGCTCAGCTAAAATATAATGGTACAGTATCTCTTGGTAACAAATCCGTTTTTGACTTTTCAATTCATATTGATACAATTAATTTAAAAAGTCTAAATCTATATTCTGAACAAATCAGTCTTAGCGGCGCTATTCAAAGTCAATTATCACTTCCTATTTCTAATGAGGAGAGACAGACTATTTTGATAAAAGATTTACATATGTCTAATCCTTCCGAAGAATTTTACGAAGACAGTATTTCGATTGTAGGATTTAAAAGTATAGATAGTACTTTTTTCAAGATTATGAGTGATGCAATAGAGCTTAATATGGAAGGTGTGTACAAGTTATCGGATCTTAAATCTTCCATTAATGACTTTGTGAATTTGTATATAGAGGCAGATACAATCAGTACTAATCAAAATTCTTCTACCAAAAACATTCGTTTATATGGCCAGTTGAATACGCTTCTTCCTTTTAATGTCTTACTCGTTGATCATACGCTTCAGTCAAAAACAATGAACATAGATTTAAGCCTCGATTTTGAACAAAATTCATTAAAGGGGGAAATGAATACTGATAGCTTATTTTATAACGATTTTTTTTCGGAGAATCTTTTACTGACTGCAGCTACAACAGATTCGGCTATTGATTTAGATCTTGTTGGAAATTTGAATTCATACAATGGTACTCCAATTAATAATCTAAAACTCAACAATAAATTCACTAATAATTTGATTCAAAGTTCCCTTTCTGCAAAAGATAGATTTGATAATATAATGTTGGAGCTATCTACCCAAACACAATATGATCCTAAAGCAACTACTTTGACAATTTTAGATAATCTCATACTCAACAACAATGACTGGAAAGTAAATGGAGATAATGTGATTACTCTTGAGAATGACTGCTTTACAATATCCGATTTTGAACTTACCGATGGCCTTGAGAAGATACGCCTCAATAATGCGTTAACTGGTGACGATCAAATTTCGGTGGTATTCGAACGTTTTGAAGCTGGCACATTCGCTGATTTGTTACTAGACAATAGTATTTCCACTTCAGGAACAATCAATGGAGAAATTGATATTAGGAATCTATGTACCAATCCATATTTTATTGCTAATCTATCTGTAAATGACATCGTATATGACTCCACATATATCGGTACACTAGCAATATCTGGTGACTCCGACCCAAACAAATCTATTATAACATCCCATTTGAGTCTAATTGGACCTAATAATAAAGTGTTTGGAAATGGAACGTACAATACCGCTTTAAGAGAACTAGACCTGAATCTTTCGATTGACTCGTTGCAACTCTTTCTCTTAGATCCATTTTTAGATGAGATCATTAAAGATAGTAACGGGCATTTATCAGGAGAACTATCATTTAACGGAACAATTCAAGAGCCAAATATTTCTGGTTCTGCAGAATTTCATAATACAATTACTACAATTGTAGCCAATAACACTCAGTACAGATTGGATGATCACATTATAGAGTTTGATGAGACCAGTATTAATATAGGTACATTGGACATCTTAGATGATGAAGGAAATACTGCCATCATTACAGGAAAGATATATCATGAACAGCTTCAAGATATGCTTTTCGATCTCAAAATAGATACGGAGAAATTCATTTTCCTAAACACCACTACTAAAGAAAATCCTGTATTATTTGGGAAGGTACTTTTGGCCGCAGAGGGTAACATAATTGGACCTCCTAACTTATTGAAGGTTGACATTACAGCCAAAAGTCTTGAGGGTACGGAAATTACGATCTCTCCTTATAGCGCCGAGACGTATCTTAAAGAAGATTTTATTACCTATGGTAAACCCGAAGATTTTGAGGACCTCACAGATGAATATCTATTGCAACTTGCACAAAAGTATCCATTTGATCTTACGCTATTACTTGACGTTTCAGAGGATTCCAAGTTGACTTTGGTTATAGATCCAATCAATGGTGATAAAGTCCAAGGGTTTGGCTTTGGCAATCTTAAAATAGAAATGAACCCAAATGGAGAACAAGAATTTTATGGAATGTATACGGTCAAAGAAGGCACCTATTCTTTCTCCTACGGAACTTTTGTCTTCAAAGAATTCTTAATCAAACAAGGAGGCACTGTAGTGTTTAACGGAAACCTACTTAATGCTGAGGTAAATATAGATGCGGTACATGAGGTGTATACTACTACCTATGAATTGATCAAAGATGAAGTATCACTTGATGCTTCTGATGTAAGCAAATCTCAATCTCGTACAAATGTTGAAGTATACCTTACTTTAGTTGGTTCCCTTAGCAACACAGAGATATTACTGGATATAAAGATTCCAGATTTGGAATCATCCTCCTTGGTTAGTCCGATAAATAGTAAGCTAAATGAACTTCGAGAAGATCCTAATGAATTAAATAATCAAGTATTTGGATTGCTCATTTTCAACAGTTTTATGCTTTCTCAAAATTCAACAAATAACATAGGCACTTTAGGCAGTAATTTAGCTCTTAGTAGTATTTCAGAGTTGGTTTCAAACCAGTTAAATCAATTCGCACAGAGTTTTATTAAAGGTGTAGATGTAAACATCAATGTAAATTCATATGATTCTCAATATGTAAATAATGGAGCTGGAGGCAATGTTACAGAAGTGGGCTTACAAGTATCTAAACAATTATTTAATGACCGTTTATCCGTATCTGCTACAGGCAATGTTGATCTTGAAGAAAACGATCAGGAAGGATATTCTACAGTCGTAGGAGATTTTATTCTTGAATATCGCCTAACTCCAGATGGTAGATACAGAGTTAGAGTTTTTTCTAAGACCGATTATGATCGATTGCTAAATGAGAATAATAATAAAAATGGTGTTAGTCTCTTTTTTAAAAAATCATTTGACTCAAAAAAAAATAAACCAAACTGATTATAAAATATTCATATAATATTTTCTTAGTAATGATGATTGGTGTTCTACTCACCTCTTCATGCAACCTATCCAAAAAGTTATCAGAAAACGATACTGTATACATTGGAACTGACATTACTATTCATGACATTGAAGAGGCAAAATCAATTCGTGATTTTAAAAATAACGTAAATAAGATTCCGCAGGGAGGTACGGAATTGGGTATTGGTAATTTTAAAGTTGGACTCCATAATATATTTGCTAATGCCCCAAAAAAAGGATTTAAACATTGGGTCAAATATAGATTAGGAAGCCAGCCAATTGTCTATAAAAATGATATGCTAGATATTACCGCTGCAAAACTTGCATACTACCTTAAAGGGAAAGGGTTTTTCTCAAACCAAGTAACGTGTAAGACCTCCGTTTCTAAATCTAAAACAAAACTGCATTGTGATCTTAACATAGGGCAACGGTATAGTATTGATTCTTTGCTATTTCCTGAAGATACTGTATATGCCAACTTGAATTTAAATGAAACTTCTAAAAGAAAGATACTATCGGAGGGTCACTATTATGACCGAGATAGACTAGATTTCGAGCGATACAGAATAGCATCACTTGCTGGTGATAAGGGATATGCAAACTTTCATTCAAATAATGTTCATTTTTATTTAGACACCTCTAAGGTTGGTAATGTAGTAGATGTATATACTAAGATCCTCTCTCCTACGGATAGTACTCAGCATGTGCGATACATCTTAGACAGCATATTGGTTTATCCAAATTTTACTAAAAAGAATAAGAGTATAACGCCTACTACCCAGACAACTTTAGATAACCAAATCACAATAATTGAAACCAATCCGTATTTAAAACATAGTTTATTTGAAAGACTAATATTAGAAGATTCAGAAGGATACTTTAACAGATCACTTCAATTAAGGACGACAAAGAGATTTCAAAATCTTGGCTTATTTGAAGCGGTTAACATCATCAATGAACCGAGTTTGAATGGTCAAAGTGATCACATTACACAGAAAATTTTTCTAAGCCCAATAGACATGCAAAGTATTTCTGGGGAATTAGAACTAAATAATAGATCAGGAAATATTTTTGGAATAGGCGCATCAGTATCATATCAAAATAAAAATCTTTTCGGCAATGCAGAGAGCTTTAGTTTCTCAGTGGGAGGGCAAGTCGAAACACAATTTGGTGATGGAGTTAGTTTGGTAAATTCATCTGACTTTAATACTGAAGCAGAACTCACAATACCAAGATTTGTATTGCCAATTATACGCGTCAATGAAAACAAAAATTTTCTTCCTCGTACATTATTAAAAGCTGATCTTACTTTGCAACGTAGGACAGATTTTTATAACATACAGAGCTTTACCACAAAGTTTGGATACCGATGGAGACAATCTACCCTCAAACTACATGAGTTGTATCCCATCAATATTAATGAGATTCAGGTTACAAATGAATCCCTAGAGTTTCTTGATCTAATTAGTTTGGATACACGACTACAACGATCTTTTACAAACGTTTTAATTGGAGGTTTACAATATTATTATACCCATTCCAGTCAAGCAAATGGTACGCAAAGAAATAGCAGTTACCTCAAAGCTTCATTGGAGACAAGCGGCAATTTGGTTTCAACAATTTTAGGTGCTGACAAGACAAATCCCAAAGAAATTGCTGGATTAGATTATGCACAGTTTACTAAAGTCACGCTAGATTATAGAAAATACTTCGACTTTGGTGAGTCAGATTTAGCTACGCGAATCATCTTAGGCGTAGGTAAAGCTTACGGAAATAGTCAAGAATTGCCCTATGTCAAACAATACTTTATTGGAGGATCTAATAGTCTAAGAGCATTTAGAATCAGAGGATTGGGACCAGGTTCTGTATATGTAGATCCAGATGGATTAACTACCATCCAATCTCAATTCGTCGATCAGACCGGAGACATGAAGTTAGAGATGAATTTAGAATATCGATTTCCTGTTTTCAAATTCTTTAAAAGTGCTGTATTTATTGATGCTGGTAATGTATGGCTTCTCAACAGTTCTGCTCTTCCATCAGAACGCTTTGATTTTACACAATTTTATAAAGAAATAGCAATTGGTACTGGTCTAGGTTTAAGATTGGACTTTGACTTTTTTTTAATCAGGTTAGACATAGCTTTTCCTTTACGGGCCCCTTCTCCCAATGGATTTACATGGCGTTTTTCGGATTTAGATATCCTATCTAAGTCATGGAGACAAGACAACCTCAGATTTAATCTTGGTATTGGATATCCCTTTTGATAAAAAATTCTAGTCGAATATTCGACCTTAAAGTTTTTAGAACTGCGTTCATCAGTAGAAGCACTTAAGAATTAAAAAAACAATGTGTAGTACTTTGACATTTTTACTCCTATCACCCATAACAAGGACGTTACGTGTTTAAAATATTTTTTTTTGCTCATTGAGGAAAAATTTAATCATCCAAATTCGAATCATCCATTCCTTCAATAAGTTCGTCGATCCCAAGGATTAATTGTTTTCTTTTGGCTTTAGCCTTAGCAATTATTTCTTCACTATTGTTTGGATTAGCAATTTGCAGATTGTAATAATTAATTACAGTACTCATTGCATTAATCTTTGCTGTGAGGTGGGTTTGTTTCACCTGTTCTTTTAGAGCTTCTTGAGATAATTCTTGAGCAGCGGTAGACTTTTTTAATTCCTTTCTATTCAGCGTAATTTCATGCCGATTCATTTTGATTTCCTCTCTTTGTAATAAAATAGTATAGATTAGTGCAGCAAATGCCAACCCTGAAAAAAGGGCATTAACGGCACCAAACATATCCCCGAATGTTCCGCGATCAGACCATTCCGGTATATAGTGGTAAGTAAAAAAACCTGATAATCCCCAGATTAATATAACAGCTAATGAAAAAACAACAAGTTGTTTAAATTGCCATTTATCCTTTGAATTGTTTTTGTTTAACATCTAAGTTCAAGTTTTCTTTAAATACAATGGTTCTATACGGAAATGGAATTTCAACAGAATTTTTATCAAATTCATTTTTTATCGACTTTAAAACATCAAAGTGTAAATCCATAGAAGAATCAAAATCTGAGGTCCATGCAAATGCTCTTAATGTAACACTAAAATCTCCTAAATTAATTAGTTTGATTTTTACAGCGGGTTTATTTAGGTCCAATTCTTCTTGGCTTCGGTTGTCAATAAATTTTTCATGAGACTCAATAGTTTTTCTAATAATGCTTTCAGCCAAATCTATGTCTGCATCATAAGCTATTCCAATATCTATGTGCTTCCGGATTTTAGAATCATTTATACTGCTGTTAATAATAGTATCCTCGCTCATATGACTATTAGGAATAACTATTCTTCTAAACTCATAATCTCTAATTACAGTATGCCTAAGCGTTATTTCTTCTACAATACCCTTACGTGCATTCGCCACTTCAATTCGATCCCCTACTCTAAAGGGTTTAAAAATTAAAATAAATATTCCGCCTATTATGTTTGCAAATGCTTTTTGAGATGCAAAACCAATTACAGCAGCAAGTACTCCAGCACTAGCGAAAAGTGCTGTTCCTAAATTTTTAAAATATGGGATCTTCGAAAAAATCCAAAATATAGCAACACTGTAACATATAAAACTAATTGAGTTTTTAATGAAAATAAAATTGGTTGGATCTGCATTTAGTTGCTTACTGTTTTTCTTTATAAAAAAATCAAGGGTTCTCCTAAGAAATTTTGAAATAGCCCAAGCCACAATCACTGAGATAACCACCAATAGGATATATTCTAAATATTTTTCCATGTATTTTTTAATACTTTATTTGTACAATTTCCAATTCATTTAAGTACCCTCTATTGACATGCTAAAAGATGCTTTAGGGTTCTTCTATTATTTAAGATTACACATATTTTATTTCAGTAGGGCATTTAAAATAAATTAAATATACCCTAGTCTGTATTCTGCTTCAATAGCTACTTAGTTTCAATTGTGACGGGGACTAAAACCAAGGCATTTGTATAGTCCTTGTTAACATTTATTGATTCTTAAGGCTATCGATAAATGATTGTCCTTTTGTTACTAAGTTTTCTTGTTTTTCAATTGACATTTTATCAAACAAACGTACCATCATAGAAAGCCTTGGGTTTTTGATGAAGAAACTTCGTTGTTTATCTATAAATCTCCAGTACAAAGCATTCCATGTTTCTTGCCATTCTCCTTTAGGGTAATCGCTCATCTTCATTAAATAGTTGCTGCCAGAAATATATGGCTTGGTTGACATCAAACCTCCATCAGCAAATTGACTCATGCCATATACGTTAGGCACCATCACCCAATCATAGGCATCTATAAAAAGCTCCATAAACCAACGATACACTTCATCAGGATCAATTTCACACAAGAGCATAAAGTTTCCCAAAACCATTAAACGCTCGATGTGATGACAATACCCCGTATTGAGCACCTTCTTTATTGTTTGGTCTATTGGTAAAATACCAGTAGTCCCATCATAAAAAGACGCAGGTATCTTTCGAGTGAAACCCCAAAAGTTTTTCGTTCGTTCTTCTCTACCTTTGGCAAGGTAGACACCGCGAATAAATTCTCGCCAGCCAATAATCTGTCGTACAAAACCTTCTATGGAGTTTATTGGGATGTTGTGCCTTTCGGCGAAAGCCAAGGCCTTTTTGATAATTTGATCTGGCAACAACAAACCAACATTTAACATCGGTGTAAGTACCGAATGATTAAGTATTCGCTCGTCTTTGACTATAGCATCTTCATAAGTTCCAAATTCTAAAAAGCGCTGCTCAAAAAAATCATTCAACCACTTATTCGAATCTGTATAACTAGTAGGATACAAAGATGTTTCGATCTTTCCAGGATTGTTTAAAAAGTACTTTTGCACATATTCTTTAGATTCTTGAAAAAAGGAATTTTCATCAGGGTAAAAAACAACAGGTGCTTGTTTT
>Ga0114956_1004278_pt1 | contig 10885 bp, 8 predicted proteins | sample MaitaG_FD_87304 | JGI IMG/M metagenome (GOLD analysis project Ga0114956, IMG submission 87304) | Marine algal microbial communities from Maine, USA - Maine_Asex2 metaG | ecosystem: Host-associated > Algae > Red algae > Unclassified | place: Maine, USA | collected 2015-01-05 | reverse complement strand
GACGTGAGTAACAATTTTGGAGCCGAGCGCTGCATCGGCGATTGAGCGCACGATCGTGCCGTCGGCGTTTCTGGTGATGGTGAAACCGCGCCGCAATGCTTGTGCCGGGTCGGCGGCGGCGACGTGCGCTTCGCGAACCATCAAGTCTTGTTCGTGTGAGCGAACGATCCGGGGGACCGCAGCCACAAGCGTGCTGCTCTGATGAGCGCACCGAGCACTCGATCGGCGCAGCGCAGCGTCGGTGCCGGCGACAAGGCGGGCTCGAGCGTCGCTCAAACGATCGCTCGACCGAGCGATGCGTCGTTGCACGAGTCGTTCGATGAGGGTTGCAGCCGCCGAGTTGCGGCTAGCTGCGTCAGTAAGCGAGGCCTTGGTGCGCTCATCAGTGGCGTGGGCGCAAGCGTCGACCCTGGCACGGGCCAATGCTGGAAGAATCAGAGCGACTTCGCGAAGCCGACGCGCGCGGTCGGCGAGTCCAAAGTCGAACCCAACCACTCGCTCGATGAGGAACTGCGCGCAGGCCGTGGGGGTCTTGAGCGTGCTGTGAGCGACGAGATCTGCGACCGATGAGTCAATCTCGTGCCCGATGCCGCATACGACTGGCAGCAAGGAACCAGCAATGGCGCGTGCAACGAGTTCGCTGTCGAACGCAGCCAAATCGGTGCGGGCACCGCCGCCGCGCACCAGCGCGATCACGTCGAAGTCGGCCGGTGATGCGGCGGCAATCGCCGCTGCGATCTCTTCGGCTGCAAACTCACCCTGCACGCGCGCTGCGAGGGGGCTGACTGCGAACCGATAGCCGGAGCCTTCGATCTGGTTGACAAAGTCGGCCTCAGCGGCGCTGGCCTCGCCGGTGATCAGCGCGATGCGAAGCGGTACGAGCGCCAGACCACGCTGCTCATTCGCGTCGAGCAGGTCTTCGGCCTTGAGAGCCGCCAACAACTGGTCGCGATCTGCGCCCAACCTGCCGAGCGTGAACTCAGGATCGATCGAGGTCATATTCAGCTGAAGCTGGCCCCGCGGCGAGTAGAACTCGACCGCGGCGCGGATGCGTACCTCGACACCATCATCGATGCGCACGCTGTTGCCCGTGCGCGTGATGATGCGGTTCACCACCTGGCGATTCGAATCGAACAGGGTCACGCTGATCGAGGCCTTGGGCGTGGCGCCAGCAGCGACCGGCTCGATCAGGTTGAAGTACACGTGACCGCGCGCCGACCGACTCAGGTTGCGAATCTGGCCCTGCACCCAGACCTCGTCTCGGAACTGGGCCTTAACGAGCTGCCCGAGCTGGCGGGTGAGCTGGCCTACCGTGAGCGTGTCATCGACCTCGAACAGAGCGGGCTCGGTCATGGCCGAAGCGCGGTGCCCGACGGTAGAGCTTGGCCGCGTACCAACGTTTCGTAGAGCTCGCTGTACAAGCCGCCTGAAGCGTGGAGTTCGTCGTGGGTGCCGCGTTCGACGATGTGGCCGTCGTCGATGACCAGAATGATGTCGGCCGCGGTGATGGTCGAGAGGCGATGGGCGATGACGATCGCAGTGCGGTCTTTAAGAGCGGTGGCGAGGGCTTGTTGCACCTGTGATTCGTTTTCAGAATCGAGGTGGCTGGTGGCTTCGTCGAGCACGACGACGGCGGGGTCCTTGAGTAGCATCCGGGCGATCGCGAGCCGCTGCTTTTCACCGCCTGAGAGTCGGTAGCCGCGTTCGCCGACCACCGTGTCAAAGCCGTCGGGAAGCGCATCGATCACCTCGATGATCTGGGCGGCTTCGCACGCGGCTCGCAGCTCGGCGTCGGTGGCGGTGGGCTGCGCGTAACGCAGGTTAGAACCAACGCTGTCGTGGAACAGGTGCGGGTCTTGACTCACGACACCGATCGCGTCACGCAAGGACGCTTGGGTTAGCGCACGCACATCGTGCCCATCGAAGCGCAGCGAGCCCGACGTGACGTCGTAGAGGCGCGGCAGCAGCGAGATCAGCGTCGACTTGCCGGCACCTGAGGGCCCGACCACGGCGACCATCTGGCCGGGCTCGATTGCGAAGTCGAGCTCGTGGAGAACAAGGGGGCCGGTTTCGCTCGCGGGCCCAGAACCGAGCGAGGCTGGTGTGCCGCCATCGCCGGGATACGCGAACGAAAGGCCCTCAGCCGCAATGCGCCCCACCGGCGCTGTGAGCTCGCGCGCGTCGGGGGCGTCGGTGATCGGGTTGGGGGTATCGAGCACTTCGAACACCCGCTCGAAGCTGACCATCGCGGTCATGATGTCGACGCGCGCGTTGGTCAGGCCGGTGAGTGGCAAGTAGATGCGGGTGACATAGAGCCCCATTGCCACGACGGTGCCGATCGAGATGGAGCCGCTGATGGCTAATCGACCGCCGATCCAATAGATGATCACTGTGCCGAGGGCGCCGACCAGGGTGAGCCCGATCGTGAAACCTCGGCCATACATCGCGCTGCGAATGCCCAGGTCACGCACGGCGCCGGCCCGTTCGCCGAAGCCGTCGCGTTCGTCATCGTGGCGACCGAACAGTTTTACGACCATTGCGCCCGCCACGTTGAGGCGCTCGGTCATGGTCGTGTTCATCGCGGCGTTGTGTTCCATCTGCGTGCGGGTCAGTCCCTGCAGAACGCGACCGACGCGCTTAGTCGGCAGCAGGAAGAATGGCAACAGGGCCAAGGCCAACAGTGGCAGGCGCCACTCGAGGATGAACATGGCGACCAGAGTCGTGGCAAGGATGATTATGTTCGAGATGACCTGGCCGAGTGTGCCGGTTAGGGCCCGCTGGGCGCCAATGACGTCGTTGTTCATTCGGCTGATCAGCGCGCCGGTCTGGGTCCGCGTGAAGAACGCTATCGGCATACGTTGAACGTGGTCAAAAAGCTGCACCCGCAGGTCGAAAATCAAGCTCTCGCCGATACGAGCCGAGAACCATCGCTCCAGCAGTGAGATCACGCCGCTTGCCACCGCGATCACGGCCATGATGAGCGCGAGGTTGTTGACGAGTCCGCGATCGCTATTTGGGATCGCGTCGTCGATGATGCGCCGCACGAGCAATGCGGGCACGATGCTCAACAGCGACGACGCGAACAGCGTGGCGATGAACCCGATGAGCAGCCCGCGATAGCGATCGGCGTATGCCAGCACGCGTCGAACCGTCGACCGATCGAGGGCAGAGTCTTTGACGTTGTCGCGGTTGCTGCCGATGACCATGTGTGGGTGCATGCCATGCATAACCCGCAGGCTAGTGAGGCGGTACGACACGCGGTGTCCCTGGCGCCAGGGGCTACCCCCGAGTGATCTGGTCGAGCAACAGCGACAGCGCTGCTGAGGGCGAGCGATCGAGTCGTTGCACGAGCGCCAGCGTGCGAACGGCGACCGGCGCGTCGTCTGCTCTGGTCAGTGCATGCGGTTCGGTCTCGGCATCGGTCTGAGGCAGCACACACCAACCCATGCCGAGGCGCACCATTTCGCGCAGGACCGCCGGCTGCGAACTCTCGGCGACCACGTCATAGGTGACACCGAGGTCGCGAAGCCCACGAGCGATCAGTGCTCTCGTCCGAGACGCCCGGGGGAAGCCGACCCACGTTCGCTCGCGTTCAGCGGTAGCGACACCGGGAGGCGCATAGATATAGAGCGGCTCTTCGATGAGCGGCGTCAGACTCCGCCGCGGGTCATCGTCTGGATCGACCACCACAACTGCGTCGACCTCGCCAGCGGCGAGCAGGTCGAGCAGGTGACCCGAAGGGTGCACCAGCAATCGCACCGTGACCTCGGGCCGGTCATGGCGGAACTCGACGAGGGCATCGCCGAAGTGGTGAATGGCGGCAGTGTCGATCATGCCGATTGAAATGTGACCAGCAGCGCCGCCGCGCACATCGGCGGCCCATCGACCGAGTTCTCGCATTTCGGCCAGGATGCGGGTGCCATGTTGGCCAGCGGCATGAGCGGTGGGTGTCGGAACACGGCGGCGGCCCTGCCGGTCGAAGAGTGGCACGCCAAGCCGGCGTTCAAGTTCGGCGAGCCCCTGCGAGAGCGCCGAAGGCGAGACGCCAACCTCGGCGGCGGCCTGCTTCCATGAATCGTGCTCGAGTACGGCGAGCAGGTACTCGAGCTGGCTAGCGGTGACGTTTGCTGCCGAGAACCTGGCGTCGACCATGGGTCGAGTCTAAATGGGCGCTGTTGCAAAATGAAGTGTTGCTTATCTGAATGCACGAATGATTCATAAACACTTATTGTTGGCGGCATGTCAGAAACAGGTTCTTCGCCCATCGCTGCTCGCAACATCGCACCAAGTTCGGGCCGCCTTGGTCTACTCATGCCGGGCATGGGCGCTGTGGCTTCGACACTGATCGCCGGTGTCATGGCGGCCCGCAAAGAGAACAGTGCCCCGATTGGCTCGGTGACGCAGATGGCGCACATCCGTCTCGGCAAGCGCGAAGAGGGCCGCAACCCCATGATCCGCGATTTCGTGCCGCTCGCCGGGCTCGACGACATCGTGTTTGGCGGCTGGGATCCCATTTCGCCAAACATGCTCGAAGCCGCCCGCACCGCGGGCGTAATGGATGAATCCGACCTTGCCGAAATGTCAGGCGAACTCGAGGGCATCGTCGCCATGGACGCTGTGTTCGACCAACGCTGGGTATCGCGACTCGAAGGGGTTCGCGTCAAGACCCAGACCAACAAGTTCGAGCAGGCCGAAGCACTGATGGCCGACATCGAACGATTCAAGACCGAGAAAGAATGCGACCGCCTCGTCATGGTCTGGTGCGCATCGACCGAGGCCTACCAAGAAGCCTCTGCGGTTCATGATTCGATCGAGTCGTTCGAACAAGGCCTGCGCGATAACGACGACAACATCGCACCGAGCCAGATCTACGCCTACGCCGCAATCATGAGCGGCGTGCCGTTTGCCAACGGCGCTCCCAACCTGACCCTCGACCTGCAATGCATCGTCGACCTCGCCGAGCGAGAAGGCGTGCCGATCTGCGGCAAAGACTTCAAGACCGGTCAGACGTTGATGAAGACCCTTATCAGCCCCGGACTCAAGTCCCGCATGCTCGGGGTGCGTGGTTGGTACTCGACCAACATCTTGGGCAACCGCGACGGCGAAGTGCTCGACGCCCCCGAGAACTTCATGACCAAAGAAGTGTCGAAGCTCGGTGTGCTTGGCACGATCTTGCAGCCCGAGCTGTACCCGAAGCTCTACGGCGAAATCGACCACAAAGTACGCATCGACTACTACCCACCACGCGGCGATGACAAAGAGGGCTGGGACAACATCGACATCTTTGGTTGGCTCGGCTACCCGATGCAGATCAAGATCAACTTCTTGTGCCGTGACTCGATTCTGGCTGCGCCGCTGGTGCTCGACCTGGCGCTGTTTATGGACCTCGCTAAGCGTGCGGGCGAATCGGGCGTGCAGGACTGGCTGAGCTTCTACTTCAAGGCACCCCAGAGCAGCGACCCTGCTGGTCCTGAGCACGACATCTTTATTCAGCAGACCAAACTCAAGAACACCCTGCGTGAATGGATGGGCGAACAACCTGTCACCCATTCCGAAGCCGGCTAAACCACCCCACCACTTGCGAAATTTGGACATCTTCGGCGAATATGTTGCCGCAGATGTCCACAGAACGGATCTGACGCGTGCTTCCCCGCACCTTCGAAGACTAGGGGAAGCATCATCATGGATCCGGTTGCCCGTCATCTGGCGGATCATCACGGCGTCATCACGAACGCGGAAGCTGCGGCACTTGGCTTGTCCAAACGCACCATTGGCTACCGAGTCGAGTCCCATTACTGGAAACGCATTCACCGCGGCGTATATCGGCTGGCGGGGGCACCCGTGACCTGGCTTGGCGAAGCTCGCGCCGCAGCGTTGATCGCAGACGGGTTGATCAGCCATCGAGCAGCTGCTCGAGTCTGGGGGATCGGCGGTTACGACCGGTCTCGGATCGCCGTGACGGTTGACGTAGGTCGGCGCCCGCGTCTTGCCCACGGCGTAAAAGTCCATCGGTCGACCCAGATGCACCTAGCGGGTCGTTGCGTAAAGCGAGGCGTGCCGGTGACCGGAACTGCGCGCACTGTGCTCGACATTGCAGGCGTGGCTGGTCGCGCTGAGCTTCACTCGGTCGTCGACGCCGTGCTCCGACAGCGATTGCTGCGATGGCCTGATTTGATGGGCGTGTGGGTCCGCCATAGCCGCAGAGGCCGCGACGGCTGCGGACGATTGCGTGAGTTGCTCGACGAGCGCTTCGGAGAGGGCCGCCCTCCTGACAGCGTCTTCAACCGCATGGTCGGCGACCTGCTGGTCGATGCTGGCGTTGGCAAGCCAGTCTTTGAGCAGGAGTTGTGTGACGTCGATCGGTTCGTTGCACGCGTCGATCTGGCATATCCCCAGCTCAAGCTTGCGATAGAGCTCGACAGTCGCCTCCACCACGACAACGACCTGTCGTTCGTCGAGGATCGCCGCCGGGCCAATCGCATTGTGAACCTCGGGTGGACGCTTTTGACCTTCACCTGGGATGACTACCGGGATCGCCCGCAGGCGCTGGTCCAAGAGGTGCGCGACGCCCGCCGACGACTCCGCACCACTTGATCCGGATCTGTGGACATTTACGGCGAATATGTTGCCGTAAATGTCCAAATTTCGGGGAAGGGGGTTAGGAGGTGACCACGTCGGTGGTGATTTCTAGGTGGCCGAGGTGTTGGGCGAGTTCTTCGTAGGCGTGGATCAGAGCGCCGCCCACGGTCCACGGGGCGCCGAGTGGCGTTTGCGTCGAGGCCTCAAACGCCAGCTCGGTCGCGGCTGCCAACTCGGGGGCTAGCTCGCCGAGCAGCTTCCGGAAGTCTGCGATCGCCGCGACTGCCTCGGTGGTCGTGCCGATAGCAGCGAATTCGCCACTGCGATCGCGGTCGACGTCGTGGCCGCAGATGATGTGGGCCAGCCACCAATGGCCCGCAGCTAGCGCATGAGTCACTAACTGAAACGCAGAGTTCGCGTCGGGCAATTCCGGAAGTGCGTTCACTTGCTCGTCGCTTAGCCGCGAGATCGCCCGTTCGTACCCATCGAGAGTCCGGTTCGCAAACAACACAAAGTCGGCCACTGAAATCATTCTGCGAGTCTCGCATGCGCCAAGATGCAGGCATGAAGCTTTCGATGTCACTGAACTACACCGGCGATCCCGTTAAGGCCGCCGAAGAGGCTGCCGACCTGGAGAAGGCCGGGATCGACATGATCTGGGTTGCGGAGCTGTACAGCTTCGACGCGGTCTCGATCCTCGGATTCCTCGCGGCCAAGACCGAAACGGTCGAACTCGCCTCGGGTATCTTCCCGATCTACAGCCGAACGCCGACGCTGACCGCGATGACTGCCGCCGGCCTCGATGCGGTCTCGCAAGGCAGGTTCACGTTGGGCATCGGCGCTTCTGGGCCCCAGGTGATCGAGGGCTGGCATGGCGTGCCGTACAAGAAGCCGCTTGCCGCGACCCGAGAGGTCATCGAGATCTGTCGCAAGGTGTGGCGCCGCGAGAGGGTCGAGCACGACGGCGAGATCTACCAGCTGCCGCTACCCGCCGACAAGGGCACCGGCCTCGGCAAGCCGCTGAAGCTGATCAACCACCCGGTGCGTGCCGACATCCCGATCTGGATAGCGAGCCTCGGGCCGAAGAACGTCGCGTTGACCGCTGAGATCGCCGACGGTTGGCTGCCGGTGTTCTTCCACCCCGATCGCGCCCGACAGGTATGGGGCGATGACCTCGCCGCCGGCGAACATAAGCGCAGCGCCGACCTTGCGCCGCTCGCTGTCGGCGCCGGCGGAAGCCTCGCGATCTGCGATGAAGACACTGCGCAAAAGATCCGCGACGGTGGCCGCATGATGACCGCCCTCTACGTGGGTGGCATGGGTGCCAAGGGCAAGAACTTCTACAACAACATCTTCCGTAAGTACGGCTACGAGCAAGAGGCCGATCAGATTCAGGACTTGTACTTGAGTGGTCAGAAAGACTCTGCTGAAGCTGCGGTGCCGGCTGAGTTTCTCAAGTCAACCGCCATGGTCGGAGATGAGGGGTGGGTGCGCGAGCGCATCGAGGCCTACCAAGAGGCTGGCATTACCCACCTGTCGGTGAACCCGGTTGGACCGAATCGCCTCGAGACCATCGAAAAGGTCAAAGGCTGGATCTCTTAGGCCGGGTCTGAGCAGGCTCGACACGTCGCAGCTAGCTGTTCGCTCGTTGGTCCCAACAGCCACAAATACAGTCCGCATGCTCGGCGATCGCAGGCACGTGTTGCCGCGCATCCGAATCGTTCGGCGAGTACTTCGAGCGCCGGGCGTGACGGTGCGCTTTGACCCGTCGGCTGGAGCTGGAACGTTGTAGTCATGGTGGTAAGAACCCCTCGCTAAGTACCCCGTTCAAGTCGGTTGGGGTATCGGGTGGGTGAGTTAGCACCACCAGGATGGGCTGCATTCAGCGGGCGTGCTGGCCTGGGTCAGATGGCCCAGCCCAATAGTCCTAGATTTTGCGGCGTGGTCGGCGGCCAGACCAACCCCGATTCTGCAATGGGATCAGCTGGCCGAAATCGGGTGTTGTCGCGGTGCCGGGGACCGCTAGCCTCACGAGCGGAGGGTTGCCTGAGCGGACGAAAGGGACGGCCTCGAAAGTCGTTGTGGCGCTTGCGTCACCATGGGTTCAAATCCCATACCCTCCGCCATCTCCATCGGGTCCCGCTCACTTGGGCGGGGCCCGATCTCGTTTCTCTACGAAGCTCCTAGACGAACAGGTCCTGCAGCCCGTACAACTCAACCGCGTTACCACCCAGGATTTTGGCGCGGTCTTCGTCGCTGAGCGCTGACGTCTGCTCGCCGAGCATCGATTGGCTGAAGGGCCAGGTTGAATCCGAGTGCGGGTAGTCGTTGGCCCACATCAGTTGGTCAGCGGTCAGCAGCCCGGCTTCGGCCATACGAAACGCTGACCAATCGTCTTGGAAGGTGACCTTGACATGGTCGCCCATGTACTCGCTCGGGCGTCGCTGCAGCTCGGAACCCTTAAGCCAGTTGCGATGGCGGTTGTAGGCATGATCCATGCGGTAGGCGTAGTGAGGGACCCAGCCAGCGTCGGCCTCGACGCATACCATCTGAAGCTCGGGAACCCGGTCGAACACCCCACCAAAGATGAACGTACCGATCAGGTCTTGATTGCCTCGAATGATCGACATGAAGGTATTCATCTTGGGGCCGCGTGGCTTGTAGTTCGGCCCGGTCAAGATGTGGAAGCTCAGCACCAGACCAAGGTCTACGGCGGCCCGATAGAAGTCGTCCCACACCGGATCGTCGTAGTCGGGGCCATCGTCTTCGTACGCGGGTCCCGGGGTGCCAGGAAGCATCACTCCGCGAAGCCCTGCTGCTTTGATGGCCTCGAGGTCAGCGATGCCTTCTTCGGGTGTGCGTAGCGCGGTCTGGCCCGCGCCGTAGAGCCGGTCGGGTGCGGTTGCGCAGTACTCGGAGATCCAGCGGTTGTACCCGTCGAACAGCGCCTTCTTGAGATCAAGGTCGGGGTGGTTGCAGAGCAACATGCCCACCGATGGATAGATGACTTCACCATCGACGCCATCGGCCTTTTGTGCTTCAACACGGGCTTTGGGGTCCCAACCCGCGCGATGAAGTTCTTCGAACGGGGTGCCCTTCATCGACAGTGTGTCGGATTGTTTGCCGGCCGCCGAGTGCAGCCCAAGATGAATCTTGTAGGACATGCCGGGCACGTGGAAGCACGCGCCTTCGCCCGGCTCGTTGGTCATGTACGGCGCGCGATCGCGCACGCTCGCATCGACGTTGTCGACGTAGGTCCAACCCGGTTCGGTGATGTGTGAGTCAGCTGAGATGATCGGCGTGTCGATCACCTTTGGCGCGTTAGCGATGTGGCTATCGGTAGCGAGTGCCATGAGGTCCTCCGATTGCTGCGGGTACTTCCACCGTAGAACCAACGCGGCGTCTCAACGGAATCCCAACCCGTCAACGACGTTCAAGTGGTTGCTCAGAAACGCAGAAAACTGCACTTTGAGCAGCCATATGCCTTTGGGCTCTTCTACCAGGGGTGTTCGGCGCCTTCCCAGGTGACGAAGCGGCCGGAGTCCGCGAGCGTGAGGTCGTTGAACACATCGACGATGCCATTGGCTGAATCGGCGACGCTCACCGCGGCCTTGGGGCCACCCATGTCGCTCTGGACCCACCCGGGGTGCAGCGCCACATATGAGACGTCAGGGTCGGCGGTTGCTGACATAACGGTGACCATGTTCATTACCGACTTCGAGGCGTTGTAGCCAACATCGAACGGCATCTTGGCCCCCACAACCATCGACCCGAGTTGCGACGAAACGTTGAGCACGACCGGGTTCGTTCCTGCGCCAAGCAATGGGCGCACTCGCTGCGTCACGAGCATCGGCCCGACGGCGTTGATCTCGATCTGTTGCATCACGATTGGTTTGGTCGTTTGCAGCGGCCCTTGTGCGCGGCGGTCGACACCGAGGTCCCCCGAGTTCATGCCCGCATTGTTAATGAGCCCATCGATCGAATCGACCTGGTCAGCCAGAGCTTCGCCAAAGGCGTCGATCGAGGCGTCATCGCCGATGTCGAGCTGAAGTATCCCGGCAGGGCCCACGGCGGCTAGGTCGGTGGCGGCATCAGGATTGCGGGCCGTACCCCAAACCTCGTGGCCGTCGGCGATCAAGCGAGTGGCGATGCCAAGCCCGATTCCGCGGCCCGCTCCGGTTACAACTATGCGTCGACTCATGTGATGACCCTATTGCTTCGGTCGCTTCGCGACCGACTCGTTGCACGGAGCTGCTTCGACCGCTTCGCGACCGACTCGTTGCACGGAGCTGCTTCGGTCGCTTCG
>Ga0114956_1004276_pt1 | contig 10885 bp, 4 predicted proteins | sample MaitaG_FD_87304 | JGI IMG/M metagenome (GOLD analysis project Ga0114956, IMG submission 87304) | Marine algal microbial communities from Maine, USA - Maine_Asex2 metaG | ecosystem: Host-associated > Algae > Red algae > Unclassified | place: Maine, USA | collected 2015-01-05 | reverse complement strand
TTTTGAGTGCCTTATGAGGCGTTATTTTACCGCATAGCCTTAGCTACGTGGAAAAATCACAACAATTAAGGCACCAAAAGAATGACAGAGAGTTGTTAACTTATTTTTGTCAGACTACTTATATCATATTTCACGTCTTTTTTACCAAAAAAATAATTCAGTTTTAATTATCAATCATTTAAGGGTTAAACCACTAGCTTATAGGGCTTTTGAAGTTAAATTATTTTGATGCGTTTACCCTAATCTGTAACAAAATGACCATTACAAATAAAAGAACTTATATAACTTGTAGAGTTTATTTTCAAATCACAAAATTCGATTCTGTATTTACCATCTTCCATTGCTTCTACATAAATAGTTTGGTCATCATCCGCACTCTGCGTCTCACTTAAAAAGCCAAAAGTAAAAAGCCCTCTAACAGAGCAAGTCGCATCACCTCTTTCCAAATCATACCAATACTCCGATTTGTATTCTCTGGTTTCGGGCATCTGTTTAAAAACGATAGAAATATCTCTAAAAGAACTACTTCCTTTAAACTCGTACTCTCCATCGTCTATTACCAGTCTTACATTTTCGTAGTTGAAGGGCGTACTCTCTTCTATTTGAAGCGTATTTTCCTCCATTTCACAAGGAGGTGCTGGAACAGGTGGTATGTCAACAACCAATTCTTCACTATATCCTGTTCCTTGAACAGTTGTGGCATAAGACCTAAAATAGTATTTTGTATCGGGCTTCAAATTACTGGCTCTTCCAAAAAAGTAAGAACTGTTGTTATATGCCTCTTCCCCTTCTATCGTAAAATCATTAATGGTAGGTAGCGCCACTTCACTCCAGCAAAAACCTTTGGTTTCTATTGAGATTTCGGATTCGAGTACTTCGCTAGAAAGGTCTACTCCTGTTGGAGTAATATCTTGAGGATCAAGCATAATTAAGGAAGGCAACACATCCTCTTTTACTTTCAGTTTTTCACAATTGGAAAAAAAGACCACCAAACAAGCAGCTAAAATTATATTTTTCATAGATAATTGTTTTAATTTTTATTGGTACTTTATTATGTCAATACGCATACAGCACATTTTACTAAAAAGCCAATATGCCAAAACTCATTTTTATTTCACCACTAACTCTAGATTCTTGTAAAAAAGGAGAGAAAGCAGTAATGGACAAATTATCCAAATCTTCATAATAAGGAATGGGTTCTATAAAAGGTGTAAACATCATCCCCATATAATAGCTGACCGTGACCAAGTCCCACCAAACAGTTTGCACACCATACCCAACAGAAAGACCATAATCAATGCGATCGAATTCTGGATATAATTTATTTTCTGCATAAGGAATAAAATCCTCATTATTGAACCGCCCCAAAGCTTCAAATCCTGTTAGTAATATAAAAGGCTTAATCTCCCAATATTCACCTACAGGAGCAATGAATCCTTTTTTTGTAAAATTCATAAACCGATAGCCCAGTCCTATGGTATAACCTCTAGGTTTTATTAATTCAGTAGAAAAAGTATTGAGTAATTGCTGTCTGTAATAAAACTTTTCATGTGTTGTAATATCGGCAACAACAATTCCTCCCTTAGCAACCACATAGTTTAGCCCAAGACCATATTGATAGGTCAAATAGCTTGGAATCAGGTTTTCCCCTTCCGGAGTATAAAATCGGACATTGGTTTCATCTGGGAGTAAATTTAATCGAGGACCGATCTGAAAGTCGACATACAGATGTTTCCCTTCATAACCAGGTGCTTGAGCATAAGTTGAAGCGCTTGTTATGAACATCAAAGACATCCATATTAAAACACTTAAAACGTATATATTCTTCATCTTTGTTTTTTTAAAATTTGCTAAAGTTGATGGTAAATATTTTTGAGTAAACGACTGCTCTACTATCTTTTGATTGGAGTAAGACAGAAAATCTACAACTATCCCTAAAGCGGATATGTCAATATCACAGAAAACAACCTTATATTTTCCTTCTCCAAAAATATTTACTTCATAAATATAGATATGAGTGTTTATTGTTAAATGACTATCCCCAATCAGTAAAGCAGATAAATTATCGTTCTAAAATGTCCCCCTCGGCTCCGCTCGGGGCACACATTACGGACACCGAGCGGAGTCTAGGTGTCTGATATTGGAGTCGAATTCCTTCATATTACTAAAAGCGGATAGTCATTTATTGTTAATCCTATTTTCTTGAAATTTGCCAAAGTTGATAGTAAATATTTGAGCTAACAACTGCTCTACTGTCCTTTGATTCGATTAAATTATAGTCATAAATAACCAATTCATCGTCTTCTAAATCAAAAGTAAAATTATAGAACATCGTTGAGTTGTCTGGTCCCAAAATAAAGGGCGCTAAAGGCAATAAGTAGATGGAAATACAGATTTCTAGGAACCCATATTGAGAGGGAGATTTTATAGAAGTGGCTCCTGTCCACATAAAATGCTTGGTATTGTATTTCTTGACCAGTTCCTGTGCCTTTTCATAATCTATACTCACCATATCTACATTTCCATTGGAAAGTTTTTCATAAAACCAATAACGTAAGAATGACAAATCGGCAAATTCTTCATTGTTATTGGCACGAATGCCCGCATCTGAAAGAATGGTACTTTTCATACCAATAGAAGAGGCGGATTTAGAAATTTTATCATTAAAATTAGCCTCTGCTGCTTCTGACTGCAAATGTTTGATGGGATTTTTTTTGCGAACATCTGCTTTCAGATAAGAAGGATCGACTATGACTAAATTTTTTATTCCCAGACTGTATCCTTCTTTTTTGAGTGTTTTTCTATATTCAAAATATTCTTCGTCTGTTACTTCTTCTCGATAACGTTCTAGTTTATTCTTGTCAGCCAAAAAGCCTTTAATTAATTTGGTATGTTCTTTTGCTACAAATGCCAGATTGTAACTTAAATCACTTCTGACTTCTTCATTGTCATCGTTGTCATCTTTCTTCGATTTTTTCCCTTTGATTGTTTTTGTTCTTTTGAAAGTAGATCTCTTAAAATCATATTCTACCACAAGCTCTTTGACCAAATCTTCAAAAATTCTATTTATTTCAATGTCGGCTTCATCCACTTCTTTTAGAAACTGATTACAAAGTGCAAGGGCTAAAGCGGTGGTGGTTTTTCCATCTATTTTATAAAAGAAATCATAGACCATTTTACTGTATCCTTCAATTTCATTATTGTCGTCAACATCAAAGGCAAGGTCGTCGCTTTCATCATCTGACATCAGTTCATCGTACTCATCATAGTTTTTATACTTAGCAATTCCATAAACACCCTTGATTAAATTCTTTTTCAAATACGTATTGTTTGGATGTTTTTTTAGCATTAAAAAATTGTGATAAATAGCCAGTGGATAATTTTTATTGTACAAATACATCTTACTCAATTCAAATCGGCTCATTTCCTGAATAACCTTGAATCGCTCTTCTGATACAATAAATTGGTTGCCCCCTTTTCCCTCATCTTCTAATAAATCCAATATCTCATCTTGTCTTTCTTCTAAGGCAGGATGCGAATCAGAATCCTCTTCTTTTTTTGATTCAATGGGTATGATCTCGGAATACATAAAATCATCGTTCACTTGAAAAGCAGTATCTCCAACTTGGAAAAAGGACAATGGGAAAGCTTCGTTTTCAAAAGGAACATGCGATAAAGCAAGACGATCAAAAATTTCGACGAACGCCTCTTTGTTGTAATCACTTTCAAGGTAAATTTCTAGCCCTTCTACATCTGCCTCTGTCTCTGTATCTTGGTTGTAATTGGTTGTAGCAGTAACCCTATCTAATCTTGAAAATCTACGATAATCGCCAATCCCTTTTTCTATTCGTACTTGTTCCGAAAAAGACTCTAGGACATGTTTGTCTCGATAATGTATGATTTCATGTGCAATGACTCCCGCCAATTGTGCTTCGTTTTCTAAAATATTTAGCAAACCCCAGTTGACCAATATTTTCCCATCATTGGTAGTAAACGCATTGGCAGAAGCATTTTTCACCGAATAAATTTTAAGCTTTTTACGAAGCGCAGGATCGTCTTTAAGAAGCTCATCGGCTACATCATTGACATATTCAGTAATGGGGTCATTAAAAAATACCTTGCCACTGGCAATCAAGCGATCTAAGACGTAATTGCTTTCTACAAAAAATTGATTTTGTGCTTTACGCACCTTAGATTTTTCATCTTTAGAAATAGAATTCCTATCTTTTTCGTATTTACTGGCAGTCGTAGTCGTTAAGTCTGCTGGGAGTTTACCACTGTGTTCAATATTTTTATAGTTGTCAAAATCAATGCGTTGTGCATCGGCATTGATAAATATAAACAGTAATAAAAAAATTAGGTATTGCTTCATAGTAGATAATGTGTTTTAAGGATATTATCCAAGGATAGAAAATAAATGAATAAGTGAAAGCACCATTTTAAACCTCAACTACAATTATATCGGCAGTCCGATTCAATAACACTCTGACGAACAGTATATTATTGGAATTATGTATCGGTTAATGATTTCCCAACACTTGTTCTTAAATGCTAGGACTTACTCTTCGATTAAAGTCCAAAGTCTATTGCTTTCGTCTCGAAAAGCTAGAAGACCCAGGTAAGGATTAATTGTATAAATAAAAGTATCGTCTAAATTGTTGTCGGCAGAATGCGTAATAACATCTGTAAAAACACCACTTCCAACATTTAAACGATCTCTGTTAATTTGATAACGGCTTTCATTATCTGAAGAAGTTCTTTGATTAATAATTAAGCTGGCTTCTTTGTCCCAACCATCTTCGTCTTGCCTAAAAATATTCAAATAATCTGCCACTCCCACTGTCTGTAAGCCATTTAATTCATGTTGTGCGTTCATACGAAAAGAAAGGTTGAAGTCATCAGAAGACAACATCATATTTACGACATCGGTTTTAATGCATACTGTGGCTCTTTTATTATTACCATCTTCGACGCAGGGAATATTGGTAATCCAAGTAAACGTTCCAATTTCATAACTCTTCTCATCAATCTCTAATTCAATGGTGTCGTTGCCATTTTTGTAACGTATGCTTTCACCAATATTTTTACAATAGTGCGGCAGGTATAACTTACTGCTGTCTTCAAGGCTATAACTACCTGCCTCTATTGGAGCACAATAAACAATTTGCTGGACTAAATTGAAGGTATTGTTGCACTCAGAAGGCTCGTCGAGAATCTCGGCTTCTCCGAAGCATTCAACAAAGTTTTTTTCTAGACCTTCTTTTTTGCAAGAACTGATTAGTATTAAAATAAATATTGTGTAAAAAAATATTTTCATTGTTGTGTATCTTTTTAGTCTAAGATTAGAAGTTAAATAATAAAATCCAACATTTAGATGCTAGATTCCTGATTATGATAAAACATTGAATATTAACAACATCAAAGTCTCAAACCGAAGACAGTATGCTCCAAACGATGATTTGGGGTCGGACCAACTATTCTCTGGCTAGCATTATAAAGTTGAATAATAAGTGTTTAACTTATTGTAAGAAGTTGTAAATGTGAGTATTTAGGTTGTTGTCAGTTATTTGTTGAACTCTAAGGTAACAAAGATGATAATTTTTACAAAAAATACAGCCATAAATATTAATTCACAAAATATTGGGGTTACAGGATATTGGTTGGAAAGTAGTTATTGATGTAGAGATACATTGTTCTTTTAAGGCATTTGTCATACTACTGGACATTTTGTCAAGACCTGTGTTATGAAGCCTATGTTACGTTGCCTTCGCCACTGGGGTCGCACACGACGCAGGCCTTCCTTTTTCAGAGTGCGACTCCCTGGTCGATAAAAACAGGGACGCCTGCTGGAAAGGGGAAATCGCGCCTGAATAACCGTGCCCAGGCTGCTAGAGCTTGCGCTTCGCCACCGTATACAGGCATTGCCTTCGCTTCTTTTTCAATTTTCAAGACACATCAATTTGTAAAATGTCCAGTAGTATGGGCATTTGTATAAATAATATAATCCAACTAATAGGCAATCAAGTAGGGTAAAATAGAGTGAACTTTTAGACCTGTTTATGACAAAGGAGTTCCATACTCTATTTCATCCCTCTCACACCATCTGGCATACGGTTCTCGTACCTCGGCGGTTCCCTAAATTACCCCAATTTGGTTAAAATGGATGTCTTTGAGTTTGATTCTGTAGTAGGTTTAATCCTAATGCTCCTTTCATACTTTCAGTTTCCGACCTATCCTTTAAAAGTGAGCTGCACTTTGGCATTTTCTATTAGTTTCTATTAAACTCTATAGCTTGAATTACCCAATACTTTTAGGGTTCGGTCCTTCGCATATATGAATCAATCATTTGTTTACTATGACCTCGGCTGACTTCTGTTTGACCCCGTCATTATTACTAATGTTGGTTGCCGTATTGGCTTTCCGCACGAGCCGCCACCAACTGACAAATAGACCTCCCTCGGTAAGTATATTGACCTCCCTCCTATTCCTCTGAATTTACTCTATACATTTCCGTGTAGCTGTGGGGCTTTGGTTTGTTTAGCAACCTAACCCAATAGACAGAGCCTTGATATTCAGTTTCTGTTCGTAAAAACAGGATTTTGCTAATGGCTTCCTTCAGACCCTGCCTCACGACAACGCCCTTGCCTTTCGCTAACACTTCCCGCTACCAAGTGTGTAGTGGACTTGAACCACCTAGTCAATATACGTGCAAGGCACACACCACAAAAAAGCCAGATACCGTAAAGGTATCTGGCTTAAACTTTAATTTTTCAGCGTAATTTCAATTGAGTGTGTAACAAATCTGTGGAAATTTATATTTACGCACCATTTAAATACCTCGTAACACGTGAAATTCCCCTCCAAGAAGGGGTGTCCGATAGGACGGGGTGGTCAAATAACACGGGCAAACATTAGCTTTCCACTAATTTGTTACACACTCATTTTAATTGAAAATAACTTATTCACAATTGGCACAATTGATAATGCTTTCTACGCCATATGCAGGAGGAGGAACTGCAATGTTGAACACCATACACACGTTGGTGTCTATGACTTCTACCAAATAGTTACCAGATACAGTTGGTGAATAATAAGGCGTTCCAACAATACTTACTAAAGGCGTTTTTGAACCATCAGTATTTATCAAATACCAATTGAAAGTAACCGCAGGGCTACTAATATAAGGCAATGGGTATAGATCGTTCAAATCGGCAGTTGGATCAACAACATAAATGGAGTTTCCTGCACAAACTCTAAATATATCTAAAGTACCTCCATCGGTATCACAAATAGGTGCGAATGCAAAGTTGATATTAGGAGCAGCGCCACCCAATTGATTGATAATCGCTGTTCCTGGAGAACCTATAAGTGTTTGAGTAGGACAGTTCAGTGTAGATTGATCAATGACTACATCATAAGCACCACAGTTTACATTTGCAAATACATATTGACCAGTTCCATCTGTAACAGCAGTTGGACAATCTACGCCAGGCGTACAAATACCATCTTGTAATTCTAGCGTAACGCCAATCAAAACTTCACCCAAATCTACCACCTCGTCACAGTTTTGATCTCCACTTAGTACCCCTGAAATCGTTCCCATACAAGGACAATCACAGCCAGCACCATCAAATTTACTGATGACTGCATCGTTTCTTAATGGACTAGAGAAGGTCAGTGTTCCAAATCCAGAACCGTCGGCAGGATAGAATAAAATAAATTCATAGATGCCAGGCGAGACTTCAGTAGCGGTCAAGCCAGTGCTAAGTGGTGCACCTGTTGGATCATAAATAGTTGCGCCACCAGCAATTCCTGATAAGCTCCAAACTTCCCCAGCAGGAGCAGCAATACCAATTACCTCTTCTGCATCCAATAGATTGTCTCCATTGATGTCTTGGTTGTTTGGATTGTTACAAGAACAAGGATCGGTAATCTCAATATTAGAATCGGTACAAGTTGGTAAAACATTTACATCAATGGTTATAGATTCAGAAGACTCACAACCGAGTTCATTAACATATGATCCAGTAAAAGTACTTGTAGAGAATGGGTTCACATTAATACAGCTTGACGTACCATAACTATTTCCAGCATCGTCTGTCCAAGCAACATCAACTGTAGTGTTTCCTGGAATATAAATGATGTCTGAATGTCGAGTACTGTTTGAACCATTCCCACTTGGGTTGAAAACCAAGGTGGTTGCACCAGCATTGTTTAGATCTATAGTATATAGAATATTACAACCCTGAGTAGAAGTAGCATAGATCATTCCACCACCAAAATATTCCAATCCTTGTGCAGTACAATTTGTAACAAGACCAAAAGGAATTGAAAGAGTAAACAAGAGAGAACTGGTACCACTAACTGGATCTACAGAATAAATATCAGGAGTACCAGAATCTGTCGTATAGAGTAGGACATTATTGTCAAAATCCCAAGTTAGTCCAACTCCTCCTTCATTAATCAATACGATGCCAGTAGCAGTTCCTATTCCTGTACTGGTATTGATTAATTCAAGATCAGAAGTGGTAGAAACACCACCACCGCCGCCAGCTGAATTACTAAACATACCCCAAAGATTTCCAACACTGTCAAATGTAATTGCCTGAATTTTATTGTTACCAGTAGAAGAAATAATTGGCGCAATAGGTCCTGTTAAGGTATTTGTTCCCAAATCATAAGAATATAATTCTCTATTAGTTTGCGTCCCAGACGCAATATAAATAAGACCAGAAACAGGATCTAAATCCATTCCGAAATTGTTGATACCAGTGCTGATATTGGGTAACAATTGAGTATCAAAAGTAAATACTCCATTATTTAATGGGTCTTCATCGTATGTCAAAAGGGCACCATTATCATTTGTCTCCAATAAGAGCAGTTGTCCATCAACCGTTAATGGATCTACACAAATTTCAACGGGTTCTCCACTACAAGTAGAAGTAACATCTGCAGAAATACTCAATGGAGTAGCCGAAAGGCTCAGACCTAATTGAGAATAGCCACAATTGGGATCATCAACACCTACTAAAAGAACATCTACTGGCGTTCCTTGAGGGAAAGGACCATAAGTATATAAGCCTATCGCAGTAATATTTGCTTGAGGTCCACCTATGTCTAAGGTATAAGCTGTGTTCAAAGCTCCAATATCTGTTACATTTAATTCTATGTAAAAATTAGATTCATCACCTGTTTGGCAAAGAGCGATAGCAGCGATTGTAGGAGGCGTACAAGAACAGATTTCTTCACAAACTTCAAAACTTCCAGTTGCATTACAGCCTGCTGCATTGCTTGCTATTACAGAATAGGTACCAGCAGCTACATCAATGGTTTGGGTTGTTTCTCCTGTACTCCATAAATAAGAAGTAAAACCAAGTCCCGCATCTAATGTTGATGTTCCATTGGTCGCAGCAGCAGTAGCAGCAGAACAAACCGTTTTAGCAGAAGCAGTAATGTTCAATTCACTAGCATCACATATTTTAAATTCATCAATGGCAAAATCTCCATTAAATGAAGTCACAGAGGTATAGAAGAACCTAAATTGAACATCATTGGTCATTAAAGGAGTTCCCATAACAGGAAACGAAACTAAATTCCAAGGATCTAATTCGTCGGTTTGTACTTGTCCAATAATGTTTAATAAAGAAGTCCAAGACAGTCCATTGTCTAGCGAATATTCAAAATCAAAAGATCCGATGTCGTCACCATAAGCATGGTACCAGAAACTTACATTGGTACAGGCTGAAACATTGCTTAAGTCAAAGCAGCGAGATTCTAAAATGAAGTCTCCTGAACATCCCGAAGAAGTTTCAGCATAAATATAAGTTCCTTGCGCTCCAGTACTTCCTTCAGGACAAGTTTCTGGGCTGTTTTGGCCAGTAACATCGGTTGATGGACCAGTATCATCAGAAGTTGTAAGACCTGACTCGCCATTCCATTCTCTACCACCTGTATTTGTCCAGCCCGTTATAGGTTCAGTTATTCCACTATTACAACTGGTAGAAGTTTGGGCCGCATCAAAGTTTTCAACATAACAAGTCGTCGCATCGTAAATTATACAAGGAAGTGGGCAAACGGTGGTATTACTAGTAAGATTGAATTCAGTATAACCACAATTGTTATCATCCACTCCACTAATCAACACATTAATAAAAGTACCTGCGACAAATGGACCATAAGTATAAGTACCTATAGCAGTAATATTTGTTTGAGGACCATTAACATCAACAGTATATGCAGAATTCAAAGCACCAAAGTCTGTTACCTCAACATCAATAAAGAAGTTTTCATCTACTAAAGGACAATAAACGGTTGTTGCTATAGTAGGCGGGGTACAAGGACAAATTTCTTCACAAACTTCAAAACTTCCAGTTGCACTACAGCCCGCTGTACTGGTCGCTGTTGCCGAATAGGTGCCAGCAATTACCTCAATGGTCTGAGTGGTCTCTCCTGTACTCCATAAATAAGAAGCAAACCCAGGTCCCGCATCTAATGTTGATGTTCCATTGGTCGCAGCAGCTGTAGCAGCAGAGCAAATTGTTTTAGCAGAAGCAGTAATGTTCAATTCACTAGCATCACATATTTTAAATTCATCAATGGCAAAATCTCCATTAAAGGTAGTCAAGACATTATAGAAAAATCTAAATTGAACATCATTGGTCATTAATGGGGTTCCCATAACAGGAAACGATGCCAATATCCAAGGATCTAATTCATCGGTTTGTACTTGCCCTGTGATATTTAATAAAGAAGTCCATGAGAGTCCATTATCTATCGAATATTCAAAATCAAAAGTGCCTATATCTGCACCATAGGCATGGTACCAAAAACTAACATTGGTACAAGCAGAAGCACTACTTAAATCAAAACAGCGAGATTGTAAAAT
>Ga0114956_1004273_pt1 | contig 10895 bp, 5 predicted proteins | sample MaitaG_FD_87304 | JGI IMG/M metagenome (GOLD analysis project Ga0114956, IMG submission 87304) | Marine algal microbial communities from Maine, USA - Maine_Asex2 metaG | ecosystem: Host-associated > Algae > Red algae > Unclassified | place: Maine, USA | collected 2015-01-05 | reverse complement strand
TGCGAAGCAGTGCCGTTGGCAGTGCCGTTGGCAGGGCAGGTTTTTAACCTGCCTCGCGCGTTATTTATCTAACGCAAAGGTAGCGTTAACGAACCAAGGCGAAATACATATAGCAGATGAAAATTTGCTCCACGGTTTTTCAAAATCAAAGTTAATGCGCTTTGCCAGAACAAACGTTAAACCAGCCAACTCTTTCGCTCAGCGCCTCCGGAGAGATTAGCATCCAACGACGAGCGGCCGTTTTCACTTTCGTTTGGACGACGGGGTTCTTGGTGTTGTTTGGTATGACGTGGCGGTTGTGGGTGGGTGCAGGTGACTTTCCGCAAGTGCCGTTGCTCCTGTGCCTGACGGGCGTCCCTTTGCTGGCGGACTGGATTGCTTTGGCACTTACGTTAATCAGCGTATCGGTTTTATTGATTTTTTCGATGCGTTTTCTATTTCAGCGTGCACTACCAGTGAGCCACGCGTTTTACCAAATTACCTCGGCACTTTTTTCACTGTCGATTCTCTGCCTGTTCTTTCTCAATCAACACCGACTACAACCTTGGGCGTGGCAGTTTTCACTTTACGCAGTTTTATTGATTACGGCACGGCGATCGGACGACTTGATCGTTTCGGCGCGTTGGGTAACCGCTTCAATCTACTTCTTTTCGGCCATCAGTAAATTTGACTACCAATTTCTTTTTGGGCTCGGCCGACGATTGGCTCTTACGATCACAGAGACCGTGGGCGCTGAGACTTCCGATTGGATGAATTTAATCGTTGCGACACTGCCCGTCTTTGAATTGCTGATTGCGCTTCTTTTGATAGTCGGACGGACTCGCAAAACAGGCATTGTCCTGGCAGCGTTTTTTCATACCGCATTGATTGTGACCTTAGGGCCTTGGGGCCTGGACCACCATACGTGTGTGTTAGTCTGGAACCTGTTCTTTCTTTCCATTACGACGATTCTGTTTTGGCCGACATCTGCAGAACAGGAAGTTCCTGCAATCGTTCCATATCATCGGATGATGTTTACCGTGACATCCATAATGGTACTTTACCCGCTGTTGCCTAACTGCGACCACTGGCTCGCGTGGGGACTATATTCGCCCAACAATAGTCGCTGTGAATTGGAGGTCGTTGAAGAGAATGAGCAAGGCGAGACCGTTTTCCGGCGAGTCGATTTAAGTAAGATGTCGCTGGAACAAATGAACGTCCCACTCTATCCCGAAGCGCGATTCCAACTGGGCGTGGCTTCCGCGATTCAACAGCAAGAAAACCTAGAAGGCCGCAGTCGAATCGTTCTCAAAAGCAAATCAAATCGCTTCACCGGCCAACGTACCTCGACCACTTTCGATGAATCGGAGCGGTGGAACAGTGGCCAAAGTAGATTTCTTTTCAACTGGCAACCGAGGTGATTTAAATGCAACCCATCTTTTTACCGAACCTTCTCTCAAACTTCCACTCAACAAAGTATCACCTGCCACCGCTGTTTTATCCGCGCTAACCATCTATCAATCGCTTGACTCAATCCACTCACCTTACGGCGCTACAGCGATCAGTGGCCAGCTCGATCGTGCTATTGGGCGCAATCATGTTCTCCACCAAAGCCATCATGGTGAAGTTAGCGCTTCCCTATGGCATCGATCCGGTGTCGCTGTTGGCTCTGCGAATGATTTGCGCGTTGCCCCTCTATGTTGCGATACTACCAATCGTCAGCCGCAGCTCCTCGAATCAAAAACCGTTGCGTCCTGAACTCCTCAAAATCACCTTTCTTGGATTCATTGGTTACTACTTGGCCAGCTATTTCGATTTCGCAGGCTTGGCCTATATCTCGGCCAGTTTAGAACGGGTGATCCTTTACCTTTATCCAACAATGGTCTTGCTGATCTCAGCGGTCATTTTAAGAAAACGAATTCACGTTCAGCAATGGGTTGCGATTGGACTCTGTTACCTCGGTGTCACGGTAGCCGTCACGCAGGGTGAAGAAAGTTTATACGGCGAAAGTCATACACTGGGCGTCGTGTTGATTTTTTTATCGGCGTTCACCTACGCAATCTACTTGGTTGGAAGTGGGCAACTAATCCCCGTGGTCGGCGTATGGAGGTTTACCTGTTGCGCGATGATCGTATCTTCGATCTGCGTGATTGCTCACTTTCTGTTGGCAAACCCTGTTGTGAAGTGGAAAAATCTGTTGGAGTACCCGTGGCCAGTCTACGCCTACGGCGGCGCGATGGCCGTCTTCGCAACGGTGATCCCCTCGTTGTTGATATCCGAAGGCATCAAACGGATTGGGGCTTCCAATGCCGCCATTATTGGCGGGGCCGGACCGATTTCCACAATTATTCTGGCCTCGATCTTCTTAGGCGAATCACTGACGACGGCCCAAATCATGGCCACGCTGATTGTCGTCTGTGGAGTCGTTTATATTTCACTGAGAATGAAGAGCAACAATTGACCTTAGCGGCGGTAATCAAACGGAGTATTGAAATTGCGTTTCGCGGTTCGTGAAACTGCCTCACGATCCAAAAGCGGCGTTCGAGGCTCCGTCGGTTGGAACAGTTGCCGAATGGAATCATTCAATTGCGGCAACATCTGCCGACTCATCTTGGGATTGTCAACCGAACCGTCGACGCTGATCCACATGATGCGTTGGCTGCCGGCGTGATACAATTCGTTCAATAGCGGAATTCGAATCTTGTTGCGTCCTACAATGGAATAGAAATTTAGGGCGATGTCTTGATCCAAGTTCATGCGTCCGTTGCCGATCAAAGAGATCGCGTCGCCGACCAATTCAATGCGATCAAAATCAATATCCGAACCGCTGATCGAAAAATTAACGTTGCTGGAATCAAACGCCGTTCGATCGGTGCGTCCGACGTTCAGCATTTTCAGCAGCGTCAACATCTTTGGCAATTCATAGATCTTTGCATCTCGCAATTGAACCGTTCCATCTCCCTTATAGGAGTGCAGATTTGCGTAATCGCCACCCATTCGCATCGCAATAAAACCACGCCCCTGCACATCTTCAACGCCCGAGGCAAAGTCGGCGGCGGCTTCCCTGATGTTGCCATCGGCGACGGTGCTTTGAATATAAAAGCGGCCCCTTTTATCATTGGCCATCTGGGCGTCAAACTTCGCGACGCCGCCGTAAATTTCTCCCGTCAAGGATCGCTTTTTACTGGTGGTGTTCGTAAGCGGCGAAGTGTTACTGGACGCCGACGCCGCATCGGCGGGGTCGGCCAAAACACCTGCCGCCACACGATCGTTGTCCATCCAAATCGGGCCCCGTACGTTGGTCACCTGAGCTTCGTAAATCGTCATCGAATCCAGGCTGACTTCGCCTTTGCATTCGGCGCGTTTGCCATCGTAGGTCCCGATCAAATTGACTTCACCAAATACATTTTCGATGGGTAAACCGACCAGCATCGTTGCGTTGTTCATGGCGAAATTTAAATCCCACGCCATCGTCGGATCCGATGCGATGTACCCCGGCACGCCTCGGTAGCCTAACTGTTGCTGAGGATTATTTATCAACGGGGAAGAATTGCTTTCTAAGAAACCTGCGATCGTCAGTTCTCCATTCACGTTCATCAGGCCCTTATATTTCATCTGGCGAACCGGAGGCGCCAGTTGCGTCGGCAGCGCGGCCAGTAGATCGTCGTCGACTTTTACCGACGTCGCCAGCAGATCTTTTAAATTCACCATCCATGACTGGTCAGAATAATTGCCTTCTCCCTTACAGGATAAATTTGAACGGTCGTGTTTTCCAGAAATCCCCGAGACACCAATCTGTCCGTTACCTATCCTAATGTTTCCCACCATGTGGCGAATCTCATAAGGAAACCATGTCGGGAAGATCGAAACGTTACTGGCCGCCATCTGCTCACGATGCTTAAGCTCAGCTTCCACGACGACGTTGGGGCTGTCGTGGCCAGTGGGCATCTCCATATCCACCTTGATCAATCCGATCGTGCCCTGCGGACGAAACCCTGCCCAAATCTCTTGCAGATCCAGCGACAAGGCCATCTGTAATTGATCGTCCATCGCGACGTTCTCGCAGATGAAATGGCTGTCCAGTCCGACGCGCGGGTTCCACTTGCCATTGCAAGCCACCGTCGCGTTACCGTTGTCTCCGGTCAACTCTGCGAAGGTGAAATCAAGATTTCGCGCTTTGATCAATCCCTTAATATCTCCGATCGGATAAGCAAACGAATCGTGACGGATCGCGATGCCTTTGAGGTCGATGTCAAATAGTTTGTCAACGTCTCCGCGCGGCACGTGTTTGACAATTTTGCCAACGCCGCCGAGCCGGCCGATAGGGTTGAAAGGGCGAATAGCGCGAGAGAAGGATGGAATCGCATCGATCGCGACCAACATCTTTTCATCAATTGGTAAACTTCCATCGACCCGCAGGTTGATATCGTAGGTCGCATCGGGGCCGGGATTGTTGATCGTGCCGTTCATGGTCATTGGTTCTGGCGTTGCATCAGATTTTACATTCAATGTCGCGGTATCACCGAACCAATCAACGGTTCCCGAACAACGATCCACTCGATAGGGAAACCTGATAAATCGAAACGCCATATCCCGAAGATCACCGTGAATTTCACGTTTGAGTTGGTTGCCGTCATGGTGCAAATTAAATGTCACATCGCACTCGCCCTCTGGAGAAAAATCGTTGCAAAATTGGTTGCAGCCTTTGGGCAGAAGATCTGAGATCCGGTCGGCGTAACGAAAGTCCAAATGGGTGACCTTTCCAAATGCTTTCCATTGTTGGCGCTGTAACAAGCCGGTCTGCTGATAGTTGATCTCAAAATCGCCTTCCCCCAACCGCCCGCGAAATTGCTTTAAATGCAATTGCTGATCAGAGATGAGAAACTGAGCACTCGCGCGAGTGACGGGAACAGGTGACCGAAGATCATCGACAGCAAATTTATCGACGGCCCCGACCAACATAAACTTCGGCATCCCGCCGTCGAGATTCCCTTGAATGCGGGCTTCGAGGTCAAGTTCACCGGTCAGGGCTTTCACGGTTGAGAGCTGCGTCGAAAGGATGTCCGGCAACAGTGTAAACAGGGCAGGGGAAAGTCGGATTTTGGTTGCTGCCGCGTCGACGTCAAAGGACTTTGATTGGGCATCGTAGAAAACGGTAATGTCAAACAATCCAATTTCATTGCCGACACAACGCAGAGAGATCTTTGTCAGTTGTCGGCCCTGTTGTTCAAAGGGTTCGAATTGGATCTGTACATCTGTCAGCCGATGAATCAGCGCCGGCGTTTTGGTCTGGTCGACGATCTGAATCTCTGAATCGTGGATGCGAACGGGGACCGGTTGCGCGGTCGGTGTTGTTTTGAAGGCGTCAATGAAGCGTCCTGGTTGCCAATTGCCGTCGGCGCCTCGGACGATGTTCAACTTCGCGCGGCGAATGTCCAATCCCAAAGGTTCAACTTTGCCTAACACGATGTCCGTCATGCCTACCGGCAGGTGAATGAAGGCGTCGTAAAGTTCCGCGATCGGTTCGCCCGCAATACCGTCATCGGCGAAGGTTTCGAAACGCCGATTGATATGATCGAGAAATCCAGAATCGGAGTTCGTGCCAGATGGTGGTCCGTTTCGAGAGGCGACACCAAATTTCAGATTGTTCAACAGAATGCCCTCGCCCTCGATCAGACGTGCTTGACCGACAGCGGCATGCAATCCGTGCATCGACAAATGCTGGTTGGCCTTCTCTTGAATTCGATCGGCCAGTTGGCCTGAGAACTCAGTTTGGAAATAGAACCAGGCCGCTGCCGCGATCAAAGCCAAAAATAACAACAGCTTGATCATTCCGCCACAAAAGCGCACCAGCCCGCCCGGTCGAACCGTTCGATTGATGGATCTGCGTTGGCGAAATTGCATTCTTTGAAAGCGTGAGAGAGAGGTCGAGAAAACGCGTCTGTGCGACTCGCAGAGAGCCGCCCGGGTTCAGGGCATTTATTCACGCGAATACTAGAGATTTGTCGATTTTAACTAAAGATTGATTTGCTCATTCAGATCCCGATTCGGTGACACCCAAGGCAGCAGAAATATACAAAATCTATGCCGGAGATCAAAAATGAGAGCAGCGGCTGTTCGCTCGCCTTCTCCTGCCATCAATCTGGGAGGTTTCCGTAAACCGTAACGCGAGGCTCACGTGCTCTTTACAGGTTAACAATGTTGATTCTGTTTACATCGCAATCTCCAAAGCTATACTGGAATGCGATCACGATTGCATTGCATGCTAGCAAGGCACCTGCATACCATACCACTTCGCATCAGTTCCGGAAAATAATGAATACAACCGACCCGAATAATTTAGGAGCCGAAGGCTCTTACCTCGCCAATCGAAAGCAACTGCTGATCGTTGGCTTTTTAGCATTGATCGCAGCCGGAATTGGTTTTGCTGTCCGGGGTGGGCTGCTGGATGTGTGGTCTGCGAAGTACGGGTTCACGATGACTGAACTGGGGCAAATCACCGGTGGTGGATTGCTTGGTTTCGGAATCGTTATTCTGATCGCGGGTATGTTGGTCGATACGATTGGGTACAAAAAACTAATGCTGATCGCGTTAGCCTGTCATCTGATTTCCGCGATTATGTTATTCGCAGCGACGCCCGTGTTTAACGCCTCTGGCAAAGACGCATGTTATCTGTTGCTGTTTTGGTCAGCCTTCATCTTTGCCGTTGGCAACGGGATTTGCGAAGGCGTCATCAACCCGCTGACCGCTGCGGTGTATCCTGAACAAAAAACGCATTACCTTAATATCCTCCATGCTGGCTGGCCTGCCGGTTTAGTGATCGGTGGATTGATTGTGTTTGCCAAAGGCAGCGTTGGTTGGGAACTTTTGCTGGCGACCTACCTCATCCCGACTGCGCTTTACGGAATCATCACATTAAAAGAGGCTTTCCCCAAAACGGACGCTCAGGTGGGAGAAATTTCGTACGGCGGAATGTTTGCTCGCTTGATTGGACCTTTCTTTTTGATCCTACTGCTTGCTCAAGCGTTAGTAGGCTACGTCGAATTGGGCACCGACAGTTGGATCAACAAAATCACCGGCAGCATTCTACAAAGCGCCGCTTTGGGTACGGCATTGTTCATCTACACTTCCTTGCTGATGACGATGCTAAGATTTTTCGCGGGTCCAATTGTGCACAAGATTTCATCGCTGGGATTATTGTTGGCGAGTGCCTGTTTAGGTGCCTTGGGACTATACCTGGTCAGCATTGGCACGAACGTTTACTTCATGTTCTTCGCGGCAACCGTTTACGCGCTGGGGAAAACTTTTCTCTGGCCGACGATGCTGGGTGTTGTTGGCGAACGGTTCCCACAAAGTGCCACTGTTGCGATGGCGTTGATGGGTTTTGCGGGAATGGTTTCTGCGGGAGCACTTGGTGGTCCTGGCATCGGATATAAGCAGGACTATTTCGCATCGCAGTACATTCAAGCCAACGCGCCCGAGACATTCGAACGCGTCAAAGCACCCGGCACCAACAGCTTCCTAATGTTCCCCGAAATCGTCGGAATCGATGGCTCTAAAGCGGGCATGATTGGCGACGGCGGAGCCGCGATCAACAGCGACGTTGAAATCGCCGGCGAGCGGATCGAGGACGAAGCCTTCGCTGGCTTGCGTGGACAAAAACAATGGTGGGACGCGAACAAGCAGTTTGCTGCGACCGATGGAGGTCCTGTTGGCGAAGCGACGTTACACGGCAGCCGAATGGCGATTCGATATACGGCGTTGGTTCCATTAACGATGGCTGTGCTGTACTTAATTCTGCTGTTCGGCTTCCGACGACCGCGAGACGAGCAAGTCGCTCATTGATGTGTGACTTAGAAAACTGACTTACCGGCGGGAGCTCATTTTGCGAGCTCCCGCTAACGAGCATTCAAAATCAGCATGGAGCATTAGAAGACGTTTCGCGCTGCTATTTTCCCTGATGACTGGTGGACGAAATTTTTGTCGTTTCTCGGTCGGTTTCGAAACGCAAATCCCCTGGTAAATTTTCTACGTAACGGGTCGAAGTTGCGTTGCAAATTTTCTCAGCAAGCGACTGCCAGCGCTCGAAAGTCATCTGATCCTGAAGCCACGCTTGCTGCTGCCAAAGTCGAATTAAAACGGCGCGGATGAGTATCGCGGACTCGTTCCGCAGCTTTGGTGTCTTAAACGTAACGGTTCCGTCGGTAATTAACGGCGAAAGTGTCGTCAAGATTTTTTCAACCGCTTCGGCTTCCAATTGCAATGCGCTTTGCGCATGATCGGCCAATCGCGCGATCGCTTGGTCGACATGAGGCCCAAAATAGTCTCGTGTTTTCGCCAAAACCTCATTCCGGATAAAGTTTCTGCTGTAATCGTTGGTCGCATTGGTCGCGTCGGTGCAAAAGGGCTGATTCAACACGGTCAACGTCTCGATTATTTTTTCTTTGGAGACATTGAGCAATGGACGGACGATCGTCAGCCAATCGTCGCGCCGGATGGCCGGAATTCCTTTTAGTCCGGCCAGTCCCGTCCCACGAAAGATTCGAAACAGTATCGTTTCGGCTTGATCGTTGAGATGATGGCCGGTGAAGAGATAGCGGGCGTTATGATCTTGGGCAATTTTCTTTAAACAGCCGTACCGAGCGTTACGCAGCAAATCCTCCGATGCCTCTTCACGGCCATTTAACAATTCCGCGACGTCTAATTTCGTTGAAGCAAATTCGACTTTGAATTCGTTAGCCAGCCGCCTTACGAATTCGGCATCTGCCTTGGAATCGTCTCCGCGCAGCCCGTGATCAACATGTCCTACGATGATGTTGGCCCCATCCAAACCAGAATTTTCTCGGGCAATCTCCTCCACCGCACGAAACAACGCCACGCTGTCGGCTCCCCCCGATACGGCCACCAACGCTCGGTGCTGTTGCCACAACGCCGCCGGAACAACGGCTTCGCAGGCGTCGACGAGAGGTTTTAGGATGTGATTTTCGGTAGTCATTTTAAAAAAACGCAAGAGATCTTCTGCTTATCACCGCCTTCGCTGATCGGAACTAGAACAATGCTGAGTATGTATCGGCGTCATAAAACTCAGATGAATCACGTTTGAATTCTCAGCAATATTTTGGTAACTTAAATGCGAGCACTTTTGGTGTTCAAATTTGTATTAAACAATTGACACGGTGACACAAATCAGTGGCAACCAAAGTCCGTTTGCATTAAGCACAAATCGTTTTCAACTCTTCGATTCTATTGGAATTTGCTGTCGCTTACATCATGCTGTTTCTTATAACCCTTTTGTTTATCGCTTGCCTGATGCAGTTTTCTGCATGGGGATCACTGCGAAGACTTGTTCAGTTTATCTGCGGTAAATTCGCTGATGCTGTGCATGGGTTAGAGTTAAAACGGTTGATTGAGCCAGCAATCCATCGGCTCTGTCGCACTTGGCGGCATTTTGAGGCACTGCGATGCCTAATTTGGGATGATTGGGAGGACGATGTTCCTCCGATTCTTGCCTTGAATTCCCCTGCGCGAATGCGGCCGAGATTCCGAGCATCTGGGACCGCGCGATTGAAAACTGATCTGTCTTCTTTCAGACGTTTTGACTGGGTCCTGCTGCACGAGAATCTTTAACCGCGCTGCGAGGTAAAAGGCCACGTCAAATTTACCGAACGTGGCGGTTACCTTCTGATAAATGCGGGAAGAAATCTCAACGTTTGTCGTCACTCTAAAAATAGGGAGCGACCCAATGATCACAACGGAATCCGTTATCGGGCTGGTGGTCGGCATCATTCTAGCAGGTGGAGGGAGTGTTTTTTACAACCTCATTACTGGCGGCGGCGCGAAAACGAAGGCCAAAGCAATTCTTGACAACGCCGCCCGCGACGCCGAAAACAAGGTCAAAGATGCCGACGTGGCGATTAAAGAACTTGAGCTTTCACGCCAATCTAAGTTCGACAAAAAACAAAACAAAGCGCGCGAAGAGGTTCACCAGCGCGAACGTGCCCTGGACAAACGAGAAAATCAACTTAATCAGCAGACCGACGATCTTAAGAAACAGGAAACCTTCATCGAGACTTCTCAGAATCGGCTGCGTGTGAAATTAGAACAAGTGTCTCAGACCGAACAGGACATCGCCGAGGTACTGGAGACCAAGCGCCGTAAATTACACGAGGTGACCGGGCTGTCTAAAGAGGAGGCCACTTCGCGTTTGCTGAAATTACTGGAAGATGATCTTGCCCATGAGGTCGGCGGACGCATCCTTGAGCATGAGAAAAATCTCAAGGAAATCTGCGATGACAAAGCGCGCGAACTGCTGATGATGACAACGCAGCGTTTCGCCGCCAGTCACACTTCGGATTCCACGACATCCACCGTCGACATACCTAATGACGATATGAAAGGCCGCATCATCGGACGCGAGGGTCGCAACATCCGCGCCTTCGAAAAGGCCGCCGGTGTCGACGTTATTATCGACGACACGCCCGGCGTGGTGATCGTCAGCGGTTTCGATCCCGTGCGGCGTGAAGTGGCTCGGATGGCGTTGGATCGTTTGATTACCGACGGGCGGATTCATCCCTCGCGCATCGAAGAAATCGTAGAAGAATGTCAACAAGAAATTGACGCTGTAATTCTTAGAAAGGGCAACGAAGCCGTTCAAGAAGTCAACGTGCAGGGCTTAAACAAACGCATCGTCGCGATGCTCGGTCGTCTGCATTTCCGCACCAGTTACAGTCAGAACGTGCTCCGGCATAGCATCGAAGTGGCGTTTATATCGGGAATGCTGGCTGAAACGATGGGCTTCGACGGAGATCTTGCGCGCCGCGCGGGATTATTGCATGACATCGGAAAGGCCGCCGATCACGATCAAGAAGGTGGCCATCCCAAGATCGGTGCCGAGTTTCTCAAACGCAACGGAGAAG
>Ga0114956_1004269_pt1 | contig 10902 bp, 8 predicted proteins | sample MaitaG_FD_87304 | JGI IMG/M metagenome (GOLD analysis project Ga0114956, IMG submission 87304) | Marine algal microbial communities from Maine, USA - Maine_Asex2 metaG | ecosystem: Host-associated > Algae > Red algae > Unclassified | place: Maine, USA | collected 2015-01-05 | reverse complement strand
ATCCCAGCCACCAAACCAATCGCCCGTGCAGCCAATCATATGCACGGAGCATGACGCATGATCTGAATCAATATTTTCGACATGCATTACTTGAGGCTGCACACTTTTTCCCGGTTCGAGAATCAAGTCTCTGAAAAAATGACTTACTCCATGCCCAAATACTTCAGCAACAGCTCGTTTTGTGCCCAGTGCAAGATTGGAAATATTGCGGCTGCCAAAACCACCGGGCGTGGTCACGCCATCACAATCGAAACCGACGTCTTTCAGAATCTGCAGAGAGTAGGCGATATATTCACCAAGTTCATCGGCACTTTTTTTCTGACTCCATTCCCAATTTTCCATAAAATCGGGAGTCGCTTCTCGATATGGCAGACCTGTTTTAATATCAATTACCCGGGTGTGGCTAATCATTTCTGAATGAATATCCCAATCGGGTGTGGCATGCTTGCGAACAACTTCTAAACTTGCCTCCAATTCTTTTTTACTCCATCCCGGAATAAATCGATTGAGCCAGCCTGTACACGCAGGGTAGGGCACCATGCTGTACTTCCCCTTTACCCCCTTATCTGCACACCATCCTAAAAACTCCAAGACAAAGGAATCCGGAATTTCGCGCGGTAATTTTTTCCAATCTTGCAGATATTTGTCGGGAAAAACCTCTTTAAATTGAGGTATGCCAAAGTGCGCTAAATTAACCAGCGCCGTGGAGTCGTCAATAATAAAATTAATCGGAACCCGATCCCGGGGATTCAATATTTTAAAAGAATCTTCTTGCGTCAATCTATTCGAGCCAGCAAAGAAACCCGCTGAATAGATGGAGGTATTTTCCAGAAAATTTCGTCGATCCATGTTTTCGTCTCAAGTCTACGCCATCAAATCTTTCATCACGTGCCCATGTACATCCGTGAGCCGAAATCTCCGGCCCTGATATTTGTACGTGAGGTCCTCATGATCAATGCCCAGCAAGTGCAAGACCGTCGCTTGAAAGTCATGAACATGAACGCCTCCAGATTGTACGCTGTACCCAAAATCGTCCGTCTCGCCATAGGTGATGCCGGGCTTGGTTCCTCCTCCCGCCATCCACAATGTGAAGCAGCTGGGATGGTGATCACGACCAAAATTATCGTCCGTGAGTCTGCCTTGCGAGTAATTGGTACGACCAAATTCTCCTCCCCACACGACCAGCGTGTCTTCCAACATGCCACGCTGTTTGAGATCTTTAACGAGAGCGGCTGAAGCCTGATCCGTTTCTTTGCACTGTACCTTTATTGCCTTTGGCAAATTGCCATGCTGGTCCCACCCCTGATGAAATAATTGAATAAATCGCACATCTTTTTCAGCAAGTCTCCGCGCCAGCAGGCAATTGGCTGCAAAAGTGCCAGGCTTGCGAGAGTCTTCACCGTACATTTCATATACATGGTCTGGCTCATTGCTGACATCCATCACATCCGGTACCGATGTCTGCATCCGAAAGGCCATTTCGTATTGAGCCATGCGCGCCAGGATTTCCGGATCTCCCACATTTGCGTGCTGATGCGCCTGCAATTGCTGCAGGCGATCTAGTTGATCACGGCGGCCAGTCGGCGTTACCCCTGGAGGATTTTCGAGATACAACACGGGATTTTTACCGGAGCGAAACTGTACGCCCTGGTGCTCGGACGGCAAAAATCCACTTCCCCAGGAGCGAGAATAGAGGGGCTGCCCGGTTTTATCTTTGGTCGAAAGCACCACGAATGAGGGCAGGTTGTCATTTTCCGATCCCATGCCGTAGCTGAGCCAAGCACCCATCGATGGTCTGCCCGGAAACTGTGAGCCCGAAAGCAAAAACGTGACGGCTGGATCATGATTGATGGCTTCAGTGTACATCGATTTTACAAAACAGAGTTCGTCGACAATCTTAGCGGTATGAGGCATTAGTTCACTCACCATGGCACCTGACTGTCCGTGTTTTGAAAATTCAAAAGGTGTACCGACCAGTGGAAAAGAACTTTGTCCCGCAGACATACCGGTGAGCCGAGTCTCTCCTCTCACAGAAGGTGGCAGCTCTTGGCCATGCATTTTTTGCAGCAGTGGTTTATAGTCAAACATGTCGAGCTGCGATGGCGCCCCGCTCTGAAACAGGTAGATGACTCGCTTTGCTTTAGCTGGGAGCTGACCTGTTCTGGCCAACAGCTGACCAGGATTGCTCAGCATGCCCAGGGCAGCGGCACCCAAGCCGAGTGAGCCGCGAGATAGAAAATCACGCCGCGAATAGCCGCTGTTGGTATGGTTGCATAGACTCATCTGCGGGTATAGGTTTCGTCAGAATTCATAATTGTATTTGCTACGATGGTCATCGCTGCTAGATTCGCCTGGTCACTTTCACTGGGAGTGGATTCACCTACTTCGAGCAGCGCTCGGCTGGCATCGGGATCACCAATGAAATGCTCTAATTGATCACGGTAGGATGCGATCAAGGTATTTAGTTCTTGCTGGTCGGCGGCACGCCCTGTGAGCAACAAGAATGAGGCGGCTATCTGCTGTTCAAGATCATCGGGATATTTAGTACGCACTCGTTGAGCCAACGCGCGGGATGCTTCTACAAATTGCGGATCATTCAGCAAAACCAGTGCTTGCATGGGAGTGTTGGTGACTTCCCGACTAATGGTACAAACATCACGGTTGGGCGCATCAAAAATGGTCATCGCTGGATGAGGTGATGTACGCTTAACAAACGTATACAAACTACGTCGATAGAGTGAGTCACCTTGATCCGGTTTGTACCTTAACAATTTAAATGAAAAAGTGCCTTTGTCAATCCAGAGCCCTTCCGGTTGATAGGGTTTTACACTGGGGCCACCGACTTTTTTCACTAGTAGACCACTTGCTGCGAGCGCGTTGTCACGAATTATTTCAGCTGACCAGCGATAACTGGGAGAGCGGGCGAGATACATGTTTTCTGGATCGATTTCGAGATGGGTTTCGGTAATGACGGAAGACTGCTGGTAGGTTTCAGACATCACAATTAATTTCAGAAGTCCTTTAATATCCCAGCCCGATTTTCTAAAATATATAGCCAACCAATCGAGCAATGCGGGATGCGATGGCAACGAACCTTGCACGCCAAAATCATTTGCACTTTTCACAATGCCGCGGCCAAAAATCATCTGCCAATAGCGATTTACGGTTACTCTTGCGGTAAGTGGATTGTCTTCATTGAAGAGCCATTTTGCCAGACCGAGTCGATTCGCAGGAAGTGCGTCATCAAAGGATAGGATCGACGACGGGGTTCCTGCTTTTACCTCATGCAGTGGTGAATTGTATTGACCTCGCATCAATACAAACGTGGGTCGAGGCTCTGGCATTTCTTTCATCACCATGATCTCAGGAATGGTATCTCGCATGGATGTTCGCGTTGCAATCATCTTGTGAATGCGTTCTTGCACCTTTTTCAGATCTGTGCTTTGGGCAAGGGCGTATGCTTTTAATTCTGCTGGATTGGGTTGGTAAGAATCATCGTATAACAATTTTGCCTCTACTGGTGTGATTGCCCGATCGAATATTTTTAATTCATCAAGTACTCCCTGGAAAATTCCGTTTTCACCGGTAAAGCCACGATAGCTCTTGGCAATCGCCAAAGGTCGTTTGACTTCAAGTTGTTCACCTGCGCCGATCGTGCGAATATTTTTTGTGAGCTCATTGCGGACAATTTTCACCTCGGCTGATTTGCCTTGCACATACACTTCTACTTGTCCTGCATCGGCAGTGCCATCATATGAGAATGCCACATGGTGCCAGGTATTTAGTGGAATTGCTTTGTTTGTGCGGACATGCAAATAATTATCCGGCAGTGCGTGGATGAGTCGTAGGTTGACTCGATTTTCTTCATCGAGATAAAAATCCCATCCACGCCAATAATTGTTTTTATCTCCAGCATTTCCGACCAAAACTTGCGTCATGCCTTTTTCCTGCTTGCTGGTATTGATCCACAAGGCAGTACTAAAGGGATCATGCACATCAAATTGACCCACATCCTGGAGGTAAAGTGCATCGTACTCTTCTGTAAATTTTAAGCCTTGATTTATTTTTCCCGAAACCAACTGTGGCGAAGCAGCTGACGAATATTTTTTATTGCCATCAATCAGTATGCCACCTCCGCTTTTGACCTTTATCTGGTCCATCGGCAAATGGGCGACCAGTCCCATATTGAGATTGGGTTTAATGCCAGAAGCTTTGATAGAGAGGGTCTTAGTTAGCTTATTTTCTTCTTGCCGAAGCTCAACCAGGCTTTGCTGGATATCCGATATTTTCTTTTTGGTTTTTTCTGAGGCCAATTGCATGACTGGGCCATAATTGCCATCATCACCTGTCATACCCAATTCTTTCACGTTATTAAAAAATGCCGACAACTGATAATATTCTTCTTGGGAGATTGGATCGTATTTATGGTCATGACACTTTGCGCACTCCATGGTCAACCCCAGAATGGCTGTTGCAGTCGTATTGGTGCGGTCTGCCACATACTCCAGTCGAAACTCCTCGTCAATCGCACCTCCTTCTGCAGTCATGGGGTGATTGCGATGGAAAGCAGTAGCAATCAGCTGATCCCTGGTTGGATTTGGCATGAGGTCGCCGGCCAGCTGCTCGCTAATAAATCGATCATAGGGCATATTATTTTGAAATGCATCGATGACGTAGTCGCGCCACGGCCACATGCTTCTCCAGCCATCGGCATGCATGCCATGAGAATCTGCGTAGCGAGCTACATCCATCCACTCCATGGCAAGGCGTTCGGCACAATCGCTCGTGGCAAGGAGCTGGTCTACAAGTTTTTCAAATTTTTCCGGATCTGAGTTATTTGCAAATGCGTCGATGTCTTTGGGATCTGGAGGGAGGCCGGTCAGATCCAGGTACACTCGCCGCACGAGTCTCTGCATATCTGATTTGGGTGCCGGGTCGATCTCGATCTCTTTCAATTTATTTTGCACAAAATAGTCGATGGGATTTCGGTCTAATGCCGCTACTTTCCCGTAATCTTCTTCTGCGGGAGGTATGAGTGACCAATGTTTTTTATACTCAGCACCTTCGTCGATCCACTTGATCAGGATTGCTTTTTCTTGGGTAGATAGTGACAATTTTGAATCTGGCGGTGGCATCATTTCATCGGGGTCGGTAGAAATAATATGAGTCACCAGTGAGCTATTACGCACACTTCCCGAAACGAGTGCACGTTCTCCCGAGGCAAGAGTGGAGGTTGCTTCCTCTTTTAGATCAAGGCGCAAGTCGGCTTTCCGCGCTTCGTCATCTGGGCCGTGACAGGTAAAGCACCGATCTGCAAGAATGGGCTTGACATCAAAATTGTAGTCTAAGTCGTCAGGGATTGACGCCAAAGCATCCTCAACATCCTCCGGCAAAGAAGGTTGGCAAGCCACCAGAAGCAGCAAAAAAAACAAGAAAATTTTAGACATAGATAAAAGGTGGACAAGTGGAAAATTACGACATTTTACCTTCACTGCATTGAGCAGGGATATGAAGTCTACAAATGCCGCTGTGGACTGACCTGTGCAGCCTCCATGGTGTCAGGCAGAATCCAAACCTGGCCTTGCATGTTTCCATAATAAAGCCGCGAAGGGCTAAACTCATGTCCGTGACCATCTGCCCAAAAGAAGTGGAACGGCGATCTTCCATCGTGCACTTTTCTGACATATGCATGATTGTACGCACTCTGTTGCGTCAGCTGTAGGTCGGTCTGCCATGATACACCGCGATCATCAGATCGCAAAATGACTACCTCTCCTCCCGCCGCCCACCGCTGTGGTCCCTGCAAGGACGGAGCAACGACATGCCAAGCTGTGTCCGACAAGAAGAGACTACCCATGTCGTAATTATGGTCTGATTCCGTGACTGTATGGGAGACCCACTTCCCACCATCCCAAAATGTGAGGATCCACTCATACGGCATGTTTTCTGGACCAGGTTCATGCCCATTGCTGACGAGGTGCAGTACATAAGGTTTATCGGATTCATCGTACAGCATGTCTTTCATGTATACGTTTTTTTCGTTCTCCCAATAGTTTGTTACCCGTGCTGGTGAATTGACTTCAGTGACCGGAGTTTCAATCGTTTCTCCCTCGATGGTCTGCCAGGTTTTTCCAAAGTCAAGTGTCTCTAGGTAGTAGAGATCCGTCCGAGCATCGGGGTGGCCATCTCGATGGCGATTGAAAAAAGTACCGACCTTTCCAACCCCTTTTCCAGAAACTTGATAGTGACCGGCCTTGCCCATTCCCTCTTCTACAATACCCGCCAGCTTTTGATCTTCAGACCAATGGATACCATCCGTACTGGTCTCAAAGTAAAGCTCCCTAATCCCGGAGTATTTCGTGAAAAAGTGAAAGAAACCGTTCTGCTCATCATACCAAGGCTGCGGATAGGTCATCTCCTTTTCACTTATTTCTTCAAAGGCAGAAATGTCGAAGGGTGCATTGCTGCGAAATTTAAAGCCCGATCGTTTGGTGCCTCGGCCGCTGACAAAAACCCAGAGATACCCACGATCGTCAATCAGCAAGGATGGATTGTCGTGCGGATCATCTACCCCTGCTTTATCATAAACCACTTGCGGAACAGCTACTTGATTGGTGCGATGGTCGTAGCATCCGATCATACATTGAAGGTGCCGTGCTGTGTCTGCTGTTGTGCCACCATAAACAAAAAAGGTTTTCTCTACTTCAGGTGCATATATACCGGTTGGCATATGCTTGGCCGTGTACGTACCGAGGCCCCCGGAATATTTGTCTCCGTATGGCAGTTTCTGGCCAAGTTCAAACCAAATACCGCGGTAGCCATTTTGGGTTTGAGGATCCTGGTCACTTGTCGATACAGGGCTATTGCAGCAAAAAGTGAAAGGCAATATGAGCCATGAAAATCTTAAGAGCATGAAATAAAATATGTTACGAAATTTTAAGTCGCCTGAAAATAGATATATAATTGTCAATGACCACGGAAGAGTTTATTGCAACTACCACAGAGCCAAATCCACCCGAGCACTTTTCCCAACTCCTCAAAGGACTCTGGTATGATCACAAGGGCGATTGGGAGACTGCCCATAACCTAGTGGACGGTGCTCCTGGCGATGATGCGGCTTGGGTGCACGCTTATTTGCACCGCAAAGAAGGAGATATCTGGAATGCCGACTACTGGTACCGCAGAGCAGGGCGCACCAGACCCGAGGTCTCACTGGAAGAAGAATGGATTGACCTGGCCAAATACTTTCTCATATAAATCCAATCTGCTGGAAGAGTTGTATTTTCCGACTTACTAATACCGTTTGGCAATGAAAAGAAGAGACGCAATGAGAAATATGTCGCTGGCTGCTGGAGCCATGCTTTTGTCTAAAGAGCAGCTGATGAGCCGGGATGAGGGCATCCTAGATCAAAATTATGGGCACTCGGTCTGCCGTTGGTGCTTCAATGGCATCAAGCTGGAGGAGCTATGCGAAGCCGCACAGCAAATTGGTATCAAGTCAATCGAAATCATCGGCCCGGATGATTGGGATGTAATTGCGAATTATGATCTCACCTGCGCAATGGGAAATGCCCCATTCATCAGTTTGAGAGAGGGCATTAACAATCCCGCAAACCACGCCAAATTGCAGGCAGGTTATCCCGATCTTCTCAGAAAAGCAGCCGATAAGGGGATACCGAATATCATTGTGTTTTCTGGAGATCGCAACGGACTATCTGATGAAGAGGGGCTGGAGAATTGCGCAGTCGGCCTAGAGCCGCTCGTGAAAGTTGCCGAAGAGACTGGTGTCATGCTCTCAATGGAATTGCTAAATAGTAAAGTAAATCACCCGGATTACCAGTGTGATCGCACAGAATGGGGTGTAGCACTGGTGGAGAAAATAGGCTCACCTCAGTTTAAACTGCTCTACGACATTTACCACATGCAAGTGATGGAAGGCGACGTAATTGCTACGATTCAAAAATACAACGACCACATATGCCACTATCATACAGCAGGAGTGCCGGGTCGCAATGAAATTGATGATAGCCAGGAGCTCAACTACCCAGCCATCATGAATGCGATTCAAGAAACGGGTTACAAAGGCTGGGTGGGACAGGAATTTATCCCCAAAAGGGAAGATAAACTCGCGAGTTTGAGACAAGGTGTAGAGATCTGCACGATTTGATTGGATAAACTCTTTTTTCTATGAAGAATGCAATTGCTGTGGTGGCATGGGCATGCTGCCTATTGTATGCTTGTCAAAATACCGCTCCCCCTTCCGAAGCTTCGGACCAAATCGACGAGGTCGCTCAGGCATCTTTTGTTGCCAATCCCCAACCCGTCACGGAAGTCGATGTACAGCCTCTTGCCCTGGGCCAAAAAGCACCAGATTTTAAATTGCCGGGTGTCGATGGTAGATTTCATAGCCTGGATGAATACAGTGATTCGAAAGTCTTAGCCTTAATATTTACCTGCAATCATTGTCCTACAGCTCAAGCGTATGAAGAGCGGATGAAACAGCTGGCTAAAGATTACTCCAAAGAGCAGCTTCAAGTGATTGCGATTTCTCCCAATAGCCCCATCGGAGTCTTGTACAATGAATTGGGATATTCGGATCTAAATGACACGTACGAGGATATGGTGATTCGGGCACGAGATGCAGAGTTCAACTTCCCGTATCTGTATGACGGGGACGATCATGAGATCTCTTTACAATACGGTCCGGTGGCGACCCCTCACACTTTTATCTTTGACGAAAATAGAATTTTACAATACCGAGGCCGGCTGGACAAGTTTGAAAAGCCCGGGTCTGGCGGTTCTAGTCAAGATGTGCGAGCAGCCATCGACAATCTGCTGGCTGGAAACAAACCCACGCTTTCTGAAACCAAAGCGTTCGGGTGCTCGACCAAGTGGGCTTGGAAAACAGAATACAAAGCAAAGGTCAATAAAGAGTGGAAAGAAAAACCAGTAGATCTGGAAGTCCTTGATTTGGCTGGCCTAAAGAAATTGCAAACGGAAAATTCTGACAAAGTCCGGCTGATTAATTTTTGGGCAACGTGGTGTGGTCCCTGTAAAATTGAATATCCCGAGTTCGTAATCCTCCAGCGTATGTACGGAGGCCGTGACTTTGAATTTATTTCGGTCTCGACCGATCGCATGGATAAAAAAGATGAAGCACATGCGTTTCTCAAAAAACAAAATTCGGCAGTGCGCAATTATTTAATTGATATTCAAGACAAAGACGAATTGGTCAATGCCGTAAATCCAGATTGGAACGGAGCGCTCCCGTATACCATGCTCATTTCTCCAAGTGGCAAGGTGGTAGAAAGTTGGGAGGGTTCAATAAAACCACTGGAGGTAAAACGCGCCATTGTGGATCAGCCAGAAATTGGTCGATTCTTTTAATTAATTATCATGAAATCACGCCTTTTACCAACACTACGGTACCAAGATCCCAATGCTGCAGTGAAATGGCTTTGTACGATCTTGGGTTTCGAAAAACACATGGTGCATCCGGACGATGGCAGTCGTATAATACATGCTCAGCTCTCTCTCGGCGACGATATGATCATGCTGGGAGGTACCCGTGATGACGAATTCGGCAAACATTCAGTCCTGGCTTCTGAAGTAAATAATAAAAATACCCAGTCTCCTTACATCATTGTTGCCGATGTAAAGAAATGCTACGATCACTGCAAGGAAAATGGAGTGGAAATCGCGCTTGAATTTCGAAAGGAAGAGTATGGTGGAGAGAGTTTTTCATGCAAAGATCTCGAAGGAAACCTTTGGAATATTGGTTCATACAACCCTTGGCCTGAATAGTGAATACTATTTCCACACAGATCGATGCATTGATTAATGCTGAGATCGAAGCCATCCGAAAAATAAATGTGACTGACGCCATCGCTAAGGCCCTGGATGTCATACATCAAAAGGTGCATGTCGAAGGAGGCAAGGTCATTGTCTGTGGCATGGGCAAAGCGGGTCAAATAGGTCATACCATTGCGACCACATTGAGTTCGACCGGAACTCCAGCCATATTTCTCCATCCGAGTGAAGCTCAACATGGGGATTTGGGGTTGCTCCAGGCACATGATCTACTTTTCCTTATTTCGAACAGTGGCCATACACGAGAAATAATAGAATTAAAAGAACTCGCTCGAGAACTTGTGCCCGAGATAAAGATTATTGGCCTTACTGGCAATCCCGATAGTCCAGTAGGATCGTTTTCAGATGTTTTACTAGAGACTGGAAACCCACCAGAAATTTGTCCATTGGGTTTGACACCTACGACATCCACCACGACCATGTCTGTCGTGGGAGATATTTTAGTGGTCTTATTGATGGAGCGCATTGGTTTTACCAAAGAAGATTATGCCCGAAGACATCACAGTGGATATTTAGGCACAAAAGCACGAGATGAATAATAGCTCCAATTTATTTCTCATCAGCGGTCCCTGTGCGATCGAAAGCCGTGCATTGGCCTTTGAGGTTGCCACAACTGTCAAGAAAATCTGCGAGGATCTTAATATTAACTACATTTTCAAAGGTTCGTATCGCAAGGCAAATCGCACTAGTCTTGATAGTTTTCAGGGGATTGGTGATGTTGAGGCCCTGGAAATTTTGCGAGATATCGGGAAGGAATTAAATTTAGATACAATCACCGATGTGCACGAAACACAAGAGGTAGATCTGGTCGCTCCCTACGTGACTCATTTACAAATCCCTGCTTTTCTTTGTCGCCAAACCAATTTATTGCTGGCTGCCGGGAAAAGTGGAAAAACAATTAATATTAAAAAGGGTCAATTTTTGTCACCCGAAGCAGCACGTTTCGCCATCGAAAAAGTAAAAAGCACAGGCAATGAAAATGTCTACATCTGCGAGCGCGGAGTAAGCTTCGGTTACCAAGATCTAATTGTT